>Ga0116144_10002961_pt1 | contig 17518 bp, 17 predicted proteins | sample AD_UKC035_MetaG_FD_89746 | JGI IMG/M metagenome (GOLD analysis project Ga0116144, IMG submission 89746) | Active sludge microbial communities of municipal wastewater-treating anaerobic digesters from USA - AD_UKC035_MetaG | ecosystem: Engineered > Bioreactor > Anaerobic > Digestate | place: USA...
GATTTCACCCGATCAGTTGGGGTAGAGATCGAACGCCGCCAACTAACCACTGATCAGTAATTGAGCTAAAAACGCATTGGCTCTGAGCCCCGCGAGATATTATCCAAAAACTCCTGCCGGGTAGCCAGGCTGGTGCGGAACGCCCCATGCACGGCTGAGGTCGTCATACGCGCATTCTGCTTTTTCACCCCGCGCATCATCGTACACAGGTGCAGTCCCTCCACCACCACCGCCACGCCCCTGGGACGTAACGCTTCATTTAAAAAGTCAGCGATCTGCTTGGTCATCCGCTCTTGTACCTGCAGCCGATGGGCAAACACATCCACAATGCGCGGAATCTTCGAAAGTCCAATCACCCGCCCATTCGGCATATAAGCCACGTGGGCCCGTCCCATAAAGGGCAGCATATGGTGTTCGCACATGCTGTAAAATTCTATGTCCCGAACGATCACCATCTCGTCATAGGTTACTTCAAACAACGCATCGTTGATCACCACCGCCGGATCAATCCGGTACCCGCCCAGCAGTTCCGTATACATGCGCGCCACGCGCTCGGGGGTGCGCAGCAGGCCCTTGCGCTCAGGAATTTCTCCAAAGGCCACCAACATCTGCCTCACCGCCTGTTCGATTGAATCAGTATCTATCGAACTGGATGGCAGTTGATTATCATCCAAATCGTCCGTTGAGCGGGTGTCAGCATCATCCATTCTTATCCTCCTGGTTTAGAAAAGAGTGGCGAAGGCATATCCTCTTCGCCACTCTCGCCATCTACAGATCATCGTAGTGATCGCCAGACCAATCTCAGCTTCTTCTTTCAGTTTCTAAAGGTCCAGCGCATCATACAAAGATCGGCTGGTCAGCCGTCAAACAATTACCGGGTCTCTGTCTCGATCAAACCATACGAACCATCGCGGCGCCGGTAAAGCACATTCACGGCATTGGTGGCAGAATTGTAGAAAATGAAGAAATCCTCGTGACTCAGCAAGCTCATCTGTTCCATGGCTTCAGCCTCATCCATAGGAGCCAGTGCGAATTTCTTGCGGCGAACGATTTCGGGGCCTACGACTTCTTCTACCTCAGCCACTGGCGGAACAACCTCAGCCGCCGACTTGCCATCCCCACGCCCGCGCTGGCGCTTGCCCTTATAACGCTCCATCTGGCGCTGGATCTTGTCCACAGCGGTATCCAATGCGGCATAAATATCATCCGCACGCTCTTCAGAGCGCAGTAAAAACCCTTTCCCATGAATCGTGATTTGCGCCACCTGCCGGTCGGCCGCGCTGCGAGCCGATTTGACATATGCCAGGTCAACGCGCACTTCCTCAATACCATTCAAATAGCGATCCAGTTTTGAAGTTTTCTTCTGAACGTGCGCCTCAATCCGATCGGTCACTTCCATATTGCGTCCATAAACCTGAACCTGTAGTGTCATAGCACATCCTCCTAAAGATTTTGGTTTGCGCAGATTTGTGGGTACCAGCGCGCTGACTGCGCTTTATGCCAGGCCTGATCCAGCCTGGTCTTTTTCAGCGTGCGCCTGCCTGGCTCGCGCCAGGGTTAATCCATAGACACAATCCGCACCGGCCTCAACAATCGCCTGTGCACATGCATTTACCGTCGCGCCAGTAGTCAGCACATCATCCACCAGCAAAACACATTTTCCATGCAGATGCTTGGGTTTGGCCCAAAAAGCACCTGCCACATTCTCTCGCCGGGCCGCGGCCGATAGTCCAACTTGCGAGCGTGTTTCTCGCCCACGCCGGACAAGGTTTGATCGATATTCCAGGCCCAATGATAAAGCAATTGGCCTCGCCAGTAAAGCCGCCTGATTATATCCACGCTCAGCTTTGCGTGCAAGGCCTAACGGCACAGGCGCCACCAGGTCAATCGTCCAGGCTTGTGCTTGCAGGCATTGGATCATCGGCTGTGCCAACGCCTCTCCCAGGGCCACATCACGCTTGTACTTAAGCCGGTGCAGTGCCTTGCGCACCCCACCCCCGTAAACGAAGCGAGAACGCAGCGCTTGGTAATACGGCGGAGCATCTTGGCAGCGCTTGCAAACCATGTCCACTGATTGAGGTTGACCACAAACGGGGCAAATGGGGGCAGTAACCACATCGGCAGCAAGGCCGCAGGCCTCGCACCAACGCGCGCCGACAGCACCACACCCCCCACAGGACGGAGGATATAACCAATCAAGTCCAGACCAAACCAACTTATATACTTGATAAGCAAGCGACCCTGCCATGTGACTCCAATGTATTACCATCAGGTCGCACAGCGCCCATCACAGGCGCAGCATTGGAATTGCCTGCCTGAAAACGTTAGACCAATGTACCACCGGTGCCGCGGGCAATGATCATCAAAACTGCCGGACCCATCAACACAATGCACAAAGCCGGGAAAATGAACAACGCCATAGGGATCAACATCTTCAACGGCGCCTTATGTGCCTCTTCCTCAGCCAATTGGCGGCGGCGCACACGCATCTGGTCGGCCTGGATGCGCAAAACTTGCGCCATACTGACACCCAGTTGCTCGCTCTGGATCACCGCGGCGACAAAACTGGTCATCTCACTAATACCCAGCCGGTCCGCCATATCACGCAGGGCCTCGCGCCGCAGCTTGCCGAGCTGAACTTCGCGGATCACGCGCCCAAACGCTCGCCCCAGCTCGTTATCCCATTTTTCATAAACCTTTGACATGGCCGCCTCAAAACCCAGGCCGGCCTCAACGCAGATGGTCAGCAGGTCCAGGGCGTCTGGCATTGCCTTGCGAACTTCTTTCTGCCGGCGGTCAATATTACTTTTTAAATACAGGTCAGGCAGGTAAAAACCCAAGAGCGATGCCGGTATGCCGAACATCAACCCCTTGCCTTCCATAAAACTATTGGGGGGCGCATAATTCGCTAAGATCAAGAACAATGCGCCCAGTGGAAGGCCCACAAAGCGCAGTGCAAAAAACACTGCCGGATCCAGGTTCCCCGGGTTGCCTGCCAATTCCATTTTGCGCGACATCGATTGGATGGCATTCTGGGGGGTGAAGCGCATCACGATCTCGCCCATGCGGCGCGCAATGGGAATGATAATGCGCTGTGAGAAAGGCTGTGAAAGCTCAATCTCCTCCAGTGACGCCTGTTCACCGCGCGAAGCAAAGTCCACCAGGCGCGACTCTAAAGGGTTTGCATCCTGCGGCGAACGCAAGCCAATCACCACCAATACAATTGCGCCAAGCAGGACAATCCCGCCGATAATGACAAAGGGTAAGATGTTCGTTTCCATAGCTTTTCCCTGGCAGGCTCCTATACCTCAATATCTGCAATGCGCGTCATCATCCAGTAACCCATCGCAATCAAAACTGCGCCCGTGATCAAGATCGGAATACCAAACATACGGGTTTCTTCATTAAAAAAGTTCATCATGTAGCTGCGATTCAAGAAGTACATCACCACGATCAAGCCGATCGGCATGATGGCAAGGAACTTACCCGAGTACATCACCTGGGTGGTCAAAACCTTGACTTCACCCTTTACCCGCACGCGCTCACGAATGGTGTGCGAAATGGTGTCCAAAATTTCCGCCAGGTTACCACCCACCTCGCGCTGCACATTCATTGCCGTGACAACCAGGTCCAGGTCCTTGCTGGGGATGCGGCGTACCAGGTTTTGCAGAGCCGCTTCCATCGACACGCCCAACTGCATTTCTTGAACCACGCGCCTGAATTCATCTGAAATCGGAGCTGGCAGTTCACGGCTCACGGCTTCCATGGCCTGCATGGTAGAATAACCCGCCCGCAAGCCGTTCACCATCAAGCTCAACATATCTGCCAACTGGCTGTCAAAATTCTGCAGGCGTTTACCCTGTGCGCTGCGTAAATAGAAAGTTGGTAAGAGGTAACCAGCCAGGGCCCCCAACCCCACCGCCGGCAGAGCACCCAACCTGGCTGAAATCGGGGCATCCAGCGGCACCCTCAGTCCGCCTCCCGCCACAAAGCCGATGATTGCACCGCCAACCATGAGGATGAAAATCGTCCCCACGAACTCGCCAACCTTCATCTTCAAATCGGCGCGCGCCAGCGACTTTTGCAAGCCTTGCCCCCACGAAAATCGCCCGGCCTGGTTATTCAGCCAGTCGGTCATCGGGGTGGCCTTTTCGGCCTCGCTTATCATCCCCTCTTCTTCCAGGTAGCCTAAGCGCTCCTCTACCAACGAGTGCTCATCGCGCCGCGACACAAACAAGCCCACAATCAGGAGCAAAAAGGCCAGTACACCACCAATGATCAGGACTGTCGTCCCCATGAGAAACCTCGCCTTTCTTCCACGGCCCGACTAATAGCGCCGGCGCTCACCAATGCCAAAGATCGAAGGCGGCAAGTGAATGCCCGAAGCCTCAATCTGATCCATGAACTTCGGTCGCAGCCCTGTTGGGCGCAAACGGCCAACAATCTTACCATTCTCTACGCCAGACTGTTCAAACACAAAAATGTCCGTCATAGTGATCACATCACCTTCCATACCAGATACTTCGGTGATATTGACCACTTTACGCGTACCATCTCGCATACGCTCCTGGTGACACACCAAATCGATAGCAGAAGAGATCTGCTCGCGGATCGCACGTATCGGCAAATCCATCCCAGCCATCATCACCATAGTTTCCATACGAGCCAGCGTATCGCGCGGGCCATTGGAGTGGGCCGTGGTCATCGAGCCATCGTGACCCGTGTTCATGGCTTGCAGCATATCCAGGGCTGCTTCATCACGAATTTCTCCGACGATGATGCGGTCCGGACGCATACGCAAACAGTTGATCACCAACTGCCGGATGGTCACCTCGCCGCGGCCTTCAATGTTCGGTGGGCGCGACTCAAGTGTCACCACGTGTTCCTGGCGCAATTGCAATTCTGCCGCGTTCTCAACGGTCACAATGCGCTCGTCATCAGGGATAAACGAAGAGAGAATGTTCAACAACGTCGTTTTACCCGAGCCAGTACCGCCAGAAATCACCAGGTTCAGACGTGCCTCTACACACGCCTTCAAGAACTGCAACGACTCTGGCGTGATCGAACCAAACTGTATCAACTGCTCAACCGTGATCGGGTTTTTGGAGAACTTACGAATGGTCAACACCGGGCCCACCAACGAAATCGGCGGAATGACCGCATTCACACGCGACCCATCCGGCAAACGAGCATCTACATATGGGCTAGACTCATCGATGCGGCGCCCAAGCGGAGCCACGATACGGTCAATGATGCGCATAACGTGTTCGTCGCTTTCAAAAGAGACCGGCACACGCAAGATTTTGCCTTTTCGCTCGACGTAGATATTCTTTGCACCGTTGACCATTACTTCAGTAATGCTTTCATCTTCCAAGAGCGGTTGGAGCGGTCCAAAACCCAAGATTTCTGCCGTGATCTGCTCAAATAATCGCTGCCGCTCTGGTCGAGACAGAACGATATTTTCCTCAGCCAACACCTGTTCAAACAGCTCCTGGATGGTGTTACGCACCTCGTTCACACGCGTAATATCCATCGTTGGATCCAACTCAGATAACAGCCGGGTCTGAACGCGTGTCTTTAGGTCAGCATAGGTGTCTTTTTGAGCGCCTACCCCAGGTGGCACAACGCGGCGCGCCTGCAAATTGCCCAGGCGAGACGAATCACCCCCACCAGCAGATGGCTGCTGCCCGCCCTGTCCTTGTTCGATTCGCTTGAGAAGAGACATCGCCCGAACCTCCTATCCAATCAACTGCCTATTTTTTACCGGTACTTTTCTTTTTGGTCACAGGAACATCTTGTGCTTCAAGCTCTGCCAGGCGCTGGCGGATCGTCTCGGTCAGCGACAAGATCGACCGCGACAGCGGCCGGGTCTTATCGGCCAACAAGAATGGGATGCCGCGATTGACAGAGACGATCACCCGCTCTTCAAAGGGGATCACGGCGTTCACCTCTTGTTTCAAGTTCTCGCCAACCTTCTCGGGGGTAATGCCAATGCGCTTGTCAAACTTGTTCATCACAAACAATATCCGGCGGCGATGAATGCCCAGGCTGTCGGCCACATCCAAAAACAGGCGCGCATTCTTGATCGCCGGAATATCTTGAGTGGCTAATAGAACCACGATGTCGCTGGCATCCAGCGCCATGACGGTGATATCGTTCAGCATCGAGGTCGTATCCACAATCACATATGGGTACATCTGGCGCAGGTAATTCAACACCTTAGAGAATTGGTCGCCGTTCACATTGTCCGCATACTCGGGCCGCGTCGGTGCCGCCAGGATGCGCACGCCCGATTGGGCATGCTTAATGATCACGCTCTCAACCACTTCCGGGTCCAGTTCATCCACCCGGGGCGCTAAATCTACCACGCTGAACTTACTCTGTTCATTCAAAAACACAGCCACATCGCCAAACTGCAAATTGCCATCGACTAGCAGCACCGTGGTGTCCTCATTGTTCAAAGACATCGCCAGGTTGGTCGCCAGCATGGTAGTGCCGCTGCCACCCTTGGGGCTGTAAACCGTAATCACATGCCCGTAAGAGCCCGCCGGAACCGCCATAGGCGCCATGCCAGGTTTACCCGGCATCGATACTTGCGGTCCAGCAGCCGGAGCCTTGGCACGCTCTTCGTGTGCCATAGCCCCGGCCCGGCGGATGGCTGAATTCAACTCGTCAATCGTGGGAGGCTTGGTTAGAAAATCGCGCGCCCCGGCCAACATGGCGCGGCGCATATAGTTAGAGTCGCTTTGTACAGACAAGATAACGATCTGAGCATAGGGAAGTACGCGCCGGATTGCCTCGGTAGCGGCAATGCCATCCATATCCGGCATGTTGATATCCATCAGGATCACATCCGGCTTGACTTCCTTCGATAGATCAATCGCTTCCTTGCCCGTACGGGCTACACCAATAACCTCAACATCGCTCTCAAACTGCAGCAGCTTGCGGATATTCTCGCGCGTCTCGGCTATGTCATCAACAATGATTACCCGAATTTTGCCTTGAATCGCCATTCAATTCTCCGCGTCTCTACTGTTCAGGGGTCGGGGATGGATGGTCGCTGGGCAGGGTAGGCCAGAGGAGATCATCCACACGCGGCTCTAGGCCATAGGGAAGCTTGACAGGGACAGGGATGCTGTACTGATCCAGCAAGAACTGAAGGGTCACAGCCTCAGTCGAGCTGGTATTGGTATCTTGCGGATGGCGTAAAGCCAGGGTCAGCTCTCCGCCGGCAAAGATCAAGTAATTCAAAGTCACCGCATCCTGCGGCGAAACGATCAACGTCACTACGTCGGGAGGGGCCGGAACCGGGGTGGGCGTGGTGGTTGCAGCAGCAGGAGGCGCACCAGCACCAGTCTGCGGCGTGGGGGTCAGGTCCAGGGGCACCGGGGTAGGCGTAGGTTCTTCTTCACCCGCCGTAGGGAAATCCCCCATTTGCAGCACGATCACATCTTGGATCAATGTCTGGCTGACCAGGCGCGGCCGCTGTGCTTCACTCGGATAAATATAGAAAGACCCATCAAAAACCGGATCCACCTCAACCCGCCCCTGCGGGGTGTTCCCTGCCAGTGGTTGAGGCACCATGTAGCGTTCCTCGCCAATCCAGCCTGCCCCCAAGATCGTGCCGGTCCAGTTTGGCAGCTTGGATTGGAAGGATGTATCCAGGTCTACCAGCATCAGCGTCACGATCACATTCACATGATCGCCGCGCTGCGGAGCATACGATACACTCGATAAACGGTTGACCGGGATGGAGACTGCCACTTTGCCCTTCTCAATGAACAAAGCAGCCTCAGAACCTTGGGCGGTATCCACCACCTCAGCCAACATGCTCTTGGTTAGAACCGTGTACTCTTCCAGATCGTACCGAGATACAAGGCCAATCACATCTTCAATATCGGTGAACATGTTGGGCCAGACAAGGTCGTTGGGATATTCAACCAGGTCCAGTTTGTCCTCGGTCAATTCCTCGCCTCGCTTCACCTTCTGCACCACCACCACAACCTTGGTTGTTGGCACAGGGGTGGGGGTTGCGGTTTCAACGAGCGCCTGAGTTCCACTGGCCTGCCCGCCTCCTCCAAACAACTGGTCCTTAAAAAGGAATAGCACCGCGGCCAAACCAATCACCAGGAGCAACCCTGCGAACAAAAATAATCGTCCTCGACGCATTTGAGCCTCCCATTTCGTAGTGTACGGAGTATGCTATATTGTAATCATACGCCTTTTGTCATAAATGTCAAGCGGAAGCCTTTTGATCGTTCCGCCGACTATAGTCTACCTGATATTTCTAAACTGCGCCACTATTTTTTGCTCAATTTTTCCACTAATTCGAACTCACGTTAAGGAAATAAAAAAAGAACCCGGCAAGCCGGGCTCCTTTTTTATTTCGTAGATCAGGGTCTTACTTGTTGAGAGCAGATGCGATCTGGCTGAAAACGGCCGAAATCTGGGTGCCGAGGATGGTGAGAACAACAATGATAACAACCGCGATCAAGACAATAATCAACGCATACTCCACCATACCCTGACCCTTTTCCTTAGGCTGGAACAACATGGCTTTCACCTCCTTCCTCTGCTAGATTTCTGGGTGGTCAACCCCAGTGCTAACCATATTATAGCTGGTTTATAAAAATTTGCAATAGCTGGCAATGGCTCTTGGCCTTACAGTTATGCAAATACGGCCGGCTTGCTTGCCGGGATGACAAAGATAATATGGGTGCCCTGGCCAATCACACTGTGAATGTCCATCTTGCCGCCCAACATCTCCACCCGGTCTTTGATCACTTTCAAACCCATGCCGCCCTTATCGCCCATTGTATCCACATCAAACCCGCGCCCGTTATCTTCCACGCTCACGCGCACTTCATTCTCAGAGGCGTCGATTTGCAGTTTAACTTGGGCCGCCTGGCTGTGGCGTGCTGCATTGCCTAGCAGTTCTTGGATAGCGCGGAAGATCATCACCTCCAGGTAAGCCTCGAGCCGCTGTTCCATCCCCGTTGAAGCCAGCCGCACATCCATCCCCGATTGCTCCTTGAAAGCCTCAACGTAGCGGCTCAGGGTCGGCGCCAGGCCAAGATCGTCCAACATCATTGGCCGCAATTCGAAGATAAAGTCACGCACCTTTTGGAAAGTAGAAGTAGCCGACGTCTTCACGCTCAGCAGCTCTTCCTTGGCCTTAGCCTGGTCAATATCAAAGAAGCGCATGGCAATCTCGGCCTGCAAAATGAAGTTCGACAATGCCTGGGCTGGCCCATCGTGCATCTGGCGTGCTAGGCGCTGCCGCTCAGACTCTTGAGCCTGAATCAGCATCTCAACCGTCTGCGCCATCGCCGAGTGCCCACCTCGCCCACTCTCCTGCGCGCCGCCCGTCTCAATCGTCTGCAACACCTGTTCCAAGATCGCCAAATAACGCTCAATGTGCGTCTGGTCGCTCTGCAGCTTGTCAATCTGGCCTCGCATTACAAACAGGCGCTGTTGCGCATCCAGGGCCGAGTCATATGCCATCCGGATATCTGCCTTTGACATTGTGTCAAACTGGGCCTGGATCTGCTGCAAATGCGCTGAAATAGAAGCGTTGCGCTGCTGGAGCTTGGTCACCTCTAACTGGCTCTGCTCGATCATCAAGCCAATTTCCTTCAGCTCCCGCCGCGAAGATTCAAGCTCGTTTTTGCATTCCTCTTTCAGTAGGGTCCACGCATTCGATTCGGATTGCGAGTCATTGGTTTGCGAAAGCTTCATCTTCATTTACTCCTGAGATTGCTTATCTTGCTGGGATAACCGGATCCACCCCCGGCGCAGTGCATAGATCGCCGCCTGTGTCCGATCTTCTACATTTAACTTGTGCAAAATCGCCGTAATATGATTCTTCACCGTTTGGTGACTGATGCGCAGTAAAGCCGCGATCTCTTTATTACTCATACCCTTGGTAACATAGATCAAAACTTCCATCTCACGTGCCGACAGCGGGGCATAGGTCTCGCCCGGATCACGGTAAGCCCTTACGCCACCATCTACCTGGGCCGCTAACCAATTTTCAAGCGCTGCCGGCTCCAAGATCTGTTCGCCCAGCACATGTTTACCTTGCCTCACCTGCCGGATTACCCACACCAGGGTCTCGGGCCTGATGTCTTTCGAACAATAGGCCGCCGCCCCGCCGCGCATGGCGTAAGCCATTTGCGACTCGTCATCATACGCAGTCAATAAAATCACGCGCGTGGGCAGTTTTTCAGCCACCACCTGGCGCATCACCTGCTGGCCGTTCATATCGGGCAGGTTGACATCCAGAACTGCAATCTCTGGCTGAAGCTGGCGGATCATGGTCAATGCAGCCTCGCCATTATCCGTCTGCCCAACCACTTCGAAATCCGGCTCGACAGAGAAAACGTTCACCACACCCTGGCGAAACAAAGGATGATCGTCTACCACCAGGATTGCAACCTTGTCCGTCATTACCAATCTACCCCATACCGCCAGCCTTTATGAGTCATAATATCAACCGAGAGTATAGCACAGGAAAAGCCCTCTAGCAACCACTCTGAAGGCGTTATTTAAAAAATACCCCGAACTACCAGCATCAAGTATAATTCTTTGCAGGTCAGTTCGCGTCATATGGATTCGCCCAAAGGGATTAACTGGTTATCTGCCTCATCAAAAGCCGCTGAGGCCTGGCCCAGAGCCTGGCAGCTCCCAGCCATCTGGCTGGTTTGGCGTCTTTTGAGCAGCTTGTTTGCCGCGTTCATTTCCAATCTCATCCCCCTTACCCGGCTTGAAAAAGAGATTCCCCTCCTGCCGCCCAGCTTACCAACCAGCGCATGGCTAGAACGCGCCCTGCTTGCCCCCTGGATGCGCTGGGACAGCCTATGGTTCACCCGCATTGTCACCCAGGGTTACCAAGTCAACGACGGCACCACCCTCTTCCATCCGCTCTATCCCTGGTTAGCCACCATCCCTTACCGCCTGGGCCTACACCCCACGCTCAGCCTCCTGCTCGTCAGCACCACCGCCCTGCTGCTGCTCCTATACTTCTATGAGAAGCTTGCCCGGCAAGACCTTCAACCATCCGAAGTGAGGTTCAGCACGTTGCTGTTCTTGCTTTGTCCGCCGGCCTTTATCCTTTTTGCACCTTATACCGAAAGCCTTTTTTTGCTGCTGGCTGTGCTGTGCTTGCTGTGGACACGCCAAAAATCCTGGTGGCTGGCTTGCCTGGCAGGAGGCCTAGCAGCTTTAACCCGCCAACAAGGTGTCCTGCTGGCAATACCCGTGGCCTGGGAACTGTGGGATTCGACCCAGCACAAGCTGCCGCACGCCGCCAAAAATTGGAAAAACTGGCTGGCACTCGGCCTGATTCCGGCCGGATTCTTGGCCTGGAGCATTTATCGCCTGGCAATATTCGACGATCTTCAGCCCGGCACCAATCTCTTCCAACGTTTCTACGCCCTGCTGATCTCGCCCAGCGGAACGCAGGTCGTCCCGGTACACGGTCTGCGCTGGCCCTGGCAAATCATCGACCAAGCAGTGAGCCAACTCATCCATACTCCCAATTGGGATGTTGCGGTGAACCTGGCCCTCGGTGCCGGACTCTTACTCCTATTGGCTGCCGCCTGGCCCCGCCTGCGCTGGAGCGACCGCTTATATTCCCTGGCAGTTGCCATACTGAGCATCAGTTTCTACACCGGCCCAGAACACCCCTACATGGGCATGCCGCGCCACCTGCTCTTGGCTGTGCCGGTTTTCATCGGCGCCGCCCCGCTCTTCAACCGCCCGTGGAAACGCCTGCTCATCATCGCTTCCAGCACCGCTGGCTGGTTTTTTATGCTAACATTGTTCATGCTTGAAGCCTGGGTTCCATGAAACCACTTTCCAGGCTGCTTGTTCATACCGCATCGCTGAGAGGCCTATGACACTTACCCCCCACTCCCCCAACACCGGCATAACGCGTGGCAAAGGCCTTTTAGAGCCCTTCCTGGCCCGCTGGCGTGCCCACCAGGCTAACCTGCTCATCCCCAGCCATTTGCGCCAGGGGCGCATCCTGGATATTGGCTGCGGCTCCTTTCCATACTTCTTATCGCACACCTATTTCGCCGAAAAATTTGCCGTAGACCAGCTCAATAAGCCCGATACGGTCAAAAACATCAACTGGCACTCGCTGGACCTCAACCGCGAACCCCACCTGCCCTTCGAAGAACAATACTTCAGCGCCGTAACCATGCTGGCAGTGGTTGAGCACCTCAATCCAAACAGCCTGGTTCAGCTATTCAGCGAGGTGCACCGCACCCTGCAGCCCGGCGGTGTCCTCGTCGTGACCACCCCCGCAGCCTGGTCAGATAAGCTGCTGCGCTGGATGGCGCAGACGGGCCTGGTCAGTAAAGAAGAGATTGACGAGCATGTCTTTGTGTATACGCTCCCCTTGCTGGGGTGGTATTTTGGAAAAGCCGGTTTTGAAATGACAAAAGTTCGCTTTGGCTACTTTGAAATGCGCCTGAACTTATGGGCCACAGCAGCGCGCTGATCACCCGAGGCAGTACTTGGCAAAGGTTCACATGTCAAAATTAAGCATCATTATCCCCGTTTATAATGAACAAGATACGCTCCAACAAATTGTTGAGCGCGTATGGGCAGTCGACCTGGGCCCAACCGAGAAGGAAATCATTATCGCCAACGATGGCTCCACCGATGCCACCCCCGCCGTGATCACCCAGCTCCAGCAAACCTATCCCCAGTTACGCACCTACTCCTCGCCCACCAACCTGGGCAAAGGCGCCGCCGTCCGCCAGGGGATTGCCATTTCCAGCGGTGATTTGATTGTGATCCAGGATGCTGACCTAGAGCTTGACCCGGGCGACTATCCCAACCTGCTGGAACCCCTCTTGGCCGGCCAAAGCGAGATTGTTTATGGCTCGCGCTTCTTAAAGGCCGCCGGCCCGGTTCCCCGCCACACCCGCCTGGCAAACCGCTTCTTGACCTGGCTGACCAATTTCCTCTTTAGAGGCCATCTGACGGATATGGAAACGGCCTATAAGATGTTCCGCCGCTCGGTGTACCAGGGTATCCGGCTGCGCGGCGTTCATTTTGACTTTGAGCCAGAGATCACGGCCAACTTCCTGAAACGCGGCTATCGTATCCTCGAGGTGCCCATCACCTACCATCCCCGTACGGTGCAAAAAGGCAAGAAGATCTCTTGGGTAGACGGCATCGAAGCGATCTATACGCTGTTCCGCTGCCGTTTCATCGACCCCCCCGTGCAGAAAAAGCAAGGTGCATAATATGTCTATACGCAATAAGCCGGTTTACCGCATCCTGCTCTGGGGCACTTTCTTCGCCAGCCTTTGGCTCTTGGCACGCATGGCCCCCACCCTGGTAGACCCCAAGTACCTGCCGGCCGATGATTTCTCTCACTTTTGGGAAGCCGGGCAACTGAACAACCAGGGTCAAAACCCCTACGATCCCGAGCAGCAGCTGATCTTCAATCCTCCCTGGACCTTGCCTGCCGTCATGCTTTTTGCCCTCTTCGATTATCCGCTCGCCCGTCTGGCCTGGCTCTTGGTCAACATTGCCATCGTCATCTACTGCGCCGAAAAATTATGGCAGATCTATCGCGGCAGCCCAAACCGGCGCTGGCTTGCCTGGCTCTTGGTATTTACCTTCTCGCCCACCATATCCACCCTGCACAAAGGCCAATTCACCCCCCTGGTGCTGCTGGGCATGGTTGGCTTCTTGCTGACCATCGAACAGCGCAAGCGCTGGTTCCTGGCGGGGGTCTGCGCGGCATTGATAACCGTCAAGCCCCAGTTGTTCTACCTGTTTTGGCCCGCCCTGGGTTTGTGGATCTTACACAAGCGCGCCTGGCCGCTCATCCTTGGCGCCGGGCTGGCCTTTAGCGGGCTGTTGGCGCTGCCCATGCTCACCAACCCCAGCGTGATTGCCCAGTATATCGAGGGCTCAGCCGCCTTTTCACTTGCCGCCTGGGCCACCCCCACCATTGGGACTTACCTGCGGGCATGGATCAGCCTGGAGCACTTTTGGCTCCAGTTCATCCCTTCAGTGCTGGTTGTAGCCTGGTTGGTGTATTACTGGTTTCAAAAACGCCAATCCTGGCGCTGGAAAGATGAACTGCCCCTCCTGGTCCTGGTTTCAATGGCCACCATGCCTTACGGATGGACTTATGACCAGGTCATCCTCTTGCCCGCCCTGATCTTGGCGGCCATCTGGTTCTCTAAAATGAAAGACCGCCGCTGGGGACTTGTCAGCCTGGCGCTGTACATACTGCTGAATGTTCTCAATCTGTGGCTGCACCGCTACCTGGACGATTTCTGGTTCGGGTGGCTGGCGCCCGGTTTTCTCCTCTGCTACCTGCTCATCGCCTGGCAGCGCAGCAAAGAGTCCAAAGAGGCCCCCGTCTCATGAGCGCCATGGCCTGGTTTTCACGGAACAAGCCCCTGCGCTATACCGTTGCCACACTGGGTTTGGCAGCCGGCCTGCTGGTTCTCAGCCAATACGCCGACCGTCTGCGCATCAACGATTTTATCGGCTACTGGTCTGCCGCCAGGCTCAACCTGAACCGCCAGGATCCCTTTTCCATCCAGCTCCTGCTCGATCTCCAGCGCCAGGCCGGTTATCAATACGATTACCCCCACATCGTCTGGAATCCCCCCTGGGTCATGAGCCTGATCACCCCCCTGGGCTGGCTGGCACGCCCCCTGGCCCAGATGTTGTGGCTGCTGCTTAACACCGGCGCCGTGCTCATCAGCGCAGACAAAGCCTGGCAAATCTACGGCGGCGCGCCCAGGCTGCGCTGGGTGGCCCTGCTGGTAGGCTTCACCTTTACCCCCACCTTCTTTGCCCTCGCCTGGACGGGGCAGATCTCTCCCCTGCTCTTGCCTGGTATTGTTGGTTTTCTGATCTACTACCAGGAACCCCAAAAGGGCTGGCTGGCCGGGCTTCTAGCCGCCCTGGCGGCCATCAAACCGCAGATCCCTTACCTGTTTTTTATCGCCCTCTTGCTCTGGTGCCTGTCCAGACGGCGCTGGGATATCCTGGCAGGCTTTGCCGCCACGTTAGCCGGCGCCACGCTGATCGCTCTGGCCATCAACCCGCCCCTGATCCACTACTACATCCAGGCCCTGCTCAACACCCCTCCGGCAGGCTGGGCCACGCCCACCATCGGCACCTATCTGCGTTTATGGCTCAGTCCAACCAGTTTCTGGCTGCAGTTCATCCCGCCCATCTTGGGCGCCGGCTGGCTGATCTTCCATTGGTACCGCCAACAACAAAAATGGAATTGGGTAGAGCAAATGCCCATCCTGCTCCTGGCCTCATTCATCACCTCTGCCTACACCTGGACCTACGACCAGGTGCTGTTAACCCTGGCTGCCATCCAGGGCTTCGTTTGGGCCACCAGCCACCGCCGGCCCGTTTTGCTCTTGGCCGCCTCAGCCGCTTACCTGGCTCTGAACTACATCTATCTCCGCCTCCACTTCCGCCTGGATGACCTGTGGTTTATTTGGTTCACCCCCGTCCTCCTGCTGTGGTATTTGGCAGTCCGCTGGCTGCACAACAAGACGATTTCGCATGAAACAGTCTGAAGCATCCCGGCGTTCATCCCGGCCCAGGTTGGTCTTGGGCACCGACCAGCTTTGGCCCCTCATCATCCTGGCCGGATTTTTGTTCTACGTTTCACTGGTGCCGCTGCCGCCCAATGACTTTTGGTGGCATCTCCGGATCGGAGAATACATCGCCCACAACCAGGCCGTTCCAACCACCAACCTGTTCGCCTGGACCATTCCCGCAGACCAACCCTTTTTTTATGCCGCCTGGTTGGGCGAATTGTTGATGTATACCGCCTACCAGGTTGGCGGGGTGAATTTGCTCACCTTCATCCGCACACTTTTGGCCGGCATCACATTTTGGATCGCCGGCGCAGAAGCCCGCCGCCGCAGCGGCTCTTGGCGCATTGCCGCCCTGGCCCTGGCCCTGGCAGCCCTGATGTCCCTCACTGTTCCCCTGGTTCGCACACAAATGTGGGCCTGGCTGCCGTTCGTCCTGTTCTCGGCACTCCTGGCCCGCTTCACCTCCGGCCAGCTTTCGCCACGCTGGCTGCTCATCCTGCCGCCCCTGATGGCCTTTTGGGTCAACGTGCACGGCTCATTCATCCTTGGCCTGGTGCTGATTGGCGCATACTTCGCCGGTGAAATGCTCAGCGCACTGTTCGGCCGGGTTGGCCAAGCGCAGCCCAGACCCCTGCCCTGGCACAACCTGGCCTGGCTGGGCGGCATTGGCCTCTTGACTGCCCTGGCAACCCTGGTCAACCCGCGCGGCATCGAGATCTTTGGGTATGTGCGCAGCCTCTTAGCCAACTCTCCCGTCCAAGACCTGGTGACCGAATGGCAGCCGCCCACCCCGCACGGCACGGCTAACATTATCTTTTACCTCAGCATCCTGGCCTGGTTTACCGCACAAGCCTACACCCGCTTCCGGCCCTCCCCAACCGATATGCTGCTCACCCTGGGCTTCTTATGGCTGGCATGGAGCGGCCAGCGCTCGGTCATGTGGTATGGACTTGTCGTCATGCCCATCCTGGCCCAATCGCTGGCTGGCATCCCCTTGAAAGGATTGGGCACCAGCCCCCCCAGGTCTCGTCTCAACAGCCTCGTGGCGTTGATCTTGTTCGTGCCGGTACTTCTGGTACAGCCCTGGCTGGTCGAGCGCTTCCCCCTGCCCGAAGTGTACTGGCAGCAAGTGCTGCGCGGCACGCCAGAAGCCGCCCTGCTCAGCGCTGAAACTCCCTTGGCGGCTGCCAACTACCTCACAGAACATCCCGGTGGCAAAATGTTCCAAGAAATGGGCTATGCCAGCTACCTGATCTGGGTTATCCCAGAACAGGGTGTCTTTGCAGACCCGCGCATCGAGCTCTTCACCACCCAACACTGGCAAGATTATATCCGCATCAGCCAGGGGCTCCAATATAATGAATTGCTTTCAAAATACGGCGCCGACCGCATCTTATTGAGCAGCGCCCTCCAGCCCGCCCTGGCCGAAGCGCTGCAGAGCGATCCCTGCTGGCAGCAGGAATACCAGGATCAACACACGCAAATTTGGGCACGCACCCAGCTTCCCCCTGCCAGTTGCCCCTAGAGCGCATCATGCCGCCTAACACCCGCCCATTCTTCAAACGCATCACGCCGCCCGGCATCAGCCTGTTATGGCTGGCTGTCATCCTCGCCGCCATCAGCTTCCTGGTCGCCATCATCCCCATCCGCGGCAACGACTTCTGGTGGCAGCTTAAGCTGGGCGAGCTGATCTTCAACCAGCGCGCCATCCCCACCACCAACATCTTCGCCTGGACCCTGCCGCCCGATCACCCATTCTTCTATGGCGCCTGGCTGGGCGAGCTGCTGCTCTACCTGCCCCACCGCCTGGGCGGCCTGGAATTGTTGATCTTCGTCCGTAACCTGCTGGCCTTGGCATTCTTTGCCCTGGTGGCCTACGAAGCGCGCCAGCGCAGCGGCTCCTGGCGCATCGC
>Ga0116144_10002967_pt1 | contig 17503 bp, 16 predicted proteins | sample AD_UKC035_MetaG_FD_89746 | JGI IMG/M metagenome (GOLD analysis project Ga0116144, IMG submission 89746) | Active sludge microbial communities of municipal wastewater-treating anaerobic digesters from USA - AD_UKC035_MetaG | ecosystem: Engineered > Bioreactor > Anaerobic > Digestate | place: USA...
GCCAATTGCTCGCCAATGGTTTGTAACTCGTCTCCCCGCAGCACTTATTGACTCCTCATGTCCATGAGGCTGCCTAACGACGCCGGTGAGGCGCTATTGCTTACGCGCAGCCGCGCGGCGCGCTTCGGCCGCCGCTTCAGTGATCTCCCGAATGTCAGTAAACGGCCCATTATCTGCCGAAAGTCCTCCCACTTGCAGACTCATCAGTGGCGCCCGCACTTCTTCCCCTTGATCGTTCTGGATAACCAAGTACCCTTGCATCCGTGTCATAAAATCATAGTGGGTGCCAACGCTGTCAGCAAAGCGTTTGACAATTTCATCACGCAAGGGAATAATCAGTTCTTTGCGAGTAACCACAATGAAATCATCACCGCCGATGTGTCCAATAAAATCATCGGGAGTTCCCATCTCTTCAATGATTTCATTCAGCAACATCCCTGTGAAACGCAACACTTCCTCACCCGCAACGAAGCCGTAGAACTCGCTAAAAGCATCCAGCCCACTAATGCCAATGTACAGAATTCCCCAATCATCCTTGCGCATGAGTTCTCGCAACTGTTGCTCGATCAAGCGCCCACTCGCCAATCCAGTGCTGGGACTGGTCAGCGCCGCCACTTCGGCGCTCTTGATGGTGTTGCGCACCCGCAAGCGGAGTTCTTCCACATCAAAGGGTTTGGTGATATAGTCATCCGCCCCCAACTCCAATCCGTGGATTTTGTCGCTGCGTTCATCCTTTTGCGTCAGGAAAATAATGGGGATGTGGCTGGTACGCAAGTTGGTCCGCAGCAAGCGGCACACTTCGTAGCCATCAATGTCGGGCAGCATAATGTCCAACACAATGACGTTGGGCATCCGCTGTCGGGTCATTTCCAGGGCTACGCCGCCACGCGGGGCCACGAACACCTCGTACCCTTGTGATTTGAAGTATAGTTGCAGCATATTGGAAATATCGAAATCATCCTCGACTACCAGGATACGACCATCACTCATTCCCTACCTCCTCACGGTCACATAACCGTTGGTCAGCGCTGTACCTTTGCCTTAATTTTCTCGATTAACGACTCATCCAGTTTCTTTTCGAAGCTGCGCAAAGCCGCCAATTCAAAGCCATGATGTGTAGCCAATGCATCAATCTGACGCACCTTCTCCAAAGAAAGGTCTTTACCAACAGAATAATCCTCGAACAAGCCTTCAAATGCTAGTGTCATTGTCTCCGCAAAACATCCATACGTCAAGTCAGAGGGCAGGCCGTAATCAAAGCCGAAATGAATCTGCCCCGGCACACGCACCAATCCGCCATCAATCACCAATACATCATCGCGCGCCCGACTGACCTGCCAGGAAACATCCCTGGGACGCGAGACATCACAAACCACCGCGCCGCGCCGCAACATCTCCGGTTGGATCAAATTGCCGCCGGAACTGGTCACGGTAAGCACCACTTCGGCGGCAGTGATGGTTGAAACATCTTCAGAAATCACTACATCCGCGCATCCCATAGCACGTACCTTATCCACCACTAATTCCAAACCCTCACGTTGCCGACCAATCAATACCATTCGTCCAATGCGAGGGGCCAGCAATTGCGACACGGCCTGTCCAATCGCCCCGCCCGCTCCCACAACTGCCACTACAGACTGTGCCAGATCGATCTCCATTAAGCGCGCCGCCTTTTGGGTAGCATAGACAGAAATTGCCGCGGTGTAACTGTCGCCAGAAGTTACGGCAATATCCAGCGCATTGGCAATAGTGCGTCCCCCATCGCCAATGACGGATGTATAGGCACCCAGTCCTAATATTTTCGCTCCTAAACTTTCTGCCAGACGCCCGGCGGCAATGATCTTGCGGTACACCTCCTTAGCGGGCAACGTCAACATGCGCTGGGTGGTGTAAGGGACAGCGATCAACCAACCCTCGATTTCCTTCCCAGTCCCCCTGGAGCGCGCGCCGGTTACGTGCGACAAACGTACTGGCGGCCAAAAACGACTTAAAAAGTGAATGGTCGGCTCGGGAAGTATTTTGCCCAATACCGGATACTTGCGAGTTACATCCCGCTTCGGATCAATTGGATGAATAATAAAGGCAAACGAATCCATTCAGTCCTTTGTCAATCACGTGGAAATTTTCGTGGATGAAGTTGCTCGCCGTTTTTAACTTTTAAATGGTCGCTATCTTCGTAATAAATGTTCGCCGCAATAATACGTCTTTCAGGTGAAGGGATCAAAATTACATCAGATTCGATCATACGGGCGGGCATGACGATCATACCAGAGCCAATCCGCACATTGTGGCCCACAGCCCCACCGATAGCCGTCATACCAGTCTCCTCCAGGCGCCCACCAAAAAGGGCGCGAATAGGACGGTCCACCAGATAGAAGTCTGTGAAGGTGCTGCCGGCGCCGATAAAGGACTCCCGTCCGACAACACACATCTGAAGACAGGTGTTTTGCGCCACCATACATTCTGGCATCAACACCGTGCGATAGAGAGCAGCCCGAAATGGCAAAAAGGTGCCGTTCCCCACCACGCTCAACATCAACTGACAGCCGTGGTCAATAGTCACGTTGTCTCCCACGATACAGTTACGCACAATGACCCCAGGGCCAATCTTAACATTATTGCCGATAAAGGAAGGGCCTTGGATGACTACCGTGGGATCAATGTCACAATCCTTGCCTATCTCTACAATGCCCGAAGTGGTGAGTACCTGTTTCCGCTCCCACATCCCCCGCCACAGCAGCTTCAACGCCAGACCCACATCCTTATTCAGACGGTTTTCATAACGCGCGCCAATAGCAAAGATGCCGAAGTCAATGTTGGCATGCAAAATGTGCATCCAGTGCTCTATTGAGAGGAAGGGTTTGGTGGGTAGGTGATAAACCAGATCGCCGTAAGCATCAGACATGTGAGTTGGGACATGATAAAACCCAATCCGGCGCGGAGCGGTGTCAATGACTAAGGGGCGGACAACCGGCTCAATCCCATAAGGATAATACCACAAGTCTGCCACAAAATAGTTACCCTGCCGCCGGATACCGCGCTGAAGATATATAGCCTGCCCAGTGATAGCGCGATCGTCCAGGGAAAAGGCAACCTGACAAGCTTTACCGGAGGCTTTGGCGCGGGTAATAAATTCTTCGATAAAGACCTCATCAAAATATAAATTATCCCGATAAACCAGCGTCTCCTCACGGTCTTTCTCTATCTCATTGATAGAATCAACTTCCCGTTCCTCGGTGGTATAGCGCGCCAACAAATCCCGGTGAAACAGCCACAGGGGCTTATTGAGCACACTTAAATCGCGTGCCGGTTCATTGAATGGAGGTATCTTCCTCCTGTCTCGCAGAATAACCTTACGCACAGGACTCTCACCTTAATCCATTGTTGCCTTACTGATCTGGATGGTACATACCGGGTCGCCGCAAGCCTGACAGGTGGTTTCCTCGACCAAGAAACGCTGTCCCCGCGTCACCCAGTAGAGCATCTCTTCCAATAATCCCACCATTAAAGCACAGGCGGGACTTTCTGTATGTCGGTTCCAACACAGACCGGGGCGCTGCATGATAAAGGAGTAATACTGCTCATCCTCGCCCAAGACTATCTGTTGATCACCATAGCGATTCAGGATTTCTGTCAGGACCTCCAAACCCACATGAACGCGCAGAGAAACCGGCAAGAAGCGCAGGGCAAAGTCGGCCACGCCGACTACCCCTCCCAGGCCTTCCATCCCATATTTAAAACAGCTACGTCCCATTTGCCAGCTTAACCGCCGACCGCTGCGTACTCCGTAGACACCTTCCAAGGCCTGAAAGAACCGGCCCACCTCATCAAATGATAACCCAGGTTCAAAGTTAGGTGGCGGCAACTGCGTAAGAAAATGCTGCAAGCGCGCGGTATTCAACACCGCGCTCACGCCATTTTTTCCCACCGTTTCATGCATCGCCAGTAGCAAAATACGAACCAGGCGATTAGGAAAATAATAAGTCAGGGTTGTCGGTAATTCACTCACGTATCGGCCAGGAACTCCAAGATAGTTGTATGAAACCTTTCAGTCTCGTCCAGCATGGGGAAATGTCCAGAGTGTTCAAAATAATGCACTACATGTTCTTTAATGCCCTTGAGCATCAAATCGCCCTGTTTGGGGTGGACGATATTGTCCTTGACGCCATAAATGCCCATCGCGGGAACCCGGAATTCCTTCAGTCGGGGGCGCAAATCCATATGGCGCAAGTCACGAATACTGGCGGAAAAAGATTCGGCGGTCGTGCGCGAAAGGTCTTTTTCCAGCATGTCGTACAGGGTGCGCCAGTCCTTGGCATACGTGAGCGCCAGCACTCTCGTAAGGGTCGGTAAAACACCCGGAACAGTATAGAGAAGTCGCGCGATTTGCCGGTTACCTGATAGCTTTAACAACAAACTCAGGCTAGAACCAACGATAGGGGAGCCAACCACTGCCACCCGGGAAACTCTTTGCGGATGCATCAAAGTCAGACTCAACGAAACCGTGCCCCCCATGGAGTGTCCCATCACTCTGGCGCGGTCCAATCCCATACGCTCCATAAACTGGTCAACCATCTCAACATATTCGGAGACGGAAAAAGAGCCTTGCTTAGCTGAATCGCCAAATCCCCAAAAATCCAACGCATACGTCTTATAACCCCGCGCCGCCAAGTATTCCATCGTCGAATACCAGTAACTCCACGAGCCAAGCCAGCAGTGCAACAACACCACCGGTTTACCCCGCCCGACGGTCTCGTAATGGACAATACCTCGGTCTGTGACAAAGGAACTCATACCAGTGTACCTTACCTAGTTTGCTCAATCATACCACAGACTAACCTTATACGACAAAACGGGTCGTTGCAGTTGAGTTAAAAAAGAATTACTCCTCATCCATCAATTCAATAATCGAGTACAGCAACTCTAGCAGGACTTTTTTGACGCTTTCCTTATCGGTAGCCACACACGGAACCACTTTCACGCTCGATTCCACCCGCAACACAATGCGCAAATCTTCTGGCGGCCAGGCATCATCAAGGTCCTGTTTGTTGGCGCCCACAATGTAAGGAACGGGAGAGTAACTGCGGAAAGTATCCAGAATACGGCGCGCCTCGCGGAAAGTTTCCGGGCGGGTACTGTCTACCAATACCACAAAGCCCAGCATCCCCTCGGACAGAATTTCCCACATAAAGTCAAAACGTTTTTGCCCAGGTGTGCCAAATAAATAAAGAATTAATTCCTCATCAACGGTGATCCGCCCAAAATCCATGGCCACTGTAGTCTGGGACTTAATCCGCTCCGACTCGCGCGTGATCTTACGGTCCGTAGAAACCACGTCAATCTCGCTGATACTTTGAATGAACTCCGTTTTGCCGGAGTTAAAAGGCCCGGTGACAACAATCTTAAGTGTCTGCATAGACTACAACTCCCGAATTTTGCTCATTAACTTTTGAATAACATTCCGCTTGACAGCAGGCGGGCGCATCTCCGGCGCCACGGCACCGGGCCTCCCCGTGGCCGGTTGACCGACCGGCGCAGCAGGCGCCTGTCCCGCCGGGCGTGGCGGACGGATCACCTCCACCAACCCTGCTTGGATCAAGCTATAGATGATTTTACGAATTTGCACCTCATTCATGTTGTTGAATTGGGCAATCTGACGCACCGTATTACGCGGGTTGATGAAGGAAATGACGCGCCATTCCTCCACACTGAGGTTAATGTCGCGCAGGGGAGTTGTCGGACGCTCCGCAAATTTCAGCGACACGTCCAGATCGGGCAGCTCATCTTGCAGGCGCTCCCACTCCTTCAAACGCCGGCTGCCTTCCATAATCACGTTTTCGAGAGCAATCGAGGTGGTAATTTTACCCTGAATTGGCAGTTTAGATGGCTCAAAACGAAAGGTTCCCTCATTCCAAGAAAATACCTGATACACCAATTCCAGAACATAGTCCCGGATATTTTTAGCCACAGCCTGATGTTGCAAACGCTTCCCTGTTACCAAAACACTAGCAATGTCCTGATCCGATTTGTTCGGCATATTTGCGATAATCATGCGCACTTGCTCGGCAGTGAATACCCCGGCCCGCTGCAAAATTGCTAGTAGGCTGTCATCCATACCCGCCATGGCCGCATAAATCAACTTCCCCTCACGAAAACACAGGTAAGCATCTTTAGGGCCGCCTTCAAGGTACAGCGAACCTGTCTTACGGGCCAGGTTAATGAGATTCAGCAATTGCGTAATACCAAAATCTTCCAAGTTGCCTTTTAGCGCCATTTCTGACCGTCCTTGATCATAAATAAGAAAACACTCAGGAGCGACCTATCGCACAAAGTTTAGCCAAAGCCGCGTTCACAATTTCTGTAAACATTACAATCATAATCATTATAAACGGCTTCTAGCATTGGGCAAATTCGACAAGAATCAAGTTAGACCTTCCCCAACGACCGCCTGCTTCATTACTTGCGCCTGCTCCAGAATCTCCAACGCCCCCTGATGGGCCGCCTCGCCCAACGTCCCCAACATTTGCGACAGCTCCTGAACCTGCGCCTCCGGCTCCAGCCGCGTCACCTGGGTGATGGTGCGCCCTTCTACGATTTGCTTGTGAACCCGAAAGTGACTGTCGCCAAAACCGGCCAACTGGGGCAAATGGGTAATACACAACACCTGGTGCCCGCCCAATTCGGAGGCAGGGTGATGGGTGGTGAGCTGCCACAGCTTCGCACCAACGACCGCCCCGATGCGTCCGCCAATTCCCTGGTCAATCTCATCAAAAATGAGCGTTGGCGTGCAATCGGCCCGCGACAACACGGTTTTCAACGCCAACATCAACCGCGCCGTCTCACCCCCAGAGGCGATGCGCGTCATCGGTTTCAATCCTTCGCCCACATTGGGCGCCACCAGGAATTCGACTTCATCCATGCCGGTGCTGTCAAACGCAGCCGACGTTACATTCAGCCCGGCCTCAGTCTCCACGCCGGCATCCGTCACCGTGAGCGCCGCCGGCAACGCGCGCGCCAACGGCAGTCCGCCGTCCGTCTGCCGCCACTGAAAAGCCACGCCCAAGCGCGCGCCCCCCATCCGTAGATCGTTGAGTTCCCCCTCAACGCCCTTGCACAAAACTGCTGCCGCCGCTTGCCGCTTCTCCGAAAGTTCCTGGCACAACCGCGCACACATTTCTAACAAATCCGCCTCTTGAGCAGAAAGCGCCACAATTCGCTCGTCACTGTGTTCCAACGTCTCCAATTCATCTGCCACCGCCTTGCCATGCGCTATCACCTCCGCAAGGCTGCCCCCATACTTGCGCTCCAACTGCCGCAACAGAGACAACCGCGCCTCTACCCAGACCAATCGCTTCGGGTTGAATTCCACATCCCCCAGGTAATTTCGCAAGGAACGCGCCACATCCTCCAATTGATACCCCACTTCCTCCAACACCTGCGCTTGTGGCGCCAGCGCCGCATCAATCCGCGCTAGAGTACCCATATCCCGTTGTCCCTGCCCCAACAAATCCAACACCGAAGGCGCCCCGGCCCCGCCCTCTTCCAGCAACGCCACCAACCCCGATGCCAGCGAAGAAAGCTGCTCTGCATTGGAGAGCCGCACCAGTTCAGCCTCCAACTCACCATGTTCGTGCGGTTGCAGCCGGGCGTCCGCAATCTCACTCACCTGAAAGCGCAGCAGATCAATCCGCTGCATCCGCTCCCGCTCGCTTTGGCGCAGATGGGTGAGTTCCCGACGAACTCCCTGCACCTCATGCACAACCGCCTCCACCTGCGCCCGCAATTCCCCTAAACCGGCAAACCGATCCAACAGATTGAGATGTTCTCGCACGCGCAGCAGGCTTAAGTGCTCGCTCTGCCCATGGACATCCACCAACGTCTCAGCAATCTCCCGCATAATATTTAATGAAACCACCCGCCCATTGACCCGCGCCACAGCGCGACCATTGGCGCGTAATTCCCGACTCAACCACAGGGAATCGGGCTGATCCCCCTCCAAACCTTCACGTTCCAACAATGCCGCCAGCCATTCCTGCTGAGCCGAGGGCAAAACAAACAAACCCTCGACGCGCGCCCGCTCGGCCCCCTTCCGCAACGAAGCCATATCCGCCCGCCCGCCCAACAGCAACGTCACCGCGTCAATCAGAATGGACTTACCCGCGCCGGTCTCGCCCGTGAGGATATTAAAACCGGGTTCCAGCGTCAAATGCAATTCATCAATAATGGCGAAATCTTCAATGTGCAGTTCCCGTAACACGTGGCAACCTATCCTGAGTCAGAAGTCTCCTCGCCAGCAACATCGGGCGAAAAGCGTACTAAGAGGATATACCGAATTGCCAGATAAAGCAAGAAAACCCTGAAGGAAGAGGCCTCAAAAATCGCGCCTCCATGCTCAAGGCCCAAAACCCTGATCGGGACGCGCCAGCGCAGGTCTAACCCGTTCGGCAAGCCCTTGATAGGAAACTGATAGATTTTGATAGCCACCCCATGATATGATAAACACGTCAATCCAGCATCACAGGAGTTGAAAGTATGTCAACCACATCCCAATTATCAGGATTCTATACCCTTTCCTCGACGGAGCGCCTGGAGCGCATCGCGCGTCAGGCAGACTTGACCGCCGAAGAAACCCAAGCTCTCGCCGGCGCCCTGGGGCTGACGCTGCCTCACGCCGATGCGATGGTCGAAAATGTCATTGGGATGTATACTCTGCCTTTGGGGATTGCGACAAACTTCAGCATCAACGGACGGGATGTCCTCGTGCCAATGGTGATTGAGGAACCCTCAGTTATCGCCGGCGCGTCGTTGGCCGCCAAGCTGGCCCGCGCCGGCGGCGGATTCGTGGCGACGGCTGACGCACCAGTGATGATCGGACAGATTCAACTGGTAGATGTGCCCGATCCGCACGCAAGCAAAGTTGAGATTCTGGCGCACAAAGAGGCGTTGTTGGCCGCCGCCAATCAAGTAGACCCGGTTCTGGTTAAATTGGGCGGCGGCGCACGCGACGTGCAGGTACACCTCCTTGACACCGCGCCCACGATGGTCATTGTCCACCTGCTCTACGACGTGCGCGACGCAATGGGCGCCAACGCTGTCAATACTGCCTGCGAGCGCCTCGCGCCGCAACTAGCCGCACTTTCCGGCGGACGCGCGCTGCTGCGTATCCTGAGCAACCTGGCGGATCAACGACTCGCTTACGCCAAAGTCGCCATTCCTGAAACGGCATTGGCCTTCGCCGACTTCAGCGGCGCCGACGTGGCGCATGGGATCGAACAGGCCGCAGCCTTCGCTGCCGCCGACCCCTACCGCGCCGCCACCCACAACAAGGGCATTATGAACGGCATAGATGCCGTCGTGCTGGCGACCGGCAACGACTGGCGCGCCATCGAAGCCGGGGCGCACGCTTACGCCGCCCGTGGCGGACGCTATACCGCCCTCAGCACGTGGCGGCGAGATGGCCGCGGCGCACTCGTCGGCACATTGGAACTGCCGCTTGCGCTCGGCATCGTAGGGGGCGCTACACGGGTCCATCCTACCGCGCGGGTGGCGCTTAAGATCATGGGCGTGCAAACCGCGCGCGAACTGGTCGAAATCGTCATCAGTGTGGGACTCGCGCAAAATCTCGCCGCCCTCCGCGCGCTGGCTACCGAGGGCATTCAACGCGGACACATGAGCCTGCACGCCCGGCAAGTCGCCCTGGCCGCCGGTGCCACCGGCGCCGACATCAACCGCGTCGCCGAGGCCATGATTGCCCAGGGCACGATTCGGACCGACATCGCCGAGAAACTCTTGAGGTCGTGAAACGTAAAACGTGAAACGTGATATTCTCACAGTGGTTTTGACTTTCGACTTTAGACTTTGGACTATTTTTGGAGGTTTTTGTGAACAACGGCCACATCATGCATTCACAACGTCCTGTAGGGATTGTAGGCTACGGCTCCTACATCCCCATGTACCGCATCACTAACGCCGAGATCGCGCGGGTGTGGGGGCATGAATCGGGGCCGATCAAAGAGAAAGCTGTCGCTGGGTTAGATGAGGACACCATCACGATTGCGATTGAAGCCGCCCGCAATGCCCTGGTGCGCGCCGCGATCGCCCCGGAGGAGCTGCGCGCCGTGTGGGTCGGCAGCGAGTCGCCTCCTTATGCGGTCAAGCCGTCGGCCACCATCGTGGCGGAAGCCTTGGGCGCGACACCCTATCTCCTGGCCGGCGATATGCAATTTGCCTGCAAGGCCGGCACCGAGGCTTTGCAAGCCGCACTGGGGCTGGTAGGATCCGGCATGGGCGACTATGCCCTGGCGATTGGCGCAGACACAGCCCAGGGCCGCCCCGGCGACGAGTTGGAGTTCACGGCAGCCAGCGGCGGCACAGCCCTCATCGTAGGCCCGGCGGAGGCCGCACTGGCAGTGTGTCGCGGCTCACTTTCCTACGTCACCGACACGCCGGATTTTTGGCGACGAGCGCACGAACAGTATCCACGCCATGGAGGACGTTTCACCGGCGAACCTGGCTACTTCCACCACATCCAAGCGGCCGCCGAAGTGATTTTAGAGGAAATGGGTCTGCAAGCGGCGGACTTCGCCTATGCAGTCTTTCACCAACCTAATGTCAAATTCCCAATGCGCGCCGGCGGGCGGTTAGGGTTCACCAAGCAGCAACTCGCGCCGGGGATGGTAAGCAATACTATCGGCAACACGTATGCGGGCGCTGCCATCACCGGTTTCGCCGCCACGCTGGACGTCGCGAATCCGGGCGACCGCATCCTGCTCGCTAGTTTTGGTTCCGGCGCCGGCTCGGATGCCTTCGTGTGGGAAGTCACCGAGGCTATCAAGGAACGGCAATCGCGCGCGCCCAAAGTGGCCGACTATATCCGCCGCCGCGCCGAGATTGACTACGCGCTATACGCACGGTATCGCGGCAAATTGGCGATGTGAGAATTTCATCAACGGATTCAACCGATTTTAACGGAGGCTATTCCGTTGAATCCGTTCAATCCGTTGAGCCTTGAGGAGATTTTATGCGTGATGTAGCCATCATCGGAGTAGGGCAAACCCCCGTGGGCGAACATTGGACGACCAGTATCCGACATCTGGCGTTTGAGGCCGCGTCCCATGCTTTACGCGACGCGAACATTGACAAGGTGGATGCCGTCTACGTTGGCAATATGCTTTCCGGCGAAATCACTGGACAGTCGCACCTGGGCGCGCTGGTGGTGGATTTCATGGCCCTGAACGGCGTCGAAGCGCTGCGCATCGAATCCGCCTGCGCGTCGGGGGCCGCGGCGTTGCGCGTTGGCTATCTTGCCATCGCCAGCGAGCTGGCCGACCTGGTGCTGGTGTTAGGCGTCGAGAAGATGACCGATACGTCAGGGCGCCAAACCACCGCAATGCTGGCGATGGCCGCCGACGCTGAATATGAAGTCAGCCAGGGGATTTCCTTTGTAGCGCTCAACGCGCTGTTGATGCGCCGCTATATGCACGAATACGGCTGGCAGCGCCAGGATTTTGCCAACTTCGCCATCAACGCCCACGCCAACGGGATGCACAATCCCAATGCAATGTTCCACATGAAGATCTCACCGGAGGCTTACGCGCAGGCGGCGATGATTGCCGAGCCGGTGGGACTACTGGATGCTTCGCCAGTCTGTGATGGCGCTGCCGCGGTGGTGTTAGCGCCAGCGCGCTACGCGCACATTCTCAGCCCGGCGCCGGTTAAAATTCGGGCTTCAGCAGTGGGAACGATGCCGTTAGCCGTCCACGACCGTAAAGACCCCCTCACCCTGGAGTCGGCGAGGCTCTCAGCCCAACGCGCGTATAAACAGGCAGACGTTCAACCGGGGGACATTGACTTTTTTGAGATGCACGATGCCTTCAGCATTATGGCAGCGTTGAGCCTGGAGGCCAGTGGATTCGCCGATAAGGGACAAGGCGTGCGGTTGGCGCTGGATGGCGACATTATGTTGCAGGGGCGGTTGCCCACCGGCACGATGGGAGGGCTTAAAGCGCGCGGACATCCGGTAGGCGCCACCGGCATCTATCAGATCGTGGAAAGCGTGTTACAATTGCGCGGGTTAGCCGGCCCCAATCAAGTGGGCAACGCGCACCTGGGTATGGCCCAGAACATCGGCGGCAGCGGGGCAACCGTCATCACGCACATTCTGGAAGCTATGGATGAATAGACAGTTTCAGAAACAGAACGGTCAAATATCAAATGGCAGCGTGTATGAAGAACGCCTGACAATTTGACATTTCGCTCTTTCCGCACCGGGGATCATGCAAGTCATGACCTAAATCCCATTGCTTTTTTCAGCATAGGTATGCTATAATTAATCGTAAGAAAACAGTTAGAGGAGAGGAACTATGGAACACAAAGTGGCACACGATTGGCGGCTACGCGGGCAGCGATACCGCCTGGAAGGCGAGGTCTGTGAACATTGCGGGAACAAGATCTTTCCACCGCGCGATATTTGTCCTGAATGTCATCAACCGGCCAAAAAGCCCTACACGTTGAGCGGGCGCGGAGAGGTCTACTCTTTCAGCACATTGTCCAGCGCACCAGAGGGGTTTGAAGCGTACGCGCCGTACACTGTAGCATTGATCAAGTTGGCCGAGGGGCCGATGCTCACCGCGCAACTGACCGATGTCGCGCCTAACGAAGTCACGATCGGGATGCCGGTGGAGATGGTCACGCGCCGCATCCGCACGCAGGGGGAAGACGGGGTCATCACCTACGGCTATAAATTCCGCCCGGCTTTAGTGGCGCACGCGCAATAGATAGAAGGAAGCTTTTTCACCGCAGAGTACGCCGGGAGCGCTGAGATACTGAAAAAATCTCTGCGATCTCCGCGTACTCTGCGGTGAATCTCCATATTACTTGAGTAAGCACCGATCACCTCTCATGGTTTTTCCCAGAAAATCGTGGGATTGTGAGTGATTTGCTCTTTTGAAAATGGATTTGGTCCTCGCCCCGTCTTGTCGCCAGCCGGATTTAACACAATCATCGTGCGCGCCGACGAAGAATCTATACCAAACCCCATATATACCGGGCTGGCAAACCGGTACATATTTTTTGAAAGATAGTGCAAATATACCACATCAACCGGCCCCCCATTGTAATTGATTTCCCGATTGCTCTCCAACGGATTGCCATTGAGCAAAGCGGCGCGTATCGCCGAAATATCCAAGTAATGCCCCGCCTCATTGACAAAATAGGCCTGGTATGTGGGGTCCAAAAATAGCCATTGATCTAATTCGGAGAGATAGGCAAGGGTAACCACATGGATATCCGACGAAAACCCCTTGGGCAACAACTCGACATATCTAGCTTTTACCCCGATACTCAACAAAGCTTCAGACAAAATAATGGCTACCCCCCTACAATTCACACCATGCCCCGTGGTTTGAGCGTATTCGAGCAATGAAATGGCGTCTCTTGGGGAAGGAAGCGGGTGGTTCCCCTCATGCTTGACCGATTCGTGTGCCCACTTCAACAAGTTCTGGGCTTTTTCCAGATCCGTGCCATTCCCGGCGATCCCAGCCAAACCGTACATTTCCCGTAATTGGGTGAGTTTGGGGCTATCTTTAGACTCATACGAAAAAATAACATTCGATTTTTCTGTATCGTCGTAGGCAGGAGCAGCTTTGAGCACCGCCAAATAGTCAAACGCGGGGTCATACGAAGGAGCAAACAGAAATCGCCTCAGGAACATGGCGAGAATCACGATCACGATGATGATACCTGAAAAACTTGCCGGCAGCCAGTTTTTTGTTAATTTAGTCGCAAGACTCACCCTCAACCTCATGCACGTGGGGCAATCCCGCCATTGGGCGAGGTCACATATCGCAACACCTCTTGCACCGTCAGCCACCCCTTCCCCGGAAACAACCGCGCCATTTGTGTGTGAAATAACGGGGTCGTTGCCAATACTGCCCCCGGCGTTCCCTCTCTGACGATTTGACCGGCCTCCATCAGCAACGCCCGATCGGCAACTTGCGCCGCCAGTTCCACATCGTGCGTGACCAGCAGGATCGCCATACCGGCGCTGCGCCACTCGTGCAACAGCGCCAATAACGCTTGCTTGGCCTCATAATCCAGGCCGCGCGTCGGCTCGTCGAGCAGCAGCGCGCCGGGCTGCGTCACCAGGATCGCGGCCAGAGCCACCCGCTGCCGTTCCCCCACACTCAAGTCACGCGGATAGGTTTGCGCTTTGTCCGCCAGACCCAACCGCGCCAGCAGTGTTTCCGGCGCCAGCGTCAAGTCCTCCGGCGCCAGACCGTGATTGCGCAACGTGATATACAACTCATCCAGCACCGTGTCCGCAAAGAGCAGCGCGTTCGGATCCTGCGGCAGATACCCCACCTGCCGACAAACCTCCGCCACATCCAGTCGCGCCACATTCCGCACGCCCAAACGCACTTTGCCCTCTTGGGGATGCACCAGGCCCACCAACGCGCGGAGCAGTGTGGTCTTGCCTGCGCCGTTGCGTCCCAACAACGCCACAACTTCGCCGGGATACAGCGCTACACTGACGCCGCGCACCGCCGGCAGTCCATTGTACACCACCGTCAAATCCTCAGTCGTCAGATAGGGAAAGCCCCCATGCGGCAGGATGGCCGGTGAAATCTCGCCCTCCCCCACGGCCATCTTTTGCACAAACGGCAACGCCTCCTCAATACTCAACGGCAACGGCGACCACCCCAGAGCCTTGCCCAACACGGCCACTGGCGGCGCCAGTTCCAGGTGCGGCAACACCTCCTCGGGATACCCCACCACCGGCGCTTCCAGGCCCCGCAGATAAACCAGCCGGTCGGCAAAAGGCAACACGCGCTCCAGGCGATGCTCCGCCAGCACGATGGTCAGTCCCAACTCCACGTTGAGCCGCGCCAGCGCCGCCAGCACCTCTTTGGCCGACTGCGGATCGAGCTGCGAGGTCGGCTCGTCCAACGCCAGCACTGCCGGATGCGATGCCAGCGCCGCCGCGATCGCCACACGCTGTTTTTCGCCGCCGGAAAGCGTCGTCAGGGCGCGCGCGCGCAGCGGCGCCAGGTCGAGCCAGTGCAGGAGAGTCTCCACACGCACATCCATTTCCGGCAGCGGGATGGCGGCATTTTCCAGGGCGAAGGCCAACTCATCTTCGACCCGATCCATCACGAACTGCGCTTCGGGGTCCTGAAAAACGAATCCGACGTGGCGGCTCATACCCCGTGGGGATTCACGCACCGGGTCCAGCCCTGCCACCAGCACCTTCCCGGTCAACGTCCCCCCGCTGAAATGCGGCGCCAACCCGTTAAGACAGCGCAACAGGGTGGATTTTCCCACACCCGACGGCCCAACGACCAAAGCAACCTCACCCTGCGCCACGGTGAAACTCACATCCCGCAAGACAGGTTGCGTCGCGCCGGGATAGGTGTAGGTCACGCGATCAAAGGCGATCATAACGCAGCTCCCGCGGCAGCCACACGCGCCCGGTAAAGCTGAAAAACCGGCAAAGTCAGCCCCAGGAAAGCGAGGCCCACCCACGGATCAAAAAGCGGCAACGTCAATGCGGGATAAGGGGAATAGAGGCGCGCCGCACCCGCGCGCAACCATAGGGGGATGACGGTCAGCGCCGCACCCAGGGTGATGAGAGTGTCGGCGCGCGTCCACGGGATGCGACGGTACGTCGAGCGAGGCGCCGAGCGTCCGGCGCGGCGGAGCGCCCAACCGAACAGCACGGCGCCGAGCAGCATCAGCAGCCAGCCCCAGACCTGCAAATTCCAGGCAAGCCGCAACAGACCGCCGGTCAAGAGCAGCAGCAGCGCGCCGAGGAGGCCGTAACGCACGCCCTGATCGCGGGGAGCGTCGAACGGCGCATCGGAACTGGCGAAACCACGCGCCGTCAGGGCTTCGGCCAGTTGCAGCGCGTGTTCCAGCCCACCGATGAGCAGGGGCATGAACAGCGGCAGCCAATCGCGCAGCCCGCGCATCCGTCGCCCGCGCACAGCCTGCGCCTCGCGGACCTCCTGTATCTGGCGGAGGGTCGTCGGCACAAACGTCACGGCCACGGAGACGACGACGGCCAGCGGGTAGAACGCGCGCGGCGCCAGGCGGATCAAATCGCGGATGGGGACGGCGAGGTTCAGCACGGTGAAAGCGGTGAAGAGCGCCGCCAACGACAATCCATTGATCGCGCCATAGACCAGGCCCTCCAACGTCAGTGGGCCGCCGAGCAGCGGGATCGCCTCCGGCAGGCGCAGGAGCACCGTCGCGCCGGTATGTGTGGTTAAGACGTTGAACAGCGCTCCCGCCGGCACGACGAAAAGTGCGAAACGTCCCGGCGCGACGGGCGCGCGCAACTTCTCTCCGGTAGGCGCATACAAGGCTTCCACCACCAAAGCCATCTCCGCCAGCAGGACGATGAGATACAGCGGATTGCGGGTTCCCAACAACACGGACAGGGCGGCCAGCAGCCAGATATACCAGGCAGTCGCGTGGATCACAGCGCCTCCGCTTGGTAGATGAAGGTGAAACGCCGACGGAAACGGCGCAGGGCGCGCAGCGTCGGCGCGGCGAAGAAGCTGAGGAGCAGGACGTTGCCAAGCGCCCCCACGATGTCCCACGCCAACGAAGTCGCCACGTAAAAGGCGGCATACCGTTGGAATCCAGCGATCCAACTTAACCCCGCCGTCCATTGCTGATCGCCCAGGCCCGCCGCGAACGGCCAGAAATACAAGTTCATCAACATCCCGTAGAACAGCCCCCACACCGCGCCGAGCGCGACAAGCAGTGCAACCTCGCCCCGCCGGCCTTCCAGACGGAATACGCGGAGTCCGGCGGACGTCGCGCCCACCCAGCCGGCCGTGAACATCTGGTAGGGCAACCACGGCCCGACGCCGCCAGTGATCAGGGCGGAGACCAGCAAGGTCAGCGCGCCCATCAGGAAGCCAAAGCGCGCGCCGAACACGTAGCCGGTGGTCAAAATGAGAAAGAAGATGGGGCTGAAGCCGCCAGGGCCGGGAATGGCCGTCTCGATGAAGCGCAGCACCGCGTTCAACGCCACCAGCACGCCCAGCAGCGCGACAAACCGGGCATTGAGGGCATCCCCCTGCACCTCCAGCAACAGCGCGACGAAACAGAAGCCGACGAGCAGCGTCATCAGCCAGGGTGACGCCGCTTGCGCGCGGTCGGCGGAGAGCAACGGCAGGAAGAAGGGATAGAAGAATCCCACCAGCCCGACGAGGTTGGTGATCAGATAAATTAAGCTGCTGAGGAGTATACTTTTCCGATCTTTCATGGTAGTGCAATGACTAACGTAGCCTGACGAGCCGGAGTGCTGCCAACATTTTTCTGAAACCTGGAATAGTTACTCAATTTTTCTCGGAGGGCGTAGAAACGCCTTCTTCCCGGTGTGACTGCTGCTGTAGATTCTCTGACATCGTATCCATCCGCCGAAAGGACTTGTGTATGATTCAGCGACGCCGCTGAACCAGCAAGTGCGCGCCCCCCAGCACCATCAACATCA
>Ga0116144_10002968_pt1 | contig 17494 bp, 17 predicted proteins | sample AD_UKC035_MetaG_FD_89746 | JGI IMG/M metagenome (GOLD analysis project Ga0116144, IMG submission 89746) | Active sludge microbial communities of municipal wastewater-treating anaerobic digesters from USA - AD_UKC035_MetaG | ecosystem: Engineered > Bioreactor > Anaerobic > Digestate | place: USA...
TATCATTCTCGTCAGACCACGCTTACCGGGCAGATTTTGCGGCTGAAGCCGCCGAAAAAAGGAGGTTTTGTGGTGACGGGCGGTAGCCCGTCACCACAAAACCTCCTTAAAAATCACGGCTTTGGCCGTCTTCTGTGTTGCGGCGCACCACCTGGCGGGAGAATGATAAGGCCCTGCTGTTCCTTGTCATCCCTGTTATCTGCCCTATAATGCGTCTAAGAATTCATCTGAAAAATCTGTTTTGAGGGAAGTTCTCGCCTAAGGGCACGTTTGAGAAGATGCTTTCCGTCCACAAACTGCGCTGGTGAACCCCCTCTTTGAAATTGACCCAACACGAGGTTTTCATGCCCAAGTATGCACGTCTCAAAGGAACTCAGGATATTTTACCGGTGGAGCAGCCGTATTGGGAGCACTTGCGTATGCGCGTCGCCGAGATCGCGCGCGCTTACGGCTTCGAACGTATTGACACCCCTATTTTTGAACTGACCGAGTTGTTCAATCGGGGTGTGGGTGACGCCACCGACATTGTCGAGAAGGAAATGTATGCCTTCAAAGACCGGGGCGGGAACGAGATTGCCCTGCGCCCGGAGTTTACCGCCGGGGTGATGCGCGCTTATATCGAAAACGGGATGCAGGTGCTACCCAAACCCGTTAAACTGTATTCCATCGGCCCAATCTTCCGCCACGAACAGCCCCAGGCCGGGCGCTACCGGCAGTTCCACCAGTTCAATGCCGAAATTTTGGGGGTGCAGGACCCGCTGGCCGATTTGGAGATCATGTTGCTGGCCTGGGACATTTACGACAGTCTGGGCTTCCAATCCCTCGCGTTCCAGGTTCACTCGACCGGTTGCCCGATCTGCCGCCCGCAGTATGTGAGCCTGCTTGCCGAACACTATCGCGCCCACGCCGACGCGATCTGCGACGACTGCAAGCGCCGCGTCGCGGTCAACCCATTGCGTGTGTTGGACTGCAAACAACCGCAATGCCAACCGATCATTGCCGGCGCCCCCAAGATGTTGGAGCATCTCTGTGGGGAGTGCGCGGCGCACTTCACCAAGCTGCGTGGATATTTGGAGCACCTTGGAAAACCCCACACGATCAATCCGCGGCTTGTCCGTGGGCTGGACTATTACACCAAGACGGTCTTTGAAGTGTGGGCGGAGGGCATCGGCGCGCAAGCTGCGGTCTGCGGCGGCGGGCGCTACGATGGCTTGATCGAGTTGCTTGGCGGACACCCCACACCCGGCGTCGGCTTTGCCGCCGGGATGGAGCGCGCTGTCATGGTCATGCAGGCGCAGCACATCGCCGTGCCGCCGCTGCCCGCCCCATTGGTGTTCATCGCCTTTCTGGGCGATGCTACCGCGCGCCACGCGGCCCAATTGCTGCGCGCCTTACGGCAGGCCGGCCTCGGCGCGCAGATCGCGATGGGCGGCAGCTTGCGCTCACAGCTCCGCCAGGCCGACAAAAGCGCGGCGCGCTTCACCCTCATCGTTGGGGAGGACGAGATCGCGCAGGATGTTGTCACGTTGCGCGATATGGCGACCGGCGAGCAAGAGACGGCCCCCCTCAACGGTGTGGCGCAAACCATCGTGGAACGATTGGGGTGAGTGGGAGAACGCCTCCCCGTGATTTTTTTTGAGGTAGCTCCTTGGATCTGCACACGATTGGCCTGATCTACAACCCCCATGTAGAAGCTTCACGGATACTGGGCGAGGAAATTCAAGCCTGGCTGATGGCGCACGGTATGGGCTCCTGGTTGTGCGCCGGTCAGGAGAATGTGCCGATCTATGACCATGAGCGAGCCGACCTCTTTATCACTTTGGGGGGCGACGGCACAATTTTACGCGCGATGCAGAGCGCGGCGCCGTCCGGCGTCCCGGTGTTCGGCATCAACCTGGGGCGGGTGGGCTTTTTGACCGAACTGTCGCCGGAGGCCTGGGAGGAAGGTCTGACGCGCGTTTTGGCTGGACAAGGGTGGATCGAAACGCGAATGATGCTCCGGGTGACATTGCTGCGCGAGGCCGTCACCATCGCCCAAGAGGATGCGTTGAACGACGCGGTTATCAGTCGTGGCGCGCTGGCCCGCACGATGCGCCTGGAGACGCACGTGGATGGCGCGTTCCTCACCCGCTATGTGGCCGATGGACTGATCCTGGCGACGGCCACCGGTTCGACAGCCTACGCCTATGCGTCCGGCGGCCCGATCTTGCCCCCCTGGATTGCCAATTTCTTGTTGACTCCGGCGGCGCCGCATTTGAGCCTGGAACGGTCCCTGGTGCTAGACGCCGACGCCGTCGTCACTGTCAAAGTAGATACCGGCATGCCCGGCATGCTCACCGTAGACGGGCGCATGGAAGGCGAACTGTTGCACGACGATGTCGTGCGGGTAGGGCGCAGCCCCCTCAAGGCCACTTTCCTACGGCTCCGCAGCCGCAATGATTTTTACCGCACTTTGGTTGAACGACTGAGTCCCCGCCATGGAGAATAAATGACTGTTTATAATGAAGAAGAGGTTCAATACTGTAAGTGGCATTCCAAAACCGAAACCACGTTGGCATGTTATCAGTGTGGGACGCCTATTTGCATCCGTTGCGCGCGCCGCACCCCGGTTGGCTATATTTGCCCGGATTGTCTGCGGGGCCGCAAGCAGCGGTTTGAGCAAGCCCGGCCCACGGATTACATTATTGTTGCCAGCATAGCATTGGTGTTGGGCTTCATTGCCAATATCCTTCCCCTGGTCGGATGGTATGTGATTTTCCTTTCTCCGTTGGCCGGCATCGGCATCGCGGAGGTGGTCTGGCGCGCAGTAGGCCGCCGTTACAGTAGTCACCTCTGGTGGGTGGTGGGCGCGAGTTTGGTGGTCAGCAGTGCGCCCGTTTTCTTGTTGAGTCTGTTGAGCAGTATCGGGTCTATCTCCGCGGGCAACACCTGGGGAGTCGTCGGCCTGATTTGGGTCGCCTTACACGTTGCCCTCATTGTCGGCGCGGCGGTCGGACGATTGCGGATGCAATAGAAGGATGTCAAATATTCTGATGCTCACCCCCCAAATCCCCTACCCGCCGCGTCAGGGAACGGCGTTGCGGAACTGGGGGCTGCTGCGCGGTCTGGCCGCTCACCATGCCGTCTCCTTGCTCACCTTTGCTGCGCCGGATCAGGACTTGAGTGCGCCGGCAGCCGTTCAGGATATTGTCGCGCGCGTGGCCGTTTTTCCTCAGCCAATGCGCACCCCTATGCAGCGCGTGAAGCAATTGTTGACGGATCCCCGTCCCGATTTGTTGCTGCGCCTGGAATCGCCAGAATTCCGCGAGACGTTGCGCGCCTGGTTGGCAGACACTTCCTTTGATTGGGTGCAGGTGGAAGGCCTGGAGCTGACCGGTTATCTCGCGGTGGTATGGGAATGTGCCCGGCGACCGCGCGTCACTTTTGACGACCACAACTGCGAGTATTTGTTGCAACAGCGCGCTTGCCGCGCCGACTTGCTCCGCCCGACCCGTTGGGCCGGCGCGGCCTATTCCGCCGTGCAATGGCGGCGGCTGCGCCAACACGAGGCGAATATTTGCCGCCGGGCCGATCTGGTGGTGACGGTTTCGGAGGCGGATGCTGCCGCGCTCCGCGGCCTCGTCCCCGGCCTGACGCCGTTGCTCGTTCCCAACGGTATTTATGTGGCCGAGTACGCGGCTGGCGCCGCGCCGGCTGATTTGCGCCAGCCGGCGTTTGTTTTTACCGGAACGATGAATTTCCGCCCCAATGTAGATGGCGTGTTGTGGTTCGTCGAAAAGGTTTGGCCGCAGGTGCGCAGTGTGTTGCCCGAGGCGCACTTCTACGTGGTGGGCCGCCAACCGCATGCCCGACTTGAAGCTCTGCGCGCCATACCCGGCGTCGTCATCACCGGCGCCGTGCCCGACACGCGCCCCTACATCCAGGCGGCGACGGTCTATGTGGCGCCGCTGCTCGTGGGCGGCGGGACGCGCCTGAAGCTGCTCGAATCTACCGCGATGGGCAAAGCCGTGGTCTCTACCACGCTGGGCGCCGAAGGGTTCCCCGATGCCGCCGAAGCGATGCTTCTGGCGGATGATCCAGCGACGTTTGCCGCGGCCTGCATTCAACTGGCGGAGTCGCCCATAGAGGGGGCGGCCTATACACAGCAGGCGTGCGCTTTTGCCGCCCGCTACGATTGGGAGAATTTACTGCCGCCGCTGTTGGCGCGGCTTGCGTCTTAACGTATGGATCGCCTGGAAAAGTATCGTCATCGTTATGCGGCCCTTGCGCCGGGTTGGGAATCGGCAACCGCGCGTTATCAGCAGCGTGTGGCGGATTATCTTACGCCGGATGTGCGGGTGCTTGATCTGGGCTGCGGGCGCGGTGGTATTGTGGAGCGACTGGGCAGCATCGGCCACTGGCAGGGCGTAGACCCTGATGCATGGTCGTTGCGGGAACACCGGATGCCTTCCTTGCCGCGCAGTTGCGCCGGGGCCATGCACTTGCCCTTTGCAAAGGGCGCCTTTGATCTGGTGGTGGCATCGTGGGTGCTAGAACATTTGCCCAGGCCCGCGCAAACGCTCCGCGAGATCGCGCGGATTTTGCGACCAGGGGGCCGTTTGGTTTTCCTCACCCCCAACGCTCGCCATCCCTTGCCTTGGCTGGGGCAGCGGTTGGGGCGTTTGCAGCGGACGCTCGTGCCGTGGGTTTACGGGCGCGCGGAGGCGGATGCATTCCCGACCTATTATCGGGCGAATACGGCGGAGAGGCTGGCGCAGTTGGCCGTGCAGGCGGGGTTGGTGTTGCGCCGGTTGGAATATGTGGAGGATCCTTCCTATCTGGCGTGGAATGTCCCTACATTTGTGTTGGCCGTCTGTCTGGAATGGCTGTTGCCGGCGGCGGGGAAGGTTCATCTGATAGGGGAATGTGTTCACATGGTTTAGCAAGGTCTCACTTACCCACACATGGGAGGTAAAAAATGGGAATACAGGAATCCATGTCATTCGATTTTCTTCTACCCTTGTTGCTGATGATTTTCGTTGGCATCATTGGGATTAGTTTCTGGTTGGGGATGTATTTTAAGTCGCGGACTCAACGCAACGATCCGCGGCTCCATGTTTCTTCGGCTCCCTTTTCTGCTGCAACCGCGCCGGGCGAATCTTATCTGTTAGGAATACGGCGCAGTGAAATCGGTGAATGGGAAATCTACGTTAAGGATGTGCGTTATCGCGCGTTGGAAGCTGTCCCGGGCGATAACGTCCGCCGGGAAGTGGTGGCCGGGATGAAAGAGCTGGTGACGTTTGCGCGGGGGTATCTGCAAAAGGAGCCAGCTGCGGCGAGTTCTGTGCCTGCCTCACCGCCGGTTGAGGTTTCCCCCGTCGCCGCCCGGCTTGAAGCGCCGGCGTCCCCGCCCCCGCTCAAGACGCCTCCTATGGTGGTCAAACCCACACCGTCCCCTGAGGCCGCGGGCGGCCCTTCGCGCCTGCGTCTGCGCGACGAGCCGGAATTGAAACGCCCCGCCGCGCCCGCGCAGTTTTTGACTCTCGATCTGGCTAAGGACATCGGCGACATTGTCGAAGAAATGCAGCAGCGCACCCCGGCGCTGCGTGACCGCACCATCCGCCTGCGCAACGCGGCTAGCGGCGGCGTGGAATTTGCGTTGGATGGGTTGGTCTACGCTACCATTGAAGAAATCCCCGACGGCGCTGTCCAGGAACTGATCCGGGCCGCTATCAAAGAGTGGGAACGGCGCTGAGGACGGTCCTACGGGCGTTTCTGCTCGGGGGGATCGGCGCTGTCCTTATGGGCCTGGGGGGCTGCGCTGCGCCGCCGCCTGCTTCCGGTCCGTTGCCATCTGCTCGTAAGCCCACTGCGGTTATCCCATCAACCTCCACCGCTCGCCCCACTGCGCTGCGCCCCGTCAAGACCACGGCGACGCCCACGCCGTCGCCTTCTCCCACGCCTTTGGTGGCGCTGCCTCCCAACGCGCTGCCCGAATATACCCTGGACATCGCCCTCAACTACGCCGACCGGCGGATGCGCGTGCATCAGCAGGTGGTCGCGCGCAACCCCGGCCCGGATCACTGGGACGAGGTCGTGTTTGCCGTGCCGCCGGCGCATTACCCGGACGTTTTCACTCTCTCCTCGGTTGAGGCGCTCACCACCTGGACGCGCCGCCCGGCGACGTTCACGCTGGAACACACGATGCTGCATGTCGGGCTGCCCGCGCCGCTCCTGCCGGGTGAGGTTGTCGGCATCAACCTCAGTTTTGTCATCGCCATTCCGCCAGTGACGCTGAACGATTGGCTGCCACGGGGGAACTTGGGCGCTGGAGACCGGCTTATCCAGGCCGGGGATTGGCATCCAACGTTGGCGCCTTATCGCCCCGGCGTGGGATGGCATACCTGGGATTACTACCTGGTGGGCGACCCTAATGTTTACGGCGCTGCTAACTATGATGTCACCTTTCGCACCGACGCCGCGACCGTTGTTGCGGCGCCGGGAAGCGCCTCGCAGATCGGCACGACCCGCCGCTACCAACTGACCGGTGCGCGGTGTTTTGCGTTTCTAGCCAGCCCGGAGTACCGTTTTGCGGTGGGCAAAGTTGGGCAGATTCCGCTGCGTGTATATTATTTGCCGGGGTATGATGAGGCGGCGCAGGTGGCGCTGGATACCAGCATACAGGCTATCGCGCTTTACGAAACACTTTATGGGCCGTACCCGACGACCGGGTTGGTGATCGCACAGAACGCCTACGTGGGCGCGATGGAATATTCCGGCTTGATTAGTTTGAGTCATAGGGCTTTTGAAACCTCTCACGAGCAGTCAAATTCTTCATTGGTTAACCTGACCGTTCATGAGATCGCGCATCAGTGGTGGTACGGCGCCGTGGGCAACGATCAGGTGTACGAGCCGTGGCTGGACGAAGCCTTCGCCAAGTACAGCGAGGTGCTGTTTTATGAGCGTTATCACCCTGAGCTGGTGGATTGGTGGTGGGAACGCCATATTTATGCGAACAATCCTAGCGGACCCGTGGACAGAAGTATTTATGACTTTGCCACAACGTCTGAGTACATTAGCCAGGTATATGCTCAGGGCGCGTGTTTTTTGGGCGATTTGCGCGTGTTGCTGGGGGACGCGGCTTTCTTTGCTTTCGCGCGGGATTATCGCGCTATGGGGGAAGGACGTCTGATGACTCGCGCGGATTTTTTTGCTGCCGTGCGCGCTCATACTGACGCGGATTTGAGTGAGTTAATTGCGCAGTATTTCGAGGAATAGTGGAACAAATCTCTATCTTGTGGCGTCCGTATAAGCGTAGCTGGACTACAAAAATCACAAAATGGAGGATAGAGACAATGTTTAACAAATTCGGTCGAAAAAGTTTTATGGTTTTGATGCTGGCCGCAGTGGTTCTCGGTGTTGCGGGGTGCGGCAGTTTGGCGGAGGCGGGCGGTGGTGTGGCCCAGAGCAGCGGCGACAATGGGTATACCATCAGTATCAATGGCAGCGGTATTGCCACGACGACTCCCAATGTAGCCGACATTCAATTCGGCGTCGAAAGTATTCACTCGGATGCGGCGCAGGCCATCAGCGATAACACCACCAAGATGCAAGCTGTGCTGGCAGCCGTTAAGGCGCTCGGCGTCGCGGACAAGGATGTGCAGACTGTCAACTACAATATGTGGATAGAGCAAATCTACAACCAGGAGACGGGAATGCCTACCGGCGAGATGCGCTATCACGTCACCAACCAGGTCAGTGTGCGGCTGCGCGACATCACCAAGTCGGGAGAGCTGTTGGGGGCCGTTCTGGAGGCCGGGGCCAACAATGTGAATGGGATCACTTTCGGTGTTGACGACCCCACCGAGTTGCAGAACGAGGCGCGCGTTGCCGCCGTCAAGAATGCTCGCGCCAAAGCGGAGGCGCTTGCGGCCGGGTTGGGCGTGCGCCTGGGCAAGGTGCGCCTGGTCAGTGAATACACCAGCGGTTCTGCCCCCATCCCGATGTATGACATGGCGATGGGGAAAGGTGGCGAGGCGGTGTCCATCGCCGGCGGTTCCTACAACGTGACGGTAGAAGTACAAGTGACCTTCGATATCATCCAGTAACTTCAACCTGACCTAACCCAAAGGTGGCCGGGGATCTCCGGCCACCTTTTTTGTTTGGGGACATTCCATTCTTGTGTTTACGTTTTGCGTTGGACGGCTTCCGCCGCCATTTCCGTGCCCAACTTAGCTCTCTAGCCCTGTGCCCCTACGCTTCACTGTCGGTGTATTCCTCAAACTGGATTTTTATATCATTTATTTTTGAAAACTATAACCATAACGTAATTATCAAATAGTTGCAATAGAGTCCTGACCTGATGTATAATTAAAGAAGTCTTCGACGCCAATGTCTGGCGTCCCAAGTCAGGCCGATAAGGAGGTAGCTGTGAACACGAAGTCTGAACCACTACCTACAGAGACACCCATCGAGCGCACGCGCACGTTTACTCGCCGCGAATTGTTGTTGGCCGGCGCCGGTTTGCCGGTGTTGCTGGCGCTAGGTGCGACGGCCACGCCCGTCGCTGCCGATGTCATTCATCAGGACTACACCGGCCACATTGATGACCCCTATAGTGATATGCCGCACGAAGATGCGCCATATACAGATGCGCCACATGAAGATGTGCCGCACGAAGATTGGTCGCATGAAGACATACCACACGAAGATTCGCACACGGATATGCATGAAGATGATCCAGGGTATGCGGATGAGTGGTATGAGGATTGGTTTGACTACTCCGACTACGGCGATGGGGGGTGGGAAGACCACCTGGATCATACCGATTATTGGGATCAGCCTCATACGGATCACGGGGATGGAATTTACTCTGACTCTCCACATACCGATATGCCGCACACCGATGTGCCCCACAGTGACACCCCACACACCGATATCCCGCATACGGACAACCCTCATTCTGATGTGCGGCACTATGACGCGGAGCACGCCGATTACAGCCACATGGATTACGCCGATCACGTAGACGGCGGACACTCCGATCATACCGATCACGGCGATTACACGGATGAGCCTGGGTATACTCACAACGATCAATCGTATATGGATCATACGGATGGGAGTTATAGCGACGCCGGTCACCAGGACGTCACGACGGCGGTGGAACTGCGGCGCTTCGAGGCGCAGATCGGCGGCGGGGTGATTCCCTCAGCGGTGGGCTTGACGGCAACGGCGCTGGGCGCGGTGGCCTTGTGGCGCGCGCGGCGCATGGCCCGCCTGGCCGAAATGACGGCAGAGTCAGAAGACCCGGCATGACGATTGAATTACGTCCGCTGGGGGTATTGTGCAATCTGCAATGCCGCTACTGTTACCAGCATCCGCAGCGCGATAGCGGTGCGGCCTTACCCGCCTACGATCTGGAAAAAATGAAGGCTGCCGCCGAACGCGCCGGCGGCCACTTCTCATTGTTCGGCGGCGAGGCGTTGCTTGTTCCTGAAGCTGATCTGGAAGACCTGTGGCATTGGGGGCTGCAGAAATTCGGTCAGAATGGCGTTCAGACCAACGGCACGCTCATCACCGAAAATCATATCCGCATGTTCAAGCAATATCGGGTGCATGTAGGCATCTCGCTGGATGGGCCGGATGAACTCAACGATGTGCGGTGGGCCGGCAGCCTGGAACGCACTCGCGCCGCTACCGCCCATTCGCAGGCTATGGTGGAACGTCTGCTGCGCGAGAATGTCAACGTCAGTCTGATTACCACGTTGTATCGCGGCAACGCCACTCAGGAACAGTTACCCCGCCTGCACGCCTGGTTCCGCGACCTGGATCGACTTGGTTTGAAATCGGCCCGGTTGCACATCATGGAAGCCGAAAGTGATGAGATTCGCGCCCAATACGCGCTTGCGGATGAAGAAAACGTCGTTGCCTTTTTGAGCTTTGCCTATCTGGAACCCGAATTGCGCACGCTCCGGCTCGATATTTTCAAAGATATGCGCAATATGTTGTTGGGCAAGGATAACTGTGTAACATGTGTGTGGACGGGGTGCGATAGCTATACCACCCGCGCTGTGCAAGGCATCGAATTTAACGGTCAGGTGAGCAACTGCGGGCGCACGACCAAAGACGGCGTGGATTTTATCAAGGCCGATGTGAGCGGGCATGAGCGGTATCTGGCATTGTATCAAACGCCGCAGGCGTATGGTGGCTGCCAGGGCTGCCGTTTTTTCCTGATGTGCAAGGGCAATTGCCCTGGCACGGCCCTCCAGGGAGATTGGCGTAACCGCTCGGAATACTGCACTGTGTGGAAACAACTGTATCGCCATCTGGAAGAAGAATTGCTGGATCAAGGCCAGATCCCCATCACTGCGCACCCACAGCGCCAACAAATCGAACAGGCCCTGCTGGATGCCTGGGCGCATGGAACCAATCTGTATATGGCGAATGTCCTGTCACAACTACAGGCAGCAACATCCCCTACCACGGGCAAAGTCCACGGCGGCGCTCGTAGCGACAGGCATGGCGACCATACCGATATGCATCGCGCCGAAACGCCGCATGGCGACATCCCCCATGGCGACAAAGCGCACGGCGATCACACCGATACCACTCGTGCATAAGGGGAAAAACATGGAGCAACTCGATTTCAAACTCCCTGATTTTACCCGCATCAGTTGGGTCGGTGAAACCACGCGCACGGTCTGGCAGCCGCGCATTGAACGCGTGCGTGTGGCCTGGCACGCGTTGGAGTGGCTGTCCGTTTTGGCCGGAATTCGCACCTGCGCTGTCAGTGTACTCTCGCCAGAACAATTGATGACCGAAGCCGGCGAGTGGGCTAAACACGGCCTGAGCGTTCTGCCGGTCGCTATGCAGGGTGTCAGTCAGTATACTTATGCCAATAAGCCTGTTCAGCCAGAAGCCGGTCAGCCATTTTCCTTTCGCTGCGTCTTGGGACTGCCGCAGGATGTGAGCCGTTTCAAAGAGGCGTGGGATGCGGATGATCATCGCGCCATCGGCAAACTGCTCGGCTACCCCGAATGTTGCACCGAGTTTTTTTACGAAGTTTGGGTCACGCACAGGATGATGGATACAACCTGGCCGATGGCCGGTGGTCTCCACACAGCAGCCACAAACGGGCATTGCCTTCAGGCCATCGGTTACGTAGAAGCCAACATCTTGTGGCGCTGGGCCGGCGTGCGCGCCGCGCCGCACCTGCCGTGCAGCTTCCAATGTGAAGCTACCCGGAGCTTAGGACAGCAATTGATCGCGTTGGGCCGTGAGGCCGGCTATGCAGCTGAGATGGACTGGTTGCTGGAAGCCCTCTCCTGGCCGGTAGAGTGGTCAGCTCTGCACGGCATTGCCGAAATTAAAACACCGCTGTTCAAAATCTCTACCAACACTGACGCCACGTCTGAAAAATATGTAGTGCAATGGCCGGGCAGCGCATATCCGGCCGAAGGCGCGGCCGGCGTGTGCTTTCCCTATCGCCCGTACGCACATCCCCGCCCCCCACACACGGATACGCTCCGACAGGAGCCAGCGTCTATGTCAACCTGGTATGCGCAGGACAATGGCTTTCCCTCGCGCGCAGTTATGGACGAGGCGCACCATCCTCTCGTAGCGTTGGCGCGGGTGACGTTGGCCGGGCAGGGCGGCGCCGTGCTTGACCTGGGTTGTGGTAATGCTGTCCTGCTCAGTAAACTTTACGCGGACAATGCAGCGCTCATCCCGTTTGGTGTAGATAATGTCGCCGCGCATATCGCCCACGCTCGAGAAGTGCTGCCGGACTTCGCCGCAAATCTGGTGGAGGATGATTTGTTTGCCGCCGACATGCTTTGGCCGCCCGACCGCCGCTACGCTTTGGTTATTTTGATGCCTGGACGGTTCTTGGAAGTGGATGCTGCGCGCGCCGCATCACTCAAAGCGCGTCTACAGCAGCATGTTGAGCGGATTCTGGTGTATGCCTATGGCGACTGGCTCACGCGCTATGGCAATCTGCAAGGTCTGGCGCAAGCCGCCGGTCTGACGTTAGGTGATTCCGACGCTGCTGCTCCTGCGGCGTTGGCGTATTTCCCCAGTCCGTAATGTCATGACAGAGAACAAGAAATCGCCAATGTTTAACATTGGCGATTTCTCTATTTACTCTTGATATATCAGAGAGGGTATGTTATGCTGCACAATCTGGGGTTGATGTAACGACCATGCTATTTTCAATAATGCGTCACCACCTTCGTGTTCATCGGTGCCCAATTGTAGAACCACTCGGCGTCCGGCAATGATAGATTCACACAGCCGTGGCTCATTGGCGTGCCGAAGTTATTGTGCCAGTATGCGCCGTGTAATCCATAGCCCTTGAAGAAGTACTCTGAGACGCAATTGACACGCGTTTTTCGCCAACTACGCAGTGCAAATAGAGCACTCTCTCCCCATCTTCGAAGGCGATCTCACCAGTAACGTTCAACAGTTCCACCAAACGTCGTCTGGCCTGGAAATCCTCTTCCGCTTCAATCAACTCGTCGTGCATTGCCTCTGCAAACCCCATGATGGTCAATACCCAATCACTGTCAACGGCCTGTTCGTGGAGATTGGCTTTGACTTCGTCGCGTTGGGCGCGCAGGCTGTCTAGCGTGATCATGTACCGTTGTTTGCGTTCCAGAAATTCGTCTTTTTCAATATGTCCCTCAAGATATACATCCAGCACCTTGTCATACTTGCTCTGTTCACTTTGGAGCATTGTCTCGATAATTTGCAGGCGATTACGTAATGGCTTGGTGGCTTCCTCCTGTTTTTGCCTATACTTATCCAAGCCATCTTCTAGCTTCTGAGGCTCTGACAACAACTCTTTAATCCATTCCCAAGTAGCCTTATCTACCCGATCTGCCCGGTAATGGTATTTATTCGTACATGGCAAATCCCTATCGGCAGCTTGACAGTGGTAGTATTGACGATAACTGTGTCCAGAACGGGATTTGCGTGTTACTGTCCGAAGGAGGTAATGGCACTCCGCACAGCGCAACCGTGATTGTAATAAATACTTGTACTTCGTGTTGCGTTTACTGTCTCGCCTGTTTTGAAGCTTGCGAGTCTGGGCCGCTTCCCAAACTTGCTTGTCAATGATGGCAGGAACCTTTACAGGGATATTTTCTTCGCCATAATACCATTGCCCTATGTAGGTTTCGCTGCTTAACATCCGGGCTAAGGCAGTTCGATTCCATTCTCCATATCCCCTGACCCTTTTGGGGGCGGCAGTCATCTTCAAATCAGCCCCTGTTGGCACTTTCATCGCCGTCAAAGTATCTTTGATCTGCTCAATACTCATCGGTTTAGAGTTGCCATCGCCGACGGTATACCATTGAAAGATAAGCCTGACAATCTCGGCCTGACTTTCCTCAATTTCCAGGAAATTTCTGTCTTCTCGCTCCACGCCTTTGTATCCATAAGGTGCATGCCCATGCAAGATAACATTTCCCATTTTGGCCCTGCGTTTACGTCCTCGGACCAAGCGTTGGGTGATTTTCTCTCTCTCATATTCAGCCAGCATCGCACGCAAATTCTTATTGAGCCGTCCTTCGGGCGTGTCGGGAAAGTCGTACAACACATATTCAATCGTCACCCCGGCCTGTTTAAGTTCCTGTTCGACAATCAATTGCTTTGCGAGATCACGCGAGAGGCGGTCAAGTTCACGCACCACGAGTACTTCATATCCGCCTGCATGGGCTAACCTCAAAGCTTCGGACAACTGGGGAAGGTCAAAGGTAGCCCCAGATGCCCCACGATCATCCTCAGCTAAATCTGCGACGATATGATACCCCTGTTTGATGGCATACTCGCGACACAGGTGAGTTTGATCTGTGAGGTTCTCACCGCCAGTTTTCAATTTGTCGTTGCCTGAGCAACGTGCATACGTTATCGCTCTCTTTGTCATTACCTCATCTCCTTAAATTTGATGTCTTTGTGCCCTTCCCCTTGCCTGCCAACCGGCGGTTGACAGGCAAGCCGGAAACGTACAAGGTTACTCTTCCTCCCCGATCACATCCCACATCCGCCCATTGGAATGCTGCGGCAGGGGCGTCGGGTCGCCATAGGTGGGCAACTGCGGCGTCTGGGGCGGCATCTGCACGATGATCGGCGGCAGCATCATCGGTTGCTGCGGTGTGGTATGCTGACGCGGCTCGCGTTGGGAGACCTTCACCAGGATGAAGACCAACAGCGCGATGATGCCCAGCAGTGGAATGCCGGCCAGCAGCAGACCCACGATCAAGGCCAGGGCATCCTCGGAGAGCCGTTGTGAAACAATCACCGCCGCGCTGATGGCGAAGACGACGCCCAACAACGTCACGAAGCGCGCGAGCCGCGGCCCCAGTCGCTCTTCTTGTGTTACGGTCGTTGATCCTTTGCGCATCCTCTTACCTCCCCCAACTTCTACTACTACTCACGGTCTCTCTATCCGGCTGTGGGATGGCCCGGATGAGGGTAGAAATGAGGTAGTAGTAGTAGAAGTTTCCAACCGGGCGATGACCGCTTCGGTCAGCCGCCAATAGCTGCCCCCGATGGGCGCCGCGTCGCCGAACAGATAGCGCAGCGCCTGGGTCTTGCTGCCCCATTCTCCGCCGTGCTCGGCCCACCACGGACGGAGTTTTTCGGTCAATTCGGCCAGGTCGTCAGTCTGGGGGACATCTGGGAGTTCCACCAACGCGGGCGGCAAGGCTAACGCTGCGGACGCATCCTTCTCGCCGCCGACGGCCGCTTGAAGCTCTTCCAGTGTCACCTGCGCAGCCTGAAAGCGCACCACGTTCCGGCTCGTGACGGCCAGGAAGTCGCCCCGCCCTACCAACTGGTGCGCCGGGACGCCGCCTTGCCCGGCGGCGATCCGGGCATCCTCCGGGGAGACTACCCGCCCCACCAGCCGCAAGGGGAAGTTGGCGCGCACCAACCCCGACAGAATCGCGGCGCTGGGACGTTGGGTGGCGGCCACCAGGTGAATGCCGGCTTCCCGCCCGCGTTGCGTCAGCCGCAGCAAGGCAGATTCCACCCCGGCATCACTCATCACCAGGTCGGCCAGTTCGTCAATGAGCACCACGATCAGGGGCTGACTTTCCCGGCGTTCGTCGCGCGCCTTCATTAAGAGTACGAGGCTGCGCAACAGCTCGGACGCTTCCGCCGGGGCGGTGACGACCGGGCGCAGCAGATGCGGACAGGCGAATCCCGCCGGGAAAGTGCGCCCTTTGGGATCGATAGCGAGCAAGCTGACAGCGCCTGGGCGTTGCGTTAAGATGAGACTGGCGGCAAGCGTGCGCAGCAATACGCTTTTGCCACAGCCGGTCGTCCCGGCCACCAAGATGTGCGCCACTTCGGGACTGGTGAACTGCGCCAATAGCGGAACGCCATTGGCCTGGACGCCCAATAGCGCTGCGCCGGATGGCAATGTCCCGATGGTGTGCAGCAACGGCAACAACATCACCGGTTGTGGGTCAGGATGGGCGAATTCCAGGATCACGCCCTCCTGACCCCGGTGGATCGTCACGCTGGGGGTGCGCAACGCCAGCGCGATGTCGTCGGCCAGGCTGTGCAACCCCGCAAAGCGAGTATGCGGGGCCGGGTCCAGATGGAAGCGGATCAGCCGGGGGCCGACCGTCCCCCCGGTAATGCGGGCTGGACAACGATGCGCCGCCAGGGTCGCTTCGACCCGGTCAGCCTGCAATTCCAAGAAATGACGGATGCTGTGCATAGAATGGCCTCCCTGTAGTGGACTAGCTAATTGAGTACCTGCACCCCTTCCCCATTGCGGCGGACGGCGCCGGCCTTTTCCAACTCGTCGAGGTAGTTGTACAAAGTAGATCGTGAGATGTTCAGTTGTTTGGCGACACTGGACGCACCGGCGTCCGAGTCTTGCCGGTAGATGTCCAACAGCGTGTCCAATCGTTGGCGCTTGTTGTCCAGCCGAGCTTGCCGCGCCTGCTCCAACTGGGTGGTGGTTTCAGACGCCAGCGGCAAGGGGGCGGCATCCTGCACCGGTTCTCCCTGTCCAGTAGTTTCAGTGTTGGACACAGTTTGGACAACCGGACCGCCCAACTGCGCCAGTTGAACTTTCACTCGTTGTGCAGTAAGTTGGCGCTGGGCGTCCAACTGCTGTGTCAAATGTTCGCGCTTGAAATCGCTGAACTGGCGTTGCCAGGACTGCATTCGCTTGTCGAAACCGTTCAGGTATAGGCCGAATTCCATAAAGCCTCCATAGCTGTCCAACGCGGCGAGCAATCCCAGCACCACCGGCCCGTACAGTTGGACGACCACGCCCCACGTTGCTTTGACGCCTAACAGCGTCGCAAAGGCCAGGACGAACGCACCGACGGTGGACAAGACCGAAATGAGCAGCGCCAGTTTGTCCCAACGGCCCAGGCGTTCGCCTTTGCGATAGATTTCGACGACGCTGGACAACGTGCCAACCTCACTCCCAAAAGCCAACGAGAAGCTGCCCACCAACACCAACGCCATACGGAATTCGGCGGGCAGGGTGGCCAGTTCGGTAAAACTAAAAGCCAATACCGCAAAACAGAAGAACCCGATGCTGGAAGCTGCCGCCGGAATCAGCAAGCTCCAGCCCCGCAAGCCCATCATCATGGGCTTCTCCAACCAGAAATCTTGTTCATTGACCTGATAAGTCTGCACTGTCTTTCTCCTCGATGCACAACTGAAAACAAAAAAGCGGCCTACCTTGCCGCTGAACGGGCAAAAGTAGGCCGCTGCCTGGATGCACCCGTACTGAGGTCAGTACAGGCGCATCCATGATATAATAGCAGTTAGCCCACCGCTGCGCACGTCAACGAGTGGGTCAGAAGCGTGTTAGTGCGCCAACACTGACACGCTTCGTCCTTAATGAAGCAACTTAATCTTCGTCCTCTTCGGTTTCAACCTCCTGAATATTGGTAACAGTGATGTGACTGCTGCCGACATATTGCCGTAATAAACGGCGAATCACCTGACTCAACGATAAATCCTCAGATTTGGCTTTCGCTAAGGCCTGTTCGTACAGATCAACCTCGACCCAGGCATTGAGGCGTTTCCTTTCCATACTCCACCTGAACTTTGCTTCAATCTTACTTCGTTTCTATCCTCATCTTACAGCACAAATGAGGAATGTCAAGCCCTCAACGGAGGGTTTTGTAAAAGTCGCCGATAAAAAGACTGGTTTGTGGTGACAGGTACAGCCCGTCACCACAAGCCACCTTTAGGAACACCACTGCATTTGTCTCATTAGCCACTACCGCAACAACGCGGCACCAAGGCGCGTGTCACAGTCCCTTCTCTGTATCGCGCTTAAACACCAACAAGTCTCGAAACAGGTAGAGGCACTCTCTGTGGTCTTTCGCCCGTTGCACGAATTGCCCCCCATGCACCTGGGTAGAATACGGCACCTGATAGCGCATCTCCAAGTGCAAATACCGGGCAATCTCCGTGTAACACAGCCACGGCAGGTCTACCATCGCGCCCTCCGTTTTCAGCATCCCCATAAGCA
>Ga0116144_10002975_pt1 | contig 17468 bp, 24 predicted proteins | sample AD_UKC035_MetaG_FD_89746 | JGI IMG/M metagenome (GOLD analysis project Ga0116144, IMG submission 89746) | Active sludge microbial communities of municipal wastewater-treating anaerobic digesters from USA - AD_UKC035_MetaG | ecosystem: Engineered > Bioreactor > Anaerobic > Digestate | place: USA...
CCTCGAAGTAACATTGCTCATAACACTGCCTGCATCCGTTACAAAGCTGAAGATCAATCTCCGCAATTTCGCTCGTCTCAATCGGCTCCCAGCTCGCCATGTCAGCGTCCCTGACCCCGAGCACCAGCCCAAGGTTGGAGGCATCCACGTCGCAATCGACCGCGCTGATCCGTCGCCGCTCCGCGAGCAACACCGCCAGCGAGGCAGTTATACTGCTTTTCCCGACCCCGCCCTTGCCGGACAGGATAACAATTTTTTTCATAATACAACCTGTTCCGCGAGCGCAATAGCTATACTGTCTGTATGGCATAGGGTGTAATGCACCGGACAGCTGTTCGCAACCTTAAGGATGGCATTCTCCCGGCCGGCAATATCCCCATGCGGAATATGTATGGTAGCTTTCATATTGGTCAGGCAGGAAGGTTGCTCAGTTTTATCAAATGACACATCAACAGATAGATCAGTCGCATCAATCCCGGCATTCCGGCAATAATTCGTGACAAACGCGGCAATGCAGCCAGCCAGAGAAGCGATGGTCACCTGAGGAGGTGTCATCGCCCGATCCTTGCCATGCATACTGTCAGGTACATCCATCTGGATGGTATGCTTGCCAACAGTCACATCGAACAGCATGTCCCCTGCGTGTTTGGCGGTAATGGTTGCCATACATTCTCCATTAGTAAATAATTAATACGTTTGATAAAAACCTCAGGGTCTACGAACCGAAAGAAGCATCCAATCCTCGCGCGAGACTGTCGATAACCGGATGACTGATCGACTCTCCCCGGGCGTAGGAGCGAACGATCTCCTCGCTGTACGGCACCCGCGCCTTAATCTCTATTTTGTGGCGCTCAGCCACCGGAGCGATCAGGTCATCCCGACCTTCCTCATAACGATTAATAATGATACTGCTTGGAAGCCGCATAGCTGCAGTCAACTCAAGTATGAGCTCGAGGTCATGCGCCCCGAGTGGTGTCGGTTCGGTTACAGCCAAAACATGTTCAACCCCCTCCAGGGCGGCGATGACATCACAATGCGTCCCGGCTGCGGTATCGATGATTACATGGTCATACGCTGTTTTTTTCTGATTAACCAGCTGTTTCATTTCCTGAATAATCCGCTCCGACGCCGGTTCGTTGACCTTGAGTTCGCCTGAAAGCAAATCAACCGCACCAGATTTTCCTGAATAAATGGTGCCGATTTCCTTGGCGCCCCAGCTGATCGCTCCCGTCGGACAGTTATGCGCGCATGCTCCGCACCCGTGGCACTGTGGCGAAGAAAAAAAAGGCTCATGCCCTGTCACAGACACGATGGCATTCGCCTTGCATACCGGACCACAGGCTCCGCACTTGGTGCAGGTCTGCATATTCCAGACCGGTATGCGCTGTTCGACTATTTTGATCTGTTGGCGCTCCATGCCTAAAAGTAAATGGTCATTGGGACAATCCGCATCCGCGTCCATGAGCAGGACGCGCGACTTTTTTGCCAAAGCCAGAGCAAGCGCTGTAGCAATGGTTGACTTGCCTGTTCCCCCCTTACCACCGGTAACTGCGATCTGCATCGTATTCCCCTGTTTAGTTCACACCCATGCCGTGATGCGCCTGTTGGCTCTGGGAAATTTCCGGCAGTTTTCCTGACTGTAAGGCTTCCACCGCCGCCTTGATAGTGGCGTAACCACTCCCGCAGTAGGCCGATATGTGCATCTGGGCCAAAGCATTGAACGCATTCGGACCAAGATTACCGGTAATCACTGCCTCCACCCCAAGCTCGCCCAGCTGGGCGACCGCTTTCAAGCCTGCCCCATGACCCTCAATCGCTCCCTCGTTGGGCGTAACGATGACATCCTTGATCACTCCGTCAACTGTTTCGACGAGGAGAAAGTACGGACAACGTCCGAATCGCTCATCCATCTGATCCTCTATGGTTGTGCCTGCGGCACTGACAGCAATTTTCATTTTTTCTCCTCACAGTACAGACTGATCCGGGTAGCTATATCCTGAAACCGCGTCGCAGCCGGGGAGGTACCGAGGACAAACGGTTCGCCGCTGTCTCCCGCAAGTGTTATGCTGCGATCCATGCTCAAACTGCCAAGGAACGGAACACCTTGCGCTGCGGCGAGCGCTGCCACGCTTCCCTCGCCGAATAGTTCGCCTGACATGTTTTCTATCAACCCGATGACCGGAATCTGAAACTGCCTGCAGAAATCGATAGACTTGCGGCAGTCCAGCAGGGATACCTGCTGGGGACTGGAAACAATGACGGCGCTCCGTCCGCTCGGGATAAGCTGGGCGGCGCTGATGCACTCGTCTCCGGTGCCGGGTGGAAAATCAATCACCAGGTAATCCAGATCGCCCCAGGCAACATCCTCGACGAACTGTTTGATGACATTGTGCTTCATCGGCCCCCGCCAGATGATCGAACTGTCTGCGTTTTCGAGAAGAAAGGCAATAGACATGACGCGGAGCCCGCTCTCGAGCACAACTGGTGTAATTTTTTCATTCTCAACCTGCAAGCGCGCCGTGCTGACACCAGCCATGAGTGGCACATTCGGACCGTGGATATCTACGTCCAGCAAACCGGTGGTCGTGCCGCTGCTGACCAGCCAAGCAGCCAGATTGACCGCCACAGTCGTCTTGCCGACCCCACCCTTGCCGCTCATGACTAGAATAGTGTTCTTGATCATTGTTGAGTTTCCCTGCGTCTAATAGATGTAATCAATCGAAGCTTCTTTGAAGACAAAACCAATCCCACAGGAATCACCAGATCTGCCAATACATGCATCCACATGTTACGAGCAGGCAATCCTCCGATATCTGAAAGCGCTGATGACCGCACCACCGGAAATGGAAAGTAGTATTGATAATAGTCTCCCCGGACACCGCAACACGAAGCCTGCTCCAGTAACCGTGCATGCTGCCAGAAGGCAAACACGAGTATTCCTGCTATGTATATCAAGGCAATGAGGCGCCAGCGCCTGTTCATAGTATTCTCTAGTAAATGGTCTATTATGTGATATCCCCGCGTACCAGCGGGATCTTGCATTTCGGACATTTCAGCTTGACACAGGGCGTGCCCCGCGTGTGGGCAACTTCGTGACCGCACTGCGGACACTTGCAGGTGCCTGGCGCTCCCTGTCCCCCTCCTCTACCGAAACCTTTTCCCCTGCCCCGTCCGAATCCTCCGCCAACCGGTCCGGTTCCGTCTCTATTTGGCATGATGACTGTACCTCCTTTTAATTCTATGGCATTCCCCTGCGTTAGAGCTTGCGCGACTTTATGTCGCGCTGATTGTAAAATACGAAAAAAAGTCGCCTGCGATACTTCCATACTCTTCGCGCATTCAGACTGTTTGCCGCCTTCCAGATCAGCCAGGCGTAACGCCTCGACTTCATCAAGGGTTAGGGCGATCTTTTCTATACTGGCCAACGGCACGCCACACGGTTTGAAGTAGGTGGTGCCGGGCTTAAATGCAATGCAGCGGGGTGAATGCGGTCTGGGCATACAAAAAAACTAGTTATGAATTATAATTCATAACTAGTTAAACATATTTTTATCATTCAAACAAGCTATTTCTGTACTACACGTGCAGATGCTTGCCGATCAATTGCGTGACTGCATCAACTGCTGCCGCAGCAGCAAGCTTTCCCTGCTCTGTCAGATCATCACCGATTTCAAAAGAAAAACCCTTTGGCAGCACTATGTAACACAACGGCACCCTAGCGTATAACTCCTGTGTGATTTGTAAAAGTGACGGTATATCCATGGTATGCGTAGAATGAGCGTAATCAACCTGCTCTTCAGCGGGTTCTATCTGGTTCACAATCACCAATTCCTGCTGGTCATCCATACGGGCATCGATAAATATCGACAGCCTTACGTTTGCCAACATCTCCGTGAGGTCGATGTCAAGCTGGGGGACATCTAGATAGGTAACAGTTTCCTGTCCAGCAAAAGACTCAGCCTGCAGTCTCTGGATAATCTGCGGACCGAGTCCGTCATCCTGCTTGAGAATATTACCGTAACCGATGCATAAAATATCCGGTTTCAAACGAGCGCCAGCCACTGGTTCTTCTGGTTGGCGGTCTGCGCATCCCCCCACATGGCAAGCACCTGCTGATTGGTACAGACTGCTTCTACAAGAATGCGCATTTTATCCTTGTCATCCGCGCCTTTCAGGGCAGCAACAAAACCGCTAGTGAAAATCGCTCCTCCCAGCATGGCACCAAAAATTTCTTCCAGCTTGGGCTTGACCACCGTCGTGGCTGCAGTTTGGTAATCCATGCTTAACTCCTTTTCTCGATAACATCTACAAGCGTTCCCCCTGCATCGTACAGCTCGAGGGACAAAGGCATCTGCCCGACAGCATGCGTGGCGCAGGACAAACACGGATCATAGCAGCGGACAGCCATTTCCACCATGTTCAACGCTCCCTCGCTGATCTGATTTCCTTTTACGAACTTTTTGGCTACCTCATTAACACTCCGATCCATGGCGGGATTGTTATGAATCGTCGCCACGATTAAATTAGCTTTAACGACTTTACCCATGGCATCTACTTGATAATGGTGAATGAGCGTCCCGCGAGGTGCCTCTATGACCCCAATACCCTCACCCTCTTTGCGTTCGGTTTTCACCCGGACATGCTTGCTTACGATCTCATCGTCCTCGAGAAGCTCCTTGGCACGCTCGGCCGCATAGAGCAGTTCAATCAAACGCGCATAGTGGAAATAGAGCGTCTCATGCACCGGCCCGCCATTACCAAGCTTTTTGAAGACCTTCAGCTCCTGATTGGCGAGCGGAGTGCTGATGCTTTTGGCAACGTTCAACCGTGCTAAGGGAGCAACGCGATACACGCCATTCGGCCAGCCGAGCTTTTTATAAAAAGGAAATTTCAAGTATGACCAGTCCTCAACATGCTCACCGATATGTTTGAGATAATCCTTTGGATCAAACTGTTCCAGCTCATTGCCTTCGGCATCGATCAGACGTAATGTGCCATCATACAATTCCAGATTATCCTTCTTCACGAGTCCCATATAATTCGTTTTGATCACTGCAAAATTCGGTATCAGATCAGCATACTTCTCAAACAAACTCTTGCCGACCTCCAGGCCGAGCTGGGCTAACGATATCGCTTCGTCGATTTCCTGCAAGGACTCATAGCGTTCCTCATGCGTAAGCGGCTTGCTCATGCCTCCGGGAATCGCCGTAACCGGATGGATTTTTCTCCCGCCCACCCGGGTGACGATTTCCTGTCCGATACGACGCAGGGTAATGGCTTTTTTTGCCAGTTCCGGATCAGCGCCGACCAGGCCGACGACATTGCGCATCGCCGGATCAGCATCAGGTCCGAGGATGAAATCCGGTGCTGCTAAAAAGAAAAAATGCAGTGCGTGCGAATGCATCATCTGACCCATATGCATGAGTTCCCGAAGCTTTTTGGCTGCAGGCGGTATCTCTACACCAAGCGCGTCATCACAGGCTTTGGCAGCAGCGAGATGATGGCTGACCGGACAGATGCCGCAGGCGCGGGTAGTAATCACCGGCATCTCGGAAAGCAGACGGCCTTCACAAAATTTTTCAAAGCCCCTGAATTCCACGACATGGAAGTGGGACTCCTCCACCTCGCCGGCATCATTCATATGGATCGTAACTTTCCCGTGACCTTCCACCCTGGTGACCGGGGCAATGGTTATCGTATTGCTCATGGCTCATCACTCCTTCTTTTTATTTGACAGATGCGGGAATATCGATACCGGCATGGAATACCGGTACCCGACTCCGACGACATCTTCCTGGAACATAAGCGCGCCTGCCGGCAGAATCGATGAGAGTGCATTGATCATCTTGGCACCCTGCTCCTGGGCATCCGGCGTCGGTCCCATGCAGCCCCGGCAGGGCATATTGCCATGAAGGCAACGGGCATCGCAGCCTTCCCGGGTAGCCGGTCCCATGCACAGAACCCCCTGCTCGAGAAAGCAGACATGGGGGTCAATTTCCTCAAGCTCATTGGGAGAGCAGACCGCGGCTGTCAGGTAATCGCGCGTCGCAGTGAGCATTTTCGATTTCTTGCGGGTGCATTCCTCGCAGAGATTGCGAGTCTTGATCTCGGGCAGTTCGCCGCGCGTAAGCGCGAGAAGACCTTCCTTGATCAGCTCGGGCAATGGCGGACAGCCTGGGATGTACCCGTCAACTTTTACCACCTGATCGATCGGCCGCACGTATTCCTTGAGTTTGGGTATATCAGCGCTCTGGGGAATATGTCCATCAACCGTGCTTTCAGTCGTGACATACCCGCGCTCCAACACGTCATGCAAGTGGTACAGGTTGCGTAATCCGCATATTCCGCCGAAGCAGGCGCACGTACCGAGTGCCACTAGCTTCTTTGATTTTTCCCGCATGTGTTTTAGAACTTCTTCGTTGTCGTCATTGGCAACGCATCCTTCGACGAGGCCGATATCAACATCGGGCAGCTGCTTCACATCCATGACGGGCGCAGCTTTGAGATCGATAATCTCCAACACATCAAGCAGCTCCTCGTCAAGGTCAAACAGGGCGATATGGCAGCCGGAGCAGCCTTGCAGCCAAGTCGTCGCGACAGTTACTTTATCTGGCATTATCACTCCTTGGTATGATAGGTGGGAACTAAAGCGACTTGATATCCTGAACGAATGTATTGATTTCCTGGCTAAAAATTTCTCCCTCATGCGGAGACACCTTAATGATCCGCATGCGTTCCGGCTGGATAGCACGGGAACGCAGAACCTCGCGGAACAAGCTCAAACGACGTTCCATATCGACATTGCCGACGATATGATGGCAATGACCGTCCCGGCAGATGGTCACGGCAACGCCATCGAATCCCCGCTGCAATGCCATGAGGATATACTGGGTATCGACATTGCCACCGCATTCAACTCGCAAAGGTAGGATATTGGTTGGATAGCGATACTGCTCCTCATCAACAGCCAGCTCACCAGTGGCATCAGATGCCGGATAACCACACCCATTGCACAGGATGGCAAGGATCCGGGGATTTGTATCGCCGGGGATTCCTTGGCTCAATATGTCGATCGCTTTAAAAATATATTTCTCAGGATAATTGATCAGGTCGCGCGCTCCCGTAGGGCAGGAAACCACGCAGTTCCCGCATCCCTTGCAGCGTCGGGGATCCACCGAGGACAGTTTTTTGCCTACATCCAGACTGGCTGCTGCGAAAGCGCAGGTTTTCACGCATGTCCCACATCCTCCGCACACCGCTGGGTCAACTTCTGAAACATGTACCGGATGCTCAATGGCATTCTGATCAAGGATGGTCGTCAGTGATAGAACTGCCATGCTCGCGCTGCTCATCTCATGATCAAATCCGGCTCCCTCCACATACGGGATGAACCAGACACCTTCATCTTTGGTCTGCCCGCTGATCAATGCTTTTTCCCTGCTCTTCAGCAAGCCGGTATCATCCACATCAAGCTGGAGGATGGGACGTAAATCTTTAATCCATTCATGGTGACCGTTGACACTCAATAGTATACCGCCACAGGTGCATAACTCCTCACTCCCGTCCGGATGCAGCAGCGTGATGGAATAATCTCCGCACCAGCCGGCTACATCCCTGACATCAGTCCCCGGGTAGTAATGCATTTTTTTTGCAGACCGGATAGCCGCCCAGAACGGACGCACCGCATCGTTTTCCAGCTCATGACTCAGCGTATTCTTCTTGTCAATGATATAGACATCATACCCTTTCTGGATGAGCTGGTTCGCAGCCACGACTGAACCGGCAGTAACGCCGATCAGCGCAACGGAACGGTGGGGTGAAACAGAAATATTTTTTACCTGATGGCTGTTTTCCAGACGGGCTAGCGCTACATCGATGAGGAGTTTAGCTTTCTGAGTTGCGGCTTCACGTGTCCCGCGGTGCGGATATGCTACCTGCTCACGAATATTCGCATAGGCGATGGCATTCTCATTCAAGCCAGCGTCAATCAATTTTTCAATCATACGTGAACCGAATTCAACCCGCTCAAAATGCTTCGGGGAATTGCCAGCAAAAATAACGCTGTCCAGTTGCCGGTCACTGACTATTTTCAGTATGTCCGCATAATCAGCCTCAGAAAAAAAATCGTCACATTCATGCACCACAGCGAGATGCGCATACTGGGCTGCAAGCCAGCCAGTATCAATGGTTTCGCTGATCCGTCCGTTATCCCGTGAGATAAACAATCCTGCTTGCATCTGCAGCCTCCTTATTTGTGTGTAGATTTCTGCTTTTCACAATAAAAAAAGCTATACCCGGTGGTACAGCTTAATCAAATTTGAGTTCAATAGTACTGTATTGAGTTGCTGAAAAACACTATGAAAAATGTCTCTGACCCTGAGAGACATGATTGCTACTCTCTTTTTTATTTTATTTGATTGCTTAGCATCAGAATGATATCAAATTCTATGCATAAAAACAATGGGTTGTATCCCACGACACATGTTTCGTTCGATGAAAAAATGCAGGATGGGATTGCATCTTAAACAAAGCTTGTATTGTATCTTTCTAGAGCCAGTGCTGCCCGTGTTTTATCTGGATGATAAGCGCGAAGAATAACAGCTATGCAATCGTGCAGTTAGCAAGAAGCTGCTTTGTTGTTGATCAGGTTCACCGCTGAGATAATACAATTCTCATGTACTTCTTCTATCCCAAGATCAATACATTTCTGCACGGTTTCCTCCGACCAGGCACCGGGCTGCATCCAAAACACCTGAACGCCTCGAGCGTGCCCAGCGTCAATTGCACTCAGGGTCACATGGGGAGGAACAACCGATACCACCACATCAGGTGAAACGGGTAGTGCTGCTATGTCAGCATAGCATTGTATGCCATCGATCTCAGGATAATTGGGATTGAGAGGATAGACTGTATACCCTGCATCAATGAGGGCTCTGAATACTTTATACCCATATTTTTCCTGATTGGTTGTGGCACCGACAACGGCATACGTCTTGTAATTGTTCAGAATGTCAATTGTTTTGGGAGGCATAGAAAGCCTTTCTCATAAAAAATAGAAGGATGACAAGATAGACAGGTTTATCTGGGATTCTTCATCAGAGTCAGTTCGCGATCAAGGTATGCTCGCAAGCAGGCAATAATAATCAGTTTAGTTGGTATAGTTTCGAAAACCTGATCGTTGATTTCGACTGTCCGGCACTCCGTATCGCCACAGACATCGCAACAAGCACTCGCACCGGAGGCAGCATCGATCCAGGATTCCAGTAATTTGCCATTGATGGTGATTTGATTGGAAGAAGAAGGTGTTTTATTGAATTCATCTAGTGATAGTGTCTTTTTATGCACGTCTACTGCAATACCAAGAGGTGCGAAGACTTTTTCCAGGATGGCTCGTGCCGCATCCAACTCTTGCTCAGTATTGCCACAACGCGGACAGGTTTTATCGTTTTCGACCAAACGCTGCCACTCGATGACGAGAGTTCGCTTCGACGACGCAGCAGTAGATGGATATATTGAACCACAACAACCACTACCGCAAGAACATGTTTTATCGGACATAAGCGCTATTCTTTTATAGATTGATAGAACAAGACTATATATCACGAGCAGTGCGGGCTTGCTGAGAATATGCGCCCGCTGTATTCGTGCCGAACAACTTCCACTCACACTTTTTAGCCAGGTAAACAATAGTAAGCATAAGCGGCACTTCGATGAGCGGACCGATTACGGTCGAAACTGCAATCATGGGCTGCGAGGCAAAGGCAGTAAGCGCGATAGCAATCGCCAGCTCGAAGTTGCGTCCGGTGCAATGAAATGATGTCGTCGCAGCGTCAGCATAACAGAAGCCGATCCTACGACTGACCATAAGGACACCGAAGAAAAGCAAGAAGAAAAACAGTGTGAGGGGAACAGCCATCAACCATATTAATTCAGGATTCTGAAGAATCACATCTCCCTTAAGCGCGAACATCACAATGAGGGTGAGCATGAGCGCCATGAGTTGTACATCATCGAGAACGGGCACAGCGTTTTTCTCAAACCACTCTACCCCCTTTTTCTTCAATGCCCAGCGACGGACAAAAAAGCCTGTGAGTAAAGGCAAGCCAAGGTACAAAAAGACGCTCTGTGCGACCAAACGGATATCAATCGACACGTGTGCACCCAGGATGAGCCAAATAAAAAATGGCGTGGTTACGATCTGGATCAATGAATTCCAAGCCATAAGAACAATACCTAAAGGACCATTGCCTTTAGCCAGGTCGGTCCAGACGAGTACCATCGCAATACAGGGGGCAACTCCCAGCAATACTAATCCTGTGCGGAGCTCGGGATGATCGGATAAAAAAATTGAACCGATGAAATAGAGCAGAAAAGGATTTATGGCATAATTGAAAAAAATGACAATTGCAGCTGATTTCCAGTCGCGCAGGGCATTCTTTATTTCGCCAAGTTCAAGTTTAGTCATAGCTGGAAAAATCATCACGAAGAGGCCGAGGGGGATGCCAGGCTCTAGTGCTTTACCGACTGCTGGCATGAATTTGCCGATCAGCAAGCCTGCTGCCATAGACAGTATGATCCAGAGCGGTAGCAATTTGCTTACGAGGCTGAGCTGCGGCTGGGTTAGTGTATCCGATGCGGGTTTTGATGCCATATACTACATACTTTTAAGAAATTATAGATTGAATTAAATAGACCATGGTTAGATAATAGAGCGAATCAAAAATTGTGAATAATAGATGCCGCTCAAGACAAACAGTACTGCGGCTACACTCCTGATGAACCTCTCTACCCTGGATGCCAGCATAAACGCTCGATTCAACCTGCGATAGCTCATAGAGATAACAAGAGCAAAAAGAATGACTGGAATAGCTGTCCCCAAAGCAAATGCTGGTGCCAGCAGTACCGATTCTGTTGATCGGAGTACAAGCGGTATCAGGGCGCCAAAGAACAAGACACCGCTATAAGGGCAGAACGCTAGCGCAAATATCATCCCGAGTGCCAACGAGCCCAGATAGCTGCGTTTGGCTAACCAGAGTTTAATATTATTAAGAACGGCACGGTCTTTACCCCCATTAATCTTTATAATATCCAGCATGACCAGACCAATGATGATGAGAAACGGACCGAGCACTTTGTCTCCCCACCCCTGGAATAGACTGGAAATGCGTAAAGTTGAGATTCCAAAGACAATCAACATTGATAATGCCAAATAGCTAACCGCACGCCCAAAAGTATATGCTAAACTATTCAGTAGAACAGCACGAGGTGAGTGTACTTCTTTGGAAATATACGCCACGGCTGTTATGTTTGTAGCCAGCGGACAAGGGCTCAGTGATGTCATAATCCCCAATGCTAGAGCCCCCACGAGAGGAATCCCGCTCTGGTCGATAAGAGTGTTCAAGAAATCATTCATCTTGCATGTCCTTTCAGCATTTGCCACCGCACGAGCATCCTGAGAGACGTGCTTTATTCTGATTGCTAAAACTATTAAGATATTCTCTGGGGGGGAACGAAATTGCACCGACAGGACATATTTTCTGACATCCGGTGCATCCGACTACACAGTTGTATTGTTCGGATACGACCGGTTCGTTTTGTTCATTTTTGGTATACACACCATGAGCACAAAAATTCATACATTCGAAACACTTAGTACATTTGCTTTTGTCGATAGTGGGAAACCAGTTTATCTGATCGAGAGGGACGCCATTCCAAGTTTTAGTTGACATAGGATTCTATTCTCCTAGTAATTGTTTTAATCTGTCGCCAAAATACACGAGATATTGATCTTCGCTGCCCACGAGTCTCCAGACTCGGACATCCTCCTCTATGTGATCAACACCATCAACAATCGCATTGACATAGAGAGAGGAGCCACGTGCCTGATATCTGGTCACTATGTCTCTATTTTCAGGCAGATCGATATTTATCTCCAGGTATTTAATCTGACCGGAAGCATACGCTGAGGCGAACTGCTCAGTAATAGTCTTGAGCGCATACTCGCCGACAGTACGGCATGACCAGCACTGCTGAGTTGCATGAAAATGTACAATCTCGATACTATCGGCCTTTATGCCTCTGCCAAGAGAACTGGAAGTGTCAGGCTTTACAGGGTTGGTTGAAACCCAGATCACTAGAGTAATTATGCTTAGTGTCAAAACCGATATGACGATTATTTGAAAAGTAAACGTACTTTTTTTGATTTTCAAAAGACACCCCTGATTGATTATAAGATCCAGTTGAGCAGGTATCCCATGATGATGATGCCAACGATAGTGATGGCAAAAAACATTACCAGGAGCTGCCAACGCATCACTTTTTTTAGGATCATGCTTTCTGGGATTGAGATCGTGACAATCGCGGTCATGAAGGCGAGCGCGGTGCCGATAGGTACGCCCTTACCGACAAGCGCTTCCATGACCGGGATCACGCTGACGGAGTTGGCATAGAGGGGAGCACCGAGCAGGACGGCAAGCGGGATCGTCCACCAGGCTTTGGCAGACAGGTATTGCTCGGCGAAGCTGGCAGGGACAAAGCCGTGAATGAGCGCACCCATACTTACCCCGAGCACCACATAGGGAAATACACTGCGGGTTATCCGCATCCCATCTGTCCAGAAGTACTTGAGTAGGGTGGAAAGTGGGAGCGCTTTTCCTTTATTCTCTGCCTCGACTTCGCGGCGGGACTTGAACCTGAGTAATTCCTGTTTGACGTATTTGTCCATATGTAGACGCTGGATAAGCATGCCGCCGAGAATACTCACGACCAAGCCCACAACGTTATAGATTATAGTTGCTTTCATGCCGAACAAAGCAGGGAACAAATAGAGCGAGGCTTCGTTGACTAGAGGTGAACTGATGAGAAAGGCAAACGTAACCCCCAGTGGGATACCGGCTCCAACGAACCCAATAAAAAGCGGGATCGATGAACATGAACAAAAAGGGGTGATGACCCCAAGCAGAGCAGCGAACAGGTAGTCCAAGCCGAACCATCGACGTTTCGTGAGGATGTCGCGCACCTTTTCCATGGGGAAATAGTAGCGGGTGATTGCCATGATGTAGTTAATGACGATGAGCAGGATACCGATCTTGATCACATCGTAGATGAAGAAATTGACGGTATTCCCAAGGTAACTGTCTTTGACGATATGCAACAGATCGTAGGTGACTATATCAGCAAAAATTTGCAGAGGCCGAAAGATATCCATTTACTTCCCCACTTTCTCAAGGATCTGTTTTATCCTGGCCTGGTCAGCTGCCCCAACGATCAACGCTTCACCATCCACAGCCAGGACCGGCGACTGCATCACACCCATTTCGATGATCTTGGTGATGTCGGTTGAATACGCCACCTCAGCCTCTAACCCAAGATCGGCAACTACCTTGATCGTCGCCTCGTACATCTTTTTGCAGGTCGGGCAGCCCGAACCGATAACCTCAATTTTCATACTGCCTCCATCAATAGATATTGATATAATAGATAAAAAAATTATTTTTTCAACACATGTTTCAGAACTGATTCCATACGCTGGGCCGTCTTAGCATTGAGAGCATAATACATATTTGTTCCCTCGCGACGGCACTCCACAAGATCATTTTTTTTCAACACCCCGAGATGGTGCGAGATCAAATTCTGTGCCAGATCGAGAGACTCGACCAGTTCACACACGCAATGCTCCTGCTTGGCAAGCAGGCAGACGATTTTTAAACGATTGGCATCAGCCAGTGCTTTGAGCAGAGGCTCGAGAGAGAGAAGTGAATCAGCCATTCTGGTATCGGTTATGCAGGAGCAGGATTTTTTCATTGTTTTGTACTGATATATCAATATAAATTGATATTATAAAAAACAAAGTACGATGTCAATGCATGATATGCCCGTAGATTCATCATACAGCTGATGAAGACAATTTATACAACGGCCATGAAGATGAGAAGCTGGAAACCTGCTTATGTGATTGACAAGCTAAAACGTGCCAGCCCTCCTACGTTTTTCAACTTCGGAGGGCACGCCAAAGCTCGACTGAGCCCCGTCGAATGACGGGGCGAAGGAGAGCGAAGGCTGGTGCGCTTAGTCAAAAAACGGTGGAACGAAATAATCGCTTCGTTTATCAGGATATCTGAACAAAAAAAGCTTATCGAAGAGATGTTTTGAGTAGTTGGTGCACCGTGCGAGAGAAAGTTGATATAAGTTGGTTGGGCAATTGGGGCAGATTGTTCAGATTGCTGATGCATATTCTTTAATCACCTATTCCACCCTAGGCTTATGAATTTTTGAGTACAACAATCCGAACAGTATCGCCATCATAAATAGACCACAAAACATTGTGTTTAGCATAAAAACAACTCCACCCATTCCAAGAAGGAATCCAATGATGGGTAACTTATATGCCCAGGTGACAACACTTAGGAGCCAATTTGTAGCAGGGTTTTCGATGATTGTAGGGAGAAAAAGCATAGCAACAAAAAGGAGTAGTGATCCGAATGTGATTATGACATCAAACCATGCATCGGCTTCAAGTTGAGCCATAAGCGTAAAATCACCGTTTATCCGCGCTTTTTTTCGCTGCTCATACGAGTTACCAGCGAAACCCATGAATAAAACAAAAGAGCCAACAACAGGATAGAAAAACCATAACAGATCGCTGTTTGTATTCTCCATTGCGTTAAGCGTTACAGATGCGGTCAGTGAAACAAGGCAGAAGGCTCCTGCAGCCCTCACAAGCAAAATGCCTCGAGAAAATTTAGCTAAGGTCAGCACGATTGCGCTAGGTAGGACGACAGCCCATTTCCAGACAAATGCAAAAATAATATTGATTATTCCTATATACATTAAGTACTGAAGAATATTCTTAATTACATAATCGCCAAACACCTTGTCGCCGACAGTATCATTATTTTTATTCCACCATGTGAGCCAATCATTCAGGAGCTGGCTGCCTTGCATTTGTTTCGTGATAGATGATGAGATCTGATTGGCATCAGCCGCCAGTAGACCATCATAGTATGATTGGCTACCTTTAATTAGCTTATTCCGATAATAGTTGTTGAGTTCAGGGTGTATATAGTCCAGGTATTCGTTACTCACAATTTTGCTTAGCCTGATTCCTTCTTTGAGGTCGGCCAGAATTGTATCTTCTGTCTCTTTTGATAATTCGAATTGAGATAAATTCTCACTACCTTCCGGGTTAGATAGGTCGATTGATTCATGCAGCAACGATATAGATTGTTTGAAGTTTTCGTTGTTAGTTTTGTACTCACTTGGTTTGCTTTGATAGGTGCAACCAGATAGGCTGATACTTAAAACGGCAAAGCAAGTCAGAAAGATGACAGTTTTTTTCATGATAGCACCTATACCAATAATTATCGCTGCTACGTAAAGGTTGAGCTAAATTAGCTGTCTTCCTCAGCCGCATATCTTTTTTCAATTAGCTCCATATGCTGAATTACTTCTGCTGCACTTATTTCTTGCAGTTGTTTTTGCTTCCCACCAAAGACAAGTAAGCAGATTCCACAGATTAAAGAAACGATAAATGCGGAAATCGTGATCAAAATTCTAGTGTTGTATTCAATAGTGATCGGATTTGGTTTGTCATATGTGAATACAGCCAAGAGAGCTGAACCCGTGATACCCAAGAACACTGAACCGATCGTATGATAGATGTTTGATGAATTATTTATCGTTTTAACCTTCTCTTTTAAGAAAGTCCATTCGTCTTTTGAGATCGGATAAGCTTTTTGTTGTTGAGGCAGTAATAGCTCAAAGTCTTGTGAAACCTTTAGTTCAGTTTTTTGAGCTGTCATTTTAAGCCTCCTTATTTGTAGGAGGGGTGATGGCTTTTGTCATCAATGCGTTAACAAGCACGGTATTGCCGCAGTTACTGCAGGTAACCGGGATAACAGGGACGATTGGTACTCCGCCGATTATCATGTTACCTTGATTAAATTGCCGTAGTTCGAAAACATTATCAGAGACATTCCATTTATCTGCTTGACATAGAGGGCATTTGACGCCATGCCATTTATCATTTAGGTGCTGAAGCAAGACTTGTGTGTCATATGTTGCCATGTTTATCTCCTTTGAGTTAGATGGTGCATTGAGGTTTGTTTGTCAGTGTCTGTATCGAGTTTGTGATATGACAGTTTTCAGCAGGTAGATATTCTTTCTATTATGCCTTTTGATTATATGCTTTTTTTATTCGATTCAACAGATTCTCCCGGCTGATTAAGATAACTCCAGTTTTTTCCGCAATTCGCAGGGCGTTGGATGAAAAACGGTTGTTTGTGATCACAGCTGCATAGTCAGTCCGATAATATTCTTTCGCTGCGATAGCTTCCTGTACGGCTTTTATGCTTATTACATCACTTGATCGTTTGGCCTGTACGACAGCCTTCTTGCCATCACGAGCTATGATAAAGTCGCAGCCATAGTCAGCCCTGTGGGGTGTCTTGGTGATGTGATACCCCAGTTCGCGAAACAAGTTAGCCAGATAGTCCTGAAAAGCAAAGCCTGTCATCACGTCGATCTTGTCCATGCCATATTTTTGCTGCTCATGCCGCTTCCAGTACTGATATGCCAGAATCAGTGCTACCAACACGGCGCATAGTATGAGAGAGACCACTGTTGTCTCTGCGATAGCAGACTGGATATTATGGCTCTTTGAAAAGCGGTATAACCCATACATCAAAAGCAAGGGGGGTAAAGCCTCGACGAGTAATTGGAGCGGGTCTTGGCGAGAGTGTTTTTCTAGCATTTTTCCTCACAAAAAAAGGAGTGCCCCTGCTTTGCACACTCTCCATAGCCGCAGCCAAAGAGAATTGGCAGAGACACTCCCTGCTTTCTCCTTGGCTGCGATTCGTAGACTATGGGTTATAGAGTGTGCGGGTTCATTATAGGTTTAAGCGAGCACGAAAAGCAATAAATGTCTTGGCGGCTTGCCGGTAAACGAGTTATAATGTAGCACTTGGATATTTACTCGAAAGCAACCTATGGCTGAGACGATGACCCCACCCAACCTTGGCGATGTAGCGCAGCGTATTCTCGATGAGCATATTCGTCAGGGACGGCCACAGCACCTCATCTGTCGTCTTGGCTATCTGAATGATGATCTCCTGGACATGGAGCCTCTAGCCAAAGCGCTGTATGTCCTGGGAGACCCCACCAACCTTGAAGCTGTGGAGATCAGACACTTTGGCTCTCGGGACAATCTGGATTTCATGTCCCAGCCGGAAAGCTGGAATCCTCCAAGTGACAAATACTGGTCGATCTACTGGCAGTCGAAATATCTCGAGCTCCAGCTGCGACTCGAACCAAACAGCATGGAGCCTGGCGTATCAGTCAGTCTTGCCAATGTCAGCGAAAAAGTGCTCCAGTGGGTGATTGCCAAGTATGGAAAGCCCAAGGCGAAAAGGATCATGCTGGGGCCGGTCGAGTGGGTAGATACCAATGGCGGTATGCTCAAGAGAGATAAC
>Ga0116144_10002978_pt1 | contig 17446 bp, 20 predicted proteins | sample AD_UKC035_MetaG_FD_89746 | JGI IMG/M metagenome (GOLD analysis project Ga0116144, IMG submission 89746) | Active sludge microbial communities of municipal wastewater-treating anaerobic digesters from USA - AD_UKC035_MetaG | ecosystem: Engineered > Bioreactor > Anaerobic > Digestate | place: USA...
CCTTGTGGGTGAGGGGCTTGTTTCGGTTTCGGCAGACTGCGCTGCACGGTCTCTTTCGAAAATCGAAAATCGAAAATCGAGATTGGACCGCAACGAGAATATATCTTCAATCAAATTTCTATTTTCTATTCTCATTGCTCTGCCCCGTGAAAAGGGGCCGGTTCTCCTTGGCGACACTATTCGAACTTCTTTTGCTGTTTTGATTTCTTAGGATATGTGGTACAATACCATAAAAAAGTTATGCATAGGGGAAGGCATTGCAGTCAATAGATTAAGGGAGAAAATGATGGACAAAGCACTCTTGGGCAAACCTGAAGAGTTTATAGTCAAAAATGGAAAACCCGTTGGGGTAATTTTATCCATGGAAACATACGAAGAAATACTTGAGCGGTTAGAAGATGTTGAAGACCTGAAAATGTTAAAAGCAATGAGACAAAATTTTCCAGAGTTCAGAAAATTTGAAGATTTCTTGCAGGAATTTAAAGGTGTATGAAATACTGATAGAGAGACGGGCTGAAAAAGATTTAAAAAAGCTGCCTGCCGATTTATTTCAACAATTCATTCCCTGCATAACAAACCTGAAAAAGAATCCCAGACCATTAAATTCAAGAAAAATGGTTGGCTCAAAGAGTGACTATAGACTCAAAACGGGCGATTATAGAATACTTTACGAGATCAATGACAAAACCAGGGAAATAAGAATATTTCGCATCAGGCATAGAAGAGAAGCATACCGTTAACTCCATTCTACCCATAAAAGTGCCAGGGTCCCCTGGGTGACACTATTCGAACCTTTTTTGCTGCTGCTGATGTTTTTTCCCCATTTATTCTATGGTACAATATTCATCAAGCATTTAAATGCATTTATTTGAGGAATGTAGAACGGAGAACGGATATGAAATATAGATTTTCTGTGATAATAGAAAAAGACAAGGATGGTTATTCTGCTTTTTGTCCTGAACTGCAGGGTTGTTATACTCAAGGCGTAACTTACGAGGAAATCCTTGAGAATATCAAGGATGTTATGAGACTTCATATTGAAGACAGGCGGGAAAACAAGGAAACTATAACATGCCCTGAAATGATTAACCTTACCTCCGTGGAAATAACCGTATGAGCGATAAACTCCCAAGAATTACTGCTTGAGATATAATAAGGGTCTTGAAAAAGCAGAACTTTTTCTTGTCACGTCAATCCGGGAGTCATAAAATTTATAAAAACGCACAGGGCAAAAGAGTCACTGTTCCTTATCATGCAGGTAAAATCCTACATCCCAAAATTCTCCGGTATATATTAAAAGATACCGATATTGATATTGAACAACTGAAGATTTTACTCAAAAAATAAGCAGCTTTCTTTTCAACCCCCAGAAAACAGCCGTTTTTCTTGATTGTTTTTTCTTGACAGGATGGTACATATTCGGATATTGGGATAGAATCCGGAAAAAATTTCTTGAAGAAACACATTTCAGTGGGAAAATCCCATAAACAAAATTTCTCAAAATATTGTAATTTCTTAGCGTCAGAAAATCCTTATTACTTATCCCATCTGCGGTGTGCTGCAAAAACTTTCCAAAATGGTCCGCATAAGATTCAGAGGAAAAGTGTTTTATCCTGAGCTGATTTGGGGATTATGCTGGCAAACTGCGCCCCAAGGGCTCTTTGAAAATCGAGAATCGAGATTTGACCGCAATGGTAATAAGCCTTCACCAATTTCCAATTTTCGATTCTCCATTGCTCTGCCCCGTAAAAAGGGGCCGGGTGGGTGAGGGGAATCGAACCCCCGGCACCTAGAGCCACAGTCTAGCGCTCTGCCGCTGAGCTACACCCACCATGTATTGAGAATGGGAAATCAAAATTAGCTAAAAAAAATATCAATAAGCTGTTATATTTTACCCTATATTGCTGAAAATATAAATATTTTTCCTAAACCGCGGTTTTCAGGCATCGGGAAGAATTTCTTTGAAGAAATTGTAGGAGTTTTTCCATGCGAAGTTTTCAAGCTCATCGTCCTTCAGGATTTCGCCCGCCCATTTGAGAAGAAGAGGGTATTTCAGGGCGTTTGTCACAAGCCCCCTGTTTATGCCGTCAAGGTCTCCCCCGAAAGCGAGGACTTTTGAACCTCCCACCTTCTTGATATGTTTAAGGTGAGCGAGGAAATTTTCCTTGCCTGGTTCTTTTTCCCTGCATATGAAGCCGCTGGCAAAATTGAAGCCAATTATACCGTTCCTGTCAGCTATGGCTTTTATCTGCTTGTCATTCAAATTCCTGGGATGGTTGCATATTTTAAAAGAATTCGAGTGGGATGCCATCATGCCCGATTTAAGTATCTCTGCCGTATCCCTGAATCCCGCTTCGTTCAGGTGTGATACGTCCACCGCCATGCCTTTTTCGTGCATGCTTGCCACGAGGTTCTTGCCTATGTTGGTCAGCCCGTAATTGCCTCCTACTCCAATACCGTCGGCAAGCTCGTTCCTGTGATTCCATGTAAGTGTGATAAGCCTCACGCCCGTACGGAAAAACATCTCGAGAAGCGTTTCCCTTCCCATGAGAGGGTTTGCCCCCTCTATCGCAAGGATTATTCCAAGCTTTTCCCCGACTTCATCCAGGTCTTTTTTTGTTTTCACGGTCAATATCCTGTCGGTTTTCCTGAGGGCGCTGTAGTAACTTCCGAGAACCTCAAAAGTGAAAGAGGCGGCCGTGTCTCCAAGAAGGTTGGGGGGCGGGCATACGGCCATTACCTGGTATTTGCCGTTTGCATTGAGGAACCTTTCAACGTCCCAGTGTCCGTCTTCAGATTGCACAAGCCAGTTCCTGTTATTTTTTCTCACGCATACAATAGTGTCGCAGTGGTTGTCAAAAACAATCATTTTCTTCTTCATCCTTCTTCCTCCCGTGTTTTGTGGTTATCGAGTTTTTGCGTGCGCCTGGCCCGACTCGAACGGGCAACCTTTGGGTTCGAAGCCCACTACTCTGTCCAATTGAGCTACAGGCGCAATAGGTATATTATAAATAAATACAGTTCAATAGCAAGAAACTCACGCTTTTCTATCCCGTTTCCCTTATGGAAAAAGAAACGAGAAAGGAAATCAGTGCAAACATTATGCATCCCAGGAATATCATTCTGTATGCTTCATCAGGGTAAATGATGATACCCGTTATTTCTAAAGCGGCATGCCTGAACCTGTCGAGAATAAATCCCGACGCATATGCAAAGAAAGCGATTCCCATGTAGCAAATCGTGTTGAGAAACCCCACGGAAGTGGCTGTCACGTCTACCGAATTAAGTTCTTTCATAGATGTAACATAAACAGGAGAAACGGCTGCCGAGACGGCTAAAAGAATGTAAGAAATAAGGAATATTGTGGGCGGTCCTTTAAGCCAGAGATTTAAAAAAATCGTCAGTGCGGCAATCAATGTAATGAGAGTGGCAGTCATAATTACGGGTTTGCGTCTTCCAATGAGCCTGGAAGTATATCCCGAAAGAAAGCCGAAAACCGTATTGGCGATTATCATTAAAAAAGTAAAAATAGATGCTTTGGCGGAGCTTAAATTACATGAATCCTGCAGGAATTTTTTGCCGAGAGACGACTGGAAAAGAAAATAAATACCGAAGTTTATGGGACCTGAAATCAAAAGGGGCAGGGCGTGTATATTGCGCAAAACTCTAATAAGCGGCGGAATCGAAAAGGTTTTTTTCTGCGCGTAATGTTTTTTTGCCGCTTTCAACAGGGGCCAGCCTGTTACTGTGAATGTCATGCATAAAAGGCCTGCTACAAGAAAGGAGTTTCTCCACCCTATGGCGTAAACGGCTCTTTCCAAAGGGTATGTTGCCACAATGCCTCCTGAATATCCGAGCACTATCGTTACACCTAAATAAAAGGGGAAATCTTCCGGTTTGTAAATAGTGCTTAATATCTTAATAAGGCTGATGAATATGAAGCTTGCCCCGAACCCCACAAAAGCCCTCGTTATGAAAAGCATGGCCGGCGTATAGGAAAACGAGAAGATTATGGAACTTACACTTAACAATATCCCGCCTATAAAGAAAGTTCTGAAGCCTCCGTACCGGTCTGACATAATGCCTGCCAAAATTTGTAACAGGCCGTAAGCAAAAAGGGTGAAAGCTCCCAGGCCGGTTACAGCTTTTGCTGACAGGGAGAACCCTGACTGCAATTCGTTGAATATCGTTCCGGGGACTGCAACTCTCTGGAAGTATGAAAAAAAATATATGCTGTTTGCCGCAAGCAATATGAGAAACTTTTTGTCTTTTTCCATAATGGCTGTCCCGTCGAAACTTTTTTAGGGGTTGATTTTACAGAAATTAAAAAGATGAATTTATTCTTCGACCCTTATTAACATGGTGGGAGATTCAATAATCGATAGTCTGTCTATTTCCTTGATAGCTTTCTGCACTGCGCGTTCCGAGGCCCTGTGCGTCAATATGACAACAGGTACGGCATTGTTCCGGTTTTCTTCTTTCTGGATAACCGAGGCAATGCTTATGCCGTTTTTCCCGAGAACGTCAGTAATCATGGCAAGTATTCCCGGCCTGTCTGGCACTGTGAACCTGAAATAATACCTTGTGCATATGCTTTCCATGGGCATGACGGCGAGCTTTTCGTTTTCATAGACAGGGTTCATTAAAAGCTGAGGCCCGTTGATAAGTTTCTTACCTATATCCACGACGTCCGCAAGTACAGCGCTTGCCGCGGCGTTTCCTCCCGCTCCTTCACCGTACATGAGCGACTTGCCCATCATGTCTCCTTCAAGGTAAACCGCGTTGTAAACATCTTCCACTCTTGAGAGAAGATGTTCTGAAGGAAGGAATGTGGGATGGACTCTGAGCTCAATTCCATCCCTGTTTTTCTTAGCAATTGCAAGAAGCTTTATCCTGTATCCGAATTCGTCCGCAAACTGTATGTCGATGGCATCTATCTTCTTTATGCCCTCTGTAAAAATGTTCTTCCATGAAACGGACTTGTTAAAGGAGAGCGAAGAAAGAATGGATAACTTGTGCGCAGTGTCAAATCCTTCTATGTCGAGAGCGGGGTTGGATTCGGCATACCCGAGTTTCTGGGCTTTCTCGAGAGCCTGCGAAAAATTGCCCCCAAAAAGAGACATCTGCGTGAGTATGTAGTTTGTAGTTCCGTTGAGAATTGCCATGAACCGGGTGATGTTGTTTCCAATGAAGCTTTCCCTGAGAGATTTGACCACGGGGATTGCGCTTGCCACGCTTGCCTCGAAACCGAGATATGCCCTGTTTTTTTCCGCAAGTCCAAGGAGTTCACTGCTTTTTTCCGAGAGCAGGGCCTTGTTGGCGGTTACAACCGATTTCCCACAGGATAGCGCTTTCCTGATATATGTGTTTGCGGGTTCGATTCCTCCCATCAGTTCCACTACTATGTCAATATCCCTGCTTGACAGGATATCTTCAACTTTCCCGGTGTATATCAAGGGATGGATTTTCTCCTTTCCGGTATTCCTGTCCGCAATCTTTGCCAACTGGAAATCTATGCCCGTTTTCTTTTTAAATAAAAGTCTTTTGCTGTTGAAATGTTTAACAAACCGGGTTCCAACTGTTCCACAGCCTATGAGGCCTATTTTAACATTCTTTTTTTCCATGGCTCTACCGGTATATATTGAGGGGTATGGTCTCTCTGGGCAATTTCTTGGAGGCAAAGAAGAGCTCGTTCTGGAGTTCCATAATAAGGGGTTCTTCATGGGAAGCTTCAAGAGAATATTTTTTTCTGATGGAGATGCCTTTTTCAAGAAAGGCTTTGCTTGACATGTAGTTGTACCTGGGCATCACTCCTTTCTTGCTGTCATCCGCCTGCTTGCGGGCAATGGCAAGAGAAACAAGATATTCATTGTCACGGGTTTTTCTTATGATTGAATTGCGAAGGTCTCTCAGCTCGGGAAAGTCGGGTATTTTTAAAGTCTCTGCCCTTACGTATAAATACTGGAATATGTCGTCAGACATGGATTCAAGCTGGCTCAGTTTTGCGCGGTAATTATGAACGTCTATACCGTGAAGTATTTTTGTTATTTCATCCTTGGGAAAACCGTGTTCATCCGCCAGCAGCAATGCTTTTTTCGACAGTTCCCTTACTTTGGCAAAATTTCCTTGCCTGAAGTATTTTTTCATCATTTCAATGAGAGCGAGGAATTCCTGCCTTTTTTCTTCCAGCAACCTTCTCTGTCTCTCCTTTTCCTCCTGCTCGCGTCTTCTCTGCTCCTCAAGGGCAAGCTGCTTCTGTTTCTCGCGGGCGTACTTGATGTAAAAATTCAAGCCGGCACCGGCAATAAGCAGAAGCGCCAGGGCAATGACAAAAGTCAGCATTTTTTTCCTGCCGGACTTTTTCTTCTTAACCTTTGCGTTCTCAGGTTGTTTATTTTCAGCCATTGTAAGATAATTTTAGCACCGATTGCTTTTTTTTGCAACAGATTATTAACTTTTTTTTATTTCAAAACAAACTTATTTTCTCATGATTTCTGGTAAATTTCAAATTTTTCTGAATTTTTATCCGCTGTGGTATTATCTATATAAAAAGTTGAAAAGAAAAAGAGGTAACCACAGGAAGAAAATTGCCGTGAGAAAAATTTCATTTCTGAGTTCCAACAAGAAAGCCGGGCCGGTCACTTTCAAAGAGGCTTTCCTGAGAGGGCAGGCTCCTGATTACGGGCTCTATATGCCTTCGTTAATACCAAGGCTTCCCGAAGAAAAAATAGAGTCTTTCAAAAACACCGGGTATTGCCGGATTGCATTTGAAGTCACGTATCCTTTCCTGGCAGGGGAAATAGGGCCCGAGAAGCTTGAGCAGATTATACGTGAGTCATATGATTTTAATATTCCTGTCCAAAAGGCAAAGAAAAATTTACATATTATGTGGCTTACCAGGGGACCTACTGCATCCTTTAAGGATTTTGCGGCAAGGTTCATGTCCAGGCTGATGGCATATTTTGCCCAGCAGGAGAATAGGAAATTCACAATACTTGTTGCCACCTCGGGAGATACCGGAGGTGCGGTCGCAGACGCTTTTTACGGCCTTGAAAATGTCAATGCAGTAATTCTTTTCCCAGAAAAGGAAGTCACGGAAAGGCAGCGCAAACAGATGACCACCTTTGGAGGCAATATTGTTACGCTGTCAGTCAGGGGAAAGTTTGACGATTGCCAGGCAATTGTCAAAAAGGCGTTCAATGATTCTTCTCTGCGGTCTTTGAATCTTACGTCTGCCAACTCGATAAATTTTGGAAGGCTGCTGCCTCAGAGCGTCTATTATTTTTACGGGTATTCGCGGGTATCCGCAGAAAGAGTTGTTTTTTCCGTCCCCTGCGGGAATTTCGGAAACCTTATGGGTGGAACTATTGCCAGGCGCATGGGACTTCCCGTGGAAAAATTCATTGCGGGGGTAAACGAGAATGACGAGTTTCCTCGGTTCCTGGAAACGGGCAGGTACAGTCCGGTCGTTCCGTCCAGGCAATGCAGTTCCAATGCAATGAACGTGGGACATCCGAGCAACCTGGCCCTGCTTGTTGACCTTTACGGCGGATGGCTCGCCGACGAAAGGGACGGCAAAGGGAATGTTACAAGAAAGGGGGTATTGAAAATAATGCCGGATATGGATAAGCTGCGCAAAGATTTTGTTTCCTATTCGATAAGTGAAAAAGAAGTCGATGAAACTATTATAAGGTTCTGGGAGAAACATGGAATACTTCTGGAACCTCACGGGGCGGTGGCCGCTGCAGCAGCAGAAAAAGACGGGGACAGGCTGCCCGTAATATCATTGGAGACAGCCGACCCTGCCAAATTCCCCCAGAAGATAAAAAGTCTCTTGGGTTTTGAACCCCAACTCCCCGAAAGCCTGCGAGGCGTGGAAGGAAAAGAAGAGCATTGCCTGCCGGTTGCAAACGATTATGAAATTTTCAAAAAATGCATAACAGGGAAACTTTCACGAAATTAATATTGCGGGAGTTTCCCGGGAGAAATTGAAATGGGAATGAACAAAATAATGGTCAGGGTACCTGCAAGCATAGGAAATGTCGGAAGCGGTTTTGACTGCGCCGGGCTCAGCCTTAAATTTTACAACAGTTTCCTGGTGGAAAGAAGCAGCAAAGCCGGTTTTGAGCTCAATGACAGAATTTCGTCCGAGTCAGTGGAAAAAACCGGGGAGCTTTTCATGCATGCCTTTAACACATGTTTAAAACATCTTGGCAAAAGCCCCTTCAACGTTAAAGTGTGCGTTGATAACAAAATTCCTTTCAGGAGGGGTTTCGGAAGCAGCGCCACAGTGATTCTCGGGGGTATTATCAGCGCCGCAAAATGCTGTAATTGCAATGTTAATAAAGAAGATGTATTGAACATGGCGGTTTCAATAGAAAAACATATAGACAATCTTGCCGCTTCCCTTTACGGGGGATTTGTTTTTGGCTCTGTTATAAACGGCAGGCCGGTGACAGTCAGGATAGAGCCGGATAAAGATTTGCGGGTGGTGGCTTTTATTCCTGATTATGAACTTGCAACCGAAGATGCAAGGAACGTTCTACCCTGTAAAGTTCCCATGGATGATGCCGTTCATAATATATGCAGCTTCGGTTTTTTATGCATGGCTTTTGCCTTGAAGGATTTTCGGCTGCTGAATTACGGCACTGTGGACAGGCTTCACCAGCCTTACAGGAAAAAGTTGATGCCGCACCTTGGGGAGCTAACCGAAACATGGGACTTCAGTGGAATAATGGGAGCCTGCCTGAGCGGGGCGGGACCTTCGGTCGTTTTTTTCGCCGGGAAAAAATCTGCAGAAGAAGTTCGGCAAAAAGTTGCAGAAAAGATTAAGAAGGCAGGGCTCAAAGGGAAAGTCGGAATATTTAAATTGGGAGGCAGAACGTCGTGGAAAATTTTGACTTAAAAAGGTATAATAAGTATCACAGTGTATATTGATATTGGCAAATGTGTGACTTGATGCAGAACTATGTTACATGGAGAATAAATGTACATAATAATAGTTGGATGCGGAAGGATAGGTTCGTATCTTGCCAGGCTTTTGCAGGATGACAACAATGTCGTTGTAGTTGACAAGGAAGAAAAAAACCTTAAGAAACTGGGGGATAATTTCAACGGGATTACCATAGCAGGCGACGGTTTGGACCTTGAAATACTGCGTGAAGCAGGTATAGAAAAAGCCGATGCCCTTGCCGTTACAACAAGCAACGACAATACAAATATAGTTATTTCGCATATAGCAAAAAAGATTTTCAACCTGTCCAAGGTAGTTTCAAGGGTTTCAGACACGGGGAAAGACGAGATATACAGGAACCTGGGGGTAGATTCTGTCAACAGCACGGCAATTTTTGCCACGCTTATAAGAGAAAAAATCGTTGAAAGGAATTTCACTACTTATGTTTTTGAAAGCGACAAGGTAACAATCATAGAAATAAAAAACAACGGCAATTACATAGGCAAGAAAGTCGGAGATTTGAATATACCCGGAGAGTTTCACGTGATAACACTGGTAAGAGACAGTGAAGCCATTATTCCGGAAGAAAACACGAAAATCATGGGTGACGACCTCATCGTGGGTATTGTGCGCCTTTCAAGCCTTAAAAGAATAAAAAAGACATTTGGAATAAAATAATGAATATAATAATAGTAGGAGGAGGCAACGTAGGATACAACCTGGCAGAAAGGCTGTCTGGCAACAATTATGTCACTCTTATTGAAAAAGACATCGATACGGGAAAGAAGCTTGCAGGCAGTTCGAATATTCTTGTAATCCAGGGCGACGGTTGCGACCCCAATGTTCTTAAGCAATCAGGCGTGAATAAAGCTGATGTTGTTGCGGCTGCCACCGGCAGCGATGTGGACAACCTTGTGGTCTGCCAGATTGCCAAGGATGTATTCAAGGTTAAAAGGACCGTTGCAAAAGTTAACGACCCCAAGAATGAAAAAATATTTTACCAGCTTGGAGTGGATGTTGCCATAGGCAGCACAAGCATCATTGCCAAGGTTATAGAAGACGAGGTAAGCTGGGACGATATCATAACGCTTTTCACTTTTAAAAAAGGCAACCTTTCCATAGTCAGGGTTGACCTTCCTGAAAAATCCCCTGCCATAAACATATCGATGAACGATATAGATATGCCTCCAGATTCCGTAATCGTTGCGGTAATAAGAAACGGTGATATAATTATACCGAAGGGCGATTTTATCCTGCTTGAGAAAGACGAAGTGATAGCTATCACCAAAGTCGAAAACGAATCAAGCCTTTTCAGGGCTTTCATCGGGGAAGTTGAGGAAGAAAAATGATAGAAAAAATATGGAAATACATCAAAATATTGTATAAAGGCATTATTGGAATTGCTATTGAGCTTATCTATCCTTTGATTACATTCCTGGCTGCGGCGGCTCTTTCTTTTGCCATATATATCACACTTCTGATAAAAAAATGATACCACAATTTTCCCGAGAAGACCTGCATTCAATATTTTATTATCTTGGAAAACTGATAACCGGGCTTGGAATCATTATGCTGGTTCCTCTCCTGGTGGGTATTATTAACAGGGAGTGGGCTCCCTCGGTCAATTTTATCATATGTGCACTTGTCTGCATTTCCATAGGCAATCTTTTTTATCTTAAATACCCCAAAGAGACTGACTTGAACTGGCGCCAGGGAATGAGCCTGGTTGCCATATGCTGGCTTGTTGCCATGTTCCTGGGGGCTCTTCCTCTCTTTCTTTCAGGCCATTACAATTCATATCTCGATTCCTGTTTTGAAGCCATGAGCGCTTTTGCCACAACGGGACTTGTTCTTCCAAATAACCTTGACCACATGGCTTATTCATACAATTTCTGGAGGCATTTCATGTGCTTCATAGGCGGACAGGGAATAATTCTCGTTGCAATGACACTGTTTGTAAAAGGAGGAAGCGCCTTGAAAGTGTACGTGGGGGAAGGCAGAGAAGAAAAAATAATGCCTAACATGGCGCAGACCGCAAAGTTCATATGGCTTGTGAGTTTCACTTATCTCATTATAGGGACTGTTATTTTTTTCTTTGTGAATTTTTTCCGAAACATGTCCTTCGGCAGGTCCCTGTTTCATGGCGTATGCCTTTTTATGGCGGGATGGGACACTGCAGGTTTCGGAGTTCAGACCCAGAATATATTGTATTACCATTCTCCTGTCATAGAGCTTGTTACAGGCATGATATTTTTGCTCGGCGCAATAAATTTTGGCGTTCATTATGCCGTGTGGACGGGCAAGCCAAAGGAATTATTGAAAAATTACGAGTTGAAGGTTTACATATTCAGCATACTGGCTCTTTTTGCAATAATATGTGTTGCCTTCATAAGGAATTTCCCTTTCTCTGACTACCTGTCTTTTTTCCGCATAGCGTTTTACCAGTTGATATCTGCCCATACGGGAGTTGGATACACGAATATGATGCCGCATCATTTTCTCAAGTGCTGGCCCGGACTTGCGCTTGCGGCTCTCATTCTTGCAATGGGTTTCGGCGGCAGTTCTTCGTCAACGTCGGGCGGCATAAAAATACTCAGGCTGGGCATATTTGCCAAGGGAATAAAAAAAGAAATAAGGAAGCTGACTTCGCCCGAATCTGCCGTGATAGTAGAAAAATTCCACCATATCAAGGACATAAGTATAGAGGATAACCATATCAAGATGGCGGCCATGATAATAATTCTTTATGGAGTTCTCTATCTCTCTGGGGCAATGGTTGGCACTTTTTACGGGTACCCTTTTTTGCCTGCTCTCTTTGAATCGGTTTCTGCCGGGGCGAATGTTGGTCTTTCCACGGGAATAACTTCACCGGCCATGCCTAACGGATTGAAGATAATATACATTCTTGAGATGTGGCTGGGAAGACTTGAGTTCATATCGGTCTTCGTGCTTTTCAGGTTCGTACTGTCTCTGAGAAGCCCGCAGTGAAGCAATTTTTGACATGCATGGATGCGCAATGAAAGAGTTTATAGAGATGTCAAATCGAGTTCGGAATGACGAAAGGCGAAACCCTGCCATGGTAAACGAGCTTGGCATGGAAGACAGGATAAATGAGAAAACAAATGAAGATGAAATGTAAATTTGCCCTTGTATTCTGGATGATTTTTGGAGCCGCGGTTTTTGCATCGCAGGAAATTTCATTAAAACAGCTTTTTGACCAATCCTCATCCTACAACGGACAGAAGGTTACGATTACAGGTGAAGTTATAGGAGATATGATGTCTGAAGGCAGCGGGTTCTGGATTAACATGAAGGATGGAGATTTCTTAATTGGCGTATTCATCAGGGATAGTGAAAGAGAAAAAATAAAATATCTTGGCCGTTACAGGGTCAAGGGAGATATTGTCAAAGTTAATGGAATTTATAACGAACATTGTGTCAGGCATTCAGGGGAGAACGACATACATGCAGAAAACATTGATATCGTGAAGCAAGGAGAGTTGCTTGAAGAGGAGATAGATGCAGGGAAAGCCGTAATCAGCTTCATACTTGGCATAATAACAATAATATTTCTCATTTATTCTCACCGCAACAAAAACCGGCAAGATACCTCCGGTGAGCCTTAGTAATCTCGACTTTAATAATTCTGCCAAGATTTTCAGGGCCGGACTGGATAAAAACAGGTTTATCGGTAATTGTTCTTCCTACAACGAATCCTTCTTTTTTTTCACTTATGTTTCTAATAAAAATGTCCATTTTCCTGCCTATGTACTTTATATTTTTTTTATAGGATATCTTGTCCTGGATATCAAGTATGATTTTGTGCCGCCTCACTTTTTCATGCAGGGGAACGCTGTCTTTTCCGGCGGCGGAAGCTGTGCCTGGCCTGTGGGAGTACTTGAATACGAATAAATCGTCGAATTCCACATCTTCGATTGCCCTGCAGGTTGCATCGAAATCCTTTTCTTCTTCCTGCGGGTATCCTGTAATTATGTCTGATGTCAGTGTAATATCAGGAAAAGCTTCCCTGGCTTTCCTTATAATTTCTTTGTATGCTTCAATCGTATACCTGCGGTTCATCAATTTTAATATCTTGTCAGAGCCGGACTGCATGGGCAGGTGGATATGCTTATAAAGTTTCGGCAGGTTTTTTACGAGTGAAATAAGCTTGTCGGGTATATCCTTGGGATGTGAAGTCGTGAAACCTATGCGCATAATTCCGCTGATATCGTGGACTTTTTCAATCAATTCCGCAAAAGTGGTTCCCGTATCTTTTCCGTATTCATTCACGTTCTGACCGAGAAGCGTTATTTCTGTTATTCCTTTTGACACGAAATATTCTATTTCCCGGCAAATTGTTTCGGGGTGTCTGCTTAAGAGTTTACCTCTTGTAAAAGGCACAACGCAGTAAGAACAGAAATTCTCGCATCCCTTGGTTACCGCAATTCCGGCAGAAACAGTATTCTTTGTCAGAGGCGGCAAGTCTATGAAAGGAAGTTTGCCTTCCCCCGTAAAGCACCCTTTCCTGCCTGACCTGAATATTTCAGGTACATCATTATAATTGTTGGGTCCGCAAACTATGTCTATGTGCCTGTGTTTTTCCAGGTTTTTTTCAGCGTAAAGGTTTGCCGTGCATCCGAAAAGGCAGAGTAGCTTGCCTTCCTTTTTTAGTGGTTTCTGGGTGCTTAAGAAGGCAAAAGCCCTGTCTTCGGCGTTTTTCCTCACGCTGCAGGTATTCGCTATTATATAGTCGGCGGCTTCGGGCGTTTCTGCTTTCCCATAACCATGTTTTATTAAGAGGGCTGCCAGTTTTGCCGAATCGTATTCGTTCATCTGGCATCCGTATGTCCTTATATAAAACTTTTTCATGCTTTCAGGGGTTTTGTCCATTATAATATTCAACGGTATGTTAATATGATTAAATGCATTTTTCAAAAGGATAAAAGCAAAGGGAAATTATAGAACGTGTGCCTATGGGGTTGAATATTCAAAAAACAGTGGCAATTAAAGATTTCATGTTTCCTATTTTTCCATTTCTTCTTCCACTTCTTCGGCGCCTTCTTTGTAGAATTTTTCTTCGTCAGGAGCAAGCTCTTTCAAAAGTCTGAGAAATTCTCCTGCATGGACCCTTTCTTCATCCGCGATGTCCTTGAGGACGTCTATTGCCAGCTTGTCATCTATAGACTCTGCAAGCTGCATGTAAAGCTGTATTGCTTCATATTCGGCCGAAATCATGAACCTGATGGCCCTTATCAATTCTTCCTTTGTAAGCTTGCGGTCTTTTTTCATGCCTGAGAACGGATTTCCAAATTCCGGCATTTTTCATCTCCTTTAGCCATGGCCCTGAGTTTTTTTCTGAGAGCAGGTTTTTTATTGTTCCGCTTTTTTAATAGTTGCCTCTATATCGTCAAAATAGACGCCTGTTCTGCTTGAAAGCGCCAGTGTTGCACCGGTTATTTTTGCATTGTTGTTGCCTTTTTCCGGTATCGTGAGAGTGCCTGTTTTCTTGGTCCATCCGGGTTCAGTTTCGAAATTAAAGGCGATGCTTCCTGCGAATGTTTGTTTCCCCTTGTCATTCATGCCGTACAGGTATAAATGGATTGCAGCTTTTTGCTTGTCGGGGTCTTTAGCATAAAAAACAACCTCAATCTTGTCTCCTCCCGATACTTCAGTAACTTTCCCTGTTGAAAGATGTCCCCTGATGAAAACGCAGTTTTTCCCGGCGTGGGAGATGCTGCTGTCCGTTATCATCCTGAATTCTCCTTTTTCAGTTTTCACTCCGGAGTTTGTTTTCCATCCCATGGGAAATATGAGCGGTTCGTCAAATTTCCATCCGGCATTGCTGAGAATCTTTTGAAACCCGTCTTTTTCAGCCATTACCTGTGTTTCCTCGAAACCTCCGTTTGTCAGCAATTCTTCTCCTGCCATGCATGCGCAGGTAAAAAACAAAAATATTCCTGCGATTCCGACAAGACATATCTTTTTCATAATATCCCCCTATTTTCCTGTCAATTCAAAAACTTTTTCCAGAAGTTTCTTTTCCATCGTTGGCGCATAGGGACCTGCGAATCCCTGGAAGAAAAAGAAAGAAGCCTCGTATCCTCCGTCTTTCAGTCCCTGGGCCGAAGGAATATATCCTATTCTCCCGTTGCTGTTTGACACAGGAACTGCATAAGGAAGCCGTTTTTTTATTTTGAGGCCTATTTCAGACATGGTGTCTCCGGGAAAAGCAATGAGAGCCACCGGTCCTATCTTGATAACCTGAAGGTCCGCCTCAACGGCAGAAGGCGCCTTTTCTCCTTTTCTTAATTTTTCTTTCCACAATTCCATCCATTTGATTTCAGGCTCAAGTGGAGTACGGTTTCCCCGCAATTTTTGCACAAGGACGGGCAGGTTTTCTTCTATCTGCCGTTCGTCCGTCGGCATGAATTTCCTGTCCAGCGGAAAATGGAAAGTCTCCAGGCAGGCTGAAACCTTTTCAATTTCGAGTCCCTCGGCTCCTGTTTCTCTTCTTGCCGTTTCTATTGCTTCTATGGCCCCGGCGGCAAGCAGTCTTCCCATGCGCCTCACGTCTTCAAAGTCTCCCGCCCGGAACTGCGTTTTTTCTTCGTTGAGGAGAGCAGGGCGCACGTCTCCGCTGCAGCCGTTGGTGAAAAGGGCAGTAGTCCCAGGATAAAATTTTTCAAGTTCGTACTGGGCGGCTCCCGGGTATTCTGCCGTTATATCGTATATCGTATTGGAAACTGTGGTGGGGTGGCATCCATAGTTGAAAAGGATGGCAACCGGATTGCCTGGAGACTTTTCAAAAGAGAGCGCCGTCACTTCGCGGTCCACCGGGCCGCATGGGTCAGGACCTCCTATACTTCCATCCGGGTTTTTCCTTCTCCTGTTTATGGAACCTATATTAACTTCGTTTTTTCCGTAAATCAACCTTACTTTTTCCTCTTTTTTCAATGCTTCGGAAACGGCTCCCGCTGCCTGTTTTACCAGCAGGGAGAGGTAGTCCGGTATGAAATTTTCGTTGAGTTTTCCGTCGGGTGGAGGAAGAACGAAAGGGCCGCTGTGCGTGTGAGAAGAGCATAAAAGGACCTGGTGCGGCATGATGCCTGTTTTTTTCTCTATCTCGGCTCTTGCTTTTGATACAAAATCCATCGAAAGTCCCAGGAGGTCTGACGTTATTATTACTGCACGGTCATCCCCTTTTCTAACGGTAAGAACTTTCATGTACAGCGGGTCATGGACTTTCTCGCTCGGTTTATTTCTCGTAGAATGGCCCTGAAGCCTGTACCCGAGAGGCGGCGTTATATTTATCTTTGAGACTCCTGCCATAATTTCTTCTTGCATCGTGGCGTCCTTTTTGTGTTATTGTGATTTTTTATGGGTCATTTCGATATCGTCGTAATAAACTCCCGTTTTGCTTGTAATTGCCAGCAGCAACTCGTAAAGTTTTCTGCCGCCTGAATTTTCAGGCACGGTAAATTTCCATTCCTTCTTCGACCATTCTGCCTCTGTTTCCGTTTTGAAGCTGAAACCCCCTGTGTTCATCCGCTTGCCTTCATCGGTCTTTCCGTAGGAGTAATAATAAATAATGGCTTCTTTCTTTTCAGGGTCCTTCACGTAAAAGCTCAGGTCGATTTCATCTCCGGGTGTCACGGCGATGACCTTTCTTATCATCAAATGTCCTTTAATGAAAACGCAGTTATTTCCGCTGTGGGACTGGGCGCTGTCCTTTACCAGCCTGTACTCGCCGTCTTTTGTATTTGTGTTTACCTGCCATCCTGCGGGATAGACGAGAGGTTCCTCAAACTTCCAGTTGTTTGCCTTCAGGCTCTTGAGAAATATGGAATTTTCGCTGGGAGATAAAGGACCTGATTCCTCAAACCCCCCATTGACTACCTGGGCTTTTACAGAGCCTGCCGCCAGCATAAGCAAAACAAAAAGCAGAAACATAAACTGCAATGCCTTTTCTTTCATGTTTATTCCTTTACCCTTCACTTGTGCAAGGGTTGTTTTATTTGCCGCCTGCTTTTTATACTTACTTATTCCGTTAATATTTTCGCTTCACATGCCATTATAATATTTCCGAAGCTTTTTGTCAAAAATTATACCCGAATGCACTCTGAGATTCCCATATATTGCGTACCCGCGCGTCAACTCTTTTTCTGCCTTTATTCTGCATCTCGAACAATAGGCCCTGAGCCCTTCCAGGATAAACAAAGACATCTCAGTGTTACAAAAAGATTAAGCTTGTCATCCTGACACGCTTCACCCCGTCTGTCATCCTGAAAAGTTTTTGTTCAGGATCTCAAACTGAGACCCTGAGTAGATACATCTCAGGGTGACAAAAAGATTAAGCTTGTCATCCTGACACGCTTCACCCTGTCTGTCATGCTGAAATGTTTCTGTTCAGCATCTCAAACTGAGACCCTGAGTAAACACATCTCAGGGTGACAAAAAATGGGGGTCAAACAATAGGCCCTGAGCAAAGGAATC
>Ga0116144_10002980_pt1 | contig 17434 bp, 10 predicted proteins | sample AD_UKC035_MetaG_FD_89746 | JGI IMG/M metagenome (GOLD analysis project Ga0116144, IMG submission 89746) | Active sludge microbial communities of municipal wastewater-treating anaerobic digesters from USA - AD_UKC035_MetaG | ecosystem: Engineered > Bioreactor > Anaerobic > Digestate | place: USA...
CGCCATGGGCTCGGTCGATTCATATCTGACGGCAAAGCTTGCACTCGCTTTCGCTGCCGGTCTGGCCATTACTGAACAGGGCAGTCTGCTCAGCAATCTTTTCGAACTCGGCCGTCTTTTCAACGACGACGCAAAAGTGCTTGAAGCCAGATGCAAACTGGGAGAAACCTATGATGGCATGCAGCTCGAAACCAGACTCGAACCCAGAGATCTGCGACTGCTGTCGATGGGCATGTTCTTCGCCTGCAACCCTGAGTGTGTGCAGCTTTCGATCGGCGACGCCATTGTCATTCTGCAGATAAAAATGGTTGAAAAAGTACTGCTTAAGCTCGAAATTGAACAGGACACGAAAAAAGCCGAAACCCTTAAAGAAGAACTGGTCAGTTCATTCACAAAAATACCTGCTCTCGTATTTGAGCACCTGAGGCACAGCCAGATGCCGATCAAACAGTTCTTCATGGCGTTCTGGGAATACCTGCTCGAAAAAGCCTGGGGTAAAGAAATTCCGGAAGACTGCCGCAAACCATTCGGTCAGATGCTGAGCCAGATTCAGGTTGTTGAAAGACACAATCACATCAGGCTTCTGCCGATGCTCGAATGGCACATCGACACCGAATCAGCCAGCCCGGTACAGGTCTTTACACCTGGTGGTCTGCCTGTCAGAAGAAAGACAGCTGCAGACAGCAGTCTGCAAACCGGCTGGTTCAGGGAAATACCAATGCTGGGCGGCCCTATCCGGGTAATACTGACCCTGTATTTTCTCACCAGTATGATCGCAGTCGGGCCAAGCATGGGCTTTTTCTGGACCATCATCGCCATAACCCTCGCCTCGACCTATTACCGGGTCTGCCTGTTGTTCAAGGAAGAGATGAACGAGGGCATAGCACCAACGGCAGCGTTCCTGATCTATCTGTTCGCCGGCTTCATGAGCATCGGCGCCCTGATTTCAGAACCCCTGATCTTCGGCATGACGTTCGCAGTAATCATGAACATCGCTTTTCCGATGGTGTTCGGGTTTTTTCTGGTCGGCCGGCGCAAAATTATTGAAGCCTTCACCGGTATTTACAAAAACGACAAAAAGCGCCTCAAATAAGTCTGTTAGCCGGCTTATTCAGGAACTGAAGCAAATGTGTTGTTGATCCAGCGCGCAATTGCCGGGTATTCTCCGGGCGCAAGGTTGATCGGAAAATTTACTGCCCCCGATGCGGTTTCCAGGTTAAAAACATTGTTGTAGAAGCCAAGCGCTCTGGGTACCGGTACCGGCAGGAAAAGATCGTAACCCATGAAGGAAACGGCCGGCCGGGTGTCGGTCAGCCGGCAGAGCGTCGGCGCAAAGTCGAGCTGGCAGCAGAGCTGGTCGAGCACTTTTCCTGAAGTCTGCCATGACCGCTCTGCCACAAAAATCAACGGCAGACGGCTGTAGAGATAGTATTCGCCGCCAACCAGGTCGCTGTGGCCGTAGTTTGGCATCGGGTAATGGTCGGCGGTCACGATAATCAGAGTTTCGTCATCGAGCAACCCTTTTTCGGCAACTGTGGTAAAAAACTCTTTGAGGCAATAGTTGGTCCAGTAAATCGAGCGCACCACCTGGCTCGGGTGCGCGGCAACCTCAGGCGGCAGCTTGTCAGAAGGCAGACCGCAGTATGAAGGCGGCTGGTGCATGTCGATGGTTTTGGCGAGCAGCAGGTAACTGCCGTCACGTTTCTGCTGCATGATCTTCAGAGTCTTGTCGTAAACGACGTCGTCATGAAACCCCCAGTCGTTCACCGGCGGTTCCGGGTATTCATGTGCGAGATCCTCATACGAAATGTATTCGTCGACGCCGAGAATATTTTTGAAAATGACGTTCTCACCGCCATAAAATCGGCTGTTGCCGGTTATCAGAACACCCTGCGTTCCATGCTGCTGGTGCATCAGCTGAAAAAGACTTTGCGAGCCGGTTTTCTGAATCAGATGGTAGTCAGGCGGCACTTTTGAGCAGAGAAGCGTGATCAGCCCCTGCAGAGTCGGGTAGGAAGAATTACGAAAATCTTTTGCCGACGGGTATTTCTGCATCAACAGGTCGAGAAAATCTGAAGCGGCAGCAGGAATCGCAGAATTGACCGAGTGAAAATAATCGAGTGCCAGCGATTCGTGCACCAGTATAACAACCCTTTTAAATGGTTTTTCGGGTGGTGGTGCTTCAGCCAGGGGCATTTGCATAAGGCCCATGCTGCGCAGTTCAGCGACGTTTTTCTCTGAAAGCTGTTGCCAGACGGCTGACGGCGCTCCCGGCCTGGCGTTCCAGATGTTAACGAAAATGCCACTGCCGAGGTTCTGCAGAAATGAATTTTTGTTAAGCTGCGCCAGTTCTCCGGTCCAGAGAGGGGCTGCTGTAGGCTCGTCGAGCCGCAGCGGTATCATCTGAGCAGCGGCGCCACACAGAATTATGATCAAAGTCAGTCTGAGCTGGCGACGACGCTGTTCGGTGCCGTCGGCAGCAAAACCATTCGCCAGAATATAAGAAGACAATGCAAAAACAATCAGCAGACAAATCAGCAGCAGCAGAATTACAACATCTCCGGCAGTCAGAACTGCTTTAATGGCATAAATATTGATATCGTGCAGAATCCCGGTATTGAGGCGGGCCAGAGAAAAGAAAAAGCAGATCGAGTCAGCAATCAGCAGAAACAATGCCGTCGTTAGAGTCACTGCAAAAAGAGGCGGGCCGAAGCGCCGACCGGCAGACAATGGCAATATCAGCCAGCACAGGGCAATAACAGCGGTATCGGCGGCGATACCGCGAGCCAGAGCCGGAATCAGACCATCGATATAATGCAGGTCGAGCTGTCTGATCACAGTCAGATTGTTGCCTAAAAGAGCGAGCAGCAGAGGCAGAACCACAAACAACAGTGTCTTGAAACTATGACTGGTCAGGCTTATTACCCTCTTTCAGACAGATTTTCGGGCGATTTAAGACTGCGGGCAGTATAACAAATCTGCAGGGCAGCGGCAAATCTGCTGCAAAACTGCTTGACAAAGCGGCGATAAAATCAGGATATTACTACAGACAACCCGGGTAAAAAGCGATACCGACAGAATAAGAGGAAAGAAATTGAAAGAGCTGGCACTCCCAATCACTGACCCGGTGCTGATTTTTGCCATTCTTCTCTTCATTATCCTTTTGACGCCACTGCTGCTTAACCGCCTGAGAATTCCGCACCTGATAGGTATGATCATCGCCGGTGCTGCGGTCGGCCCGCACGGGCTAAACCTGCTGCACCGCGACAGCGCCATTGTACTGTTCGGCACGGTCGGGCTTCTGTATATCATGTTTCTCGCCGGGCTCGAAATCGAGATTGCCGACTTCAAGAAAAACAGCAGGCGCAGCCTGATTTTTGGCCTTTACGCCTTCTCGATACCAATGTTTCTCGGCATACTTGCCGGGCATTACTGGCTGCAGATGCCGCTTTTATCATCTGCCCTTCTGGCAAGCATGTTTGCCTCACACACTTTGATTGCCTACCCGATTGTCAGCAGCTTTGGCGTTATCCGTAATCAGGCGGTCGTGATCACCATTGGCGGCACAATGATCACCGACACTCTTGCCCTGCTGGTTCTGGCAGCCGTCGTCGGAGTCACCAGCGGCACGATTACCGAAGGGTTCTGGCTGCGCATCGGCCTGTCGCTGGCCGCAGTCAGTGCCGTGATTCTTTTTTTATTCCCGCTCGTCGGGCGCTGGTTTTTTAAGCGCTTTGACCAGAGCATCGCGCAGTTCAATTTCGTTCTTGCGATGGTGTTTCTGGCATCGTTTCTTGTCGAACTTGCCGGTGTTGAACCGATCATCGGGGCTTTTCTCGCCGGTCTGGCGCTGAATCGCCTGATTCCTCGGGTATCAGCACTGATGAACCGCATCGAATTTGTCGGAAACGCCCTTTTCATACCATTCTTTCTGATCGGGGTCGGCATGCTGATCGACTATCGTGCCTTTTTCAGAGATTTTCACACTCTGAATGTGGCGGTCACCATGACGGTTATCGCTACTATCGCCAAATATCTGGCGGCCTGGCTGACCCAGAAAACCTTCCACTACTCAGATGACCAGCGCCGGTTGATCTTTGGTCTCAGCAATGCGCAGGCGGCCGCCACCCTGGCTGCAGTTCTGGTTGGTTACAACGTCATCACCGGGTATACGCCAGAAGGCTTGCCAATAAGGCTTCTCGACGACAGTATTCTCAACGGTACGATTCTGATGATTCTGGTTACCTGCACCATTGCATCGCTGGCGGCCCAGAGAGGAGCCGAAAGTCTGGCTTTGAAGCGTCAACTTGGCAGCGAACATCATGAAACCGGGCATGAAGAGCGCATTCTTATTCCGGTTGGCAATATCGAAAACGCCACGGAACTGGTTAACCTCAGCGTTACCGTAAAATCGCGGCAAAGCCAAAGCAGTCTCTATGCCTTGACCGTTATTAACCAGACAAGTTCAGAAGAACTCGACGAAAAGGAAGCGCAGGCGATTCTTGACGCGGCCAAAAAAGCGGCAAGCGCTACTGATAACAAGCTTAAACGTCTGCTGCGCTATGACCACAGCGTGATCAATGCCATCAACGGCATCGCCAGGCATTACCGCATCACTGACCTGATTCTCGGCCTTCATCACCAGAAGAGTCTGAGCGATACTTTTCTCGGGCACCTCACCGAAGGCATTCTCAACAGCTGCAACGTCACAACAATGATTTATCGGCCAAGACAGCCTCTGTCAACGGTAAAACGCGATATTGTCATCGTGCCTGACCAGGCCGAACGCGAAGTCGGTTTCCCGTTCTGGGTGTCAAAAATCTGGAATATAGGCCGCAACACAGGTTCAAAACTTGTTTTTTATGGTTCAGAACGCACCTGTGAATATCTGCGTGAAATCAACCGCAAGTTTCCGATCGAGGCTGAATTCAATATTTTCGAAGACTGGAGCGACTTTCTCATACTCGCCAGAGACATAAGGGCTGATGACAACCTTATCATTGTCATGAGCCGCCGCAGCGGTCTTTCACATAACCCGGGCATGGAAAAAATCCCTTACTACCTGAACCGCTATTTTACCAGTAACAATTTTATTCTCATCTACCCGATGCAGATAGGTGTCGACGAAAACCGCGAATTCGACATGGCCAGCCCCTCGTTCCTCGAACCGTTGATGGAAAACTTTACCCGTCTGGATGAACTGGGCCGCACAGTCGTAAAACTTTTCAGAAAATTCGACCGCAAACCCGGCAAAGCCGCCGGGCAGAAACAACCCGAAGATCGCAACCCGCCTGACTAGATCAGGCGTTTTACCATGCGCACCTGATTGCCACAGCCAAGAAAAGTACATTCATCGAACTGCAGGCGGGCAAGCATGATACCGCGTCCATGGCATTTGATAAGGTTTTCCGGGTCATTTGGGTCGGGCAGATTGTTAAAATCAAAACCTTCACCCTGATCTGTGACCAGCCATTCACAGCGCTCACGGTTCAGTCTGAACTCGATCTGCACTTTACGGTCGCGATAGGGCTCTGAATGCATACGCTCTTCGATAACCTGTTCAAGACCGTTCGGGCCACGCTCGATCGCCAGACTTTTTTCGTGATAACCAATGCCAAGATTACCGTGTTCAATGGCGTTTATGAGAATCTCCATCAGCCCGAGCCTTATACCAAGGCGATCTTTGGGCTCAAGTGCCGACTCGGTTTCGAGAAGCAGGCGATCGACAATCTTGCTCAGCAGATCGAGGCGATTAGTGATTTCCATACTCAGTTCGCGACGCGAAATGCAGCCAAGCACCTCACGATGCAGAGTGCGATGTTTCAGAATATCTCCATACTTGTTGATGATTTCCTGCAGATCTTTCATCAGAGCAGGTTTTATCAGATAATCATTAGCCTTGAGCCGCAGCGCTTTCAGGGTGTATTCGGGGGTATCGAGAGTGGTATTTATAATAACGAGAGCATCGTTATCGATCTTACGCAGCTTTTCGAGCATTTCCAGACCGTTCATAACCGGCATCTGAATGTCGGCAAAAACGATGTCGGGCTTGAAAGCGTTGAACGCCTGCAGACCGGCCTTGCCGTCAGCGGCAGCCTGAGTTTCGTGGCCAAGGCCTTCAATGGCCATAACCATGAACTCTCTGGTGACTTCTTCGTCTTCAACCACAAGAATTTTCATGAGTTTCTCCTGAAGACCTTAGAGTAAAAACCAGCGTGGTTCCATCATTTTCGCTCGAAATGAATGACAGATTGCCGCCAAGCGTCGCTGCCATGATTCTGGCAGAATAGGTGCCGAGGCCCGAGCCGCGGTCTTTTCCGAAAGTAACGTAACGTTCGAAAAATCTGTCGCGGATCTTTTCTGGAATACAGCCAAGGTTGTGAATCTTCACCGTTGCTTCGGCACCATGACTGAGACTGACTTTTACCAGCCCGCCATCAGGAGATGCCTCAATAGCATTTTTCACCAGATTCGAGAAGATCGAAGAGAACAGCAATTCTTCACCGTTCATTTCGAACACCTCTCCGTCCTTCGGTTCATGCCCATCTACAAGAATCTCGCAGACGACATCGCGACTCGAAGCCAGCCCGGAGCATTCGCGCAACACCTCGCGCAGAACTCTGAGAATATCGACACCTTCCGGTTTGAGTTCGTAGGTTCCCTGTTCCATCTTGTATAGATCGAGCGAATGGTGAATCATTTCCATCAGACGGCGGGTGGTTCTGATCTGCAGATTGAGAATGTTCTGCTGCGCCTGGTTGAGAGGCCCGGCCGACATCAGCATATCGGGCGCATTCATAAAAACGGTCATCGGACCCTTGAGATCATGACGGGCGATGCGCTCGATATCTTCGCGCAGTCTGATGTTTTCCTGGAGAATGCAGTTCTGTTTTTCGAGCTGACGCATTGCTGAAGTCAGGCTCAGATGCGTTTTAACACGGGCTCTGACTATGGCAGGACTGACCGGTTTGACGATGTAGTCGACCGCCCCGAGCGCGAAACCGTTCACCTCATCGATCTCTTCGTCACGGGCCGAAACAAAAATGACCGGAATCCTGGCAGTCTGCGGGCTTTCTTTTAGGCGCCGGCAGACCTCGCTGCCATCAATTTCGGGCATGACGATATCCAGCAGAATCAGGTCTGGCGGGTTCGGGCCGCCGGCCAGCTGCAGTGCCTTCTGGCCGTTCATTGCCATGGTCACCTCATATTCGGGCCGCAGAATGCTGCCAAGAATCTCGATATTATCGATGATGTCATCTACAACAAGTATTCTGGGTTTCGTCTGGTTTTCCATATTTATTTTCCCGCGATTATTTGTCAGTCTCGGTGTCGATCTGCAGCCGGGCAGCCAGTTTTGTCAGGGGCTCGACGGCCTGATCGAATTCGCCGGTTCTGATGGCCTTTTCCAGAAGCGTGAATTCGTCGAGACTGCAGACAGATCGCAATTCTTCACTGAGATTCTTGTAACATTCTATCAGCTCAACGCTGCTTTGTTTAAGAAGTTTTATCAGAATCGGCAATTCTTTATTCAATTTTTGGGAAATCTGCAGCGGTGCCTGTCCGTCAAACTCGCCGCTAACCGGTTGTTCTGCCGGCAGCGATACCCTGAGAGCCGAAATGAGTGAGCTGAGCCTTGCTGAGAAATTCTTCACTTCGGTTTCAATCTGAGCGGCCGGGCGCGCCTCCTTGATACAGCGTTCGAGAGCCTGAGCCTGCGTAAACACCTCAGTTGCCCCAAGATTGCCCGAAACGCCCTTGACCGCATGCACGAGCTGAGCTGCCCGGGTTGTATCCCCCTGTTCGAGCAGCTGGGCAATTCTGGCCGAAACATTGGCCTGCTCTTCGACAAACCGGCGCAGCAGCTTGACGTAAAGCGAAAAGTTGCCCATGACACGGCGCATGCCCGAAACGACATCGAGGCCATCAACCCTGAAATTTTCCGGGCTGCTTTCAGCGGTCAGAATTTTGACCGGCTGCGTCTTCGGAATCTGCTGATCCGGGCGACAAAAGCGCCTGATCGTCTGAAAAAGATCTTCAGGATTGATTGGCTTGACGATATGTGCATTCATGCCTAACTGCAGACAGCGGTCGCGGGCATCACTCATTGCATGGGCGGTCATGGCGACGATCGGCAGTTCGGCAAATCTTGAATCAGCTCTGATCATGCGGGTCGCATCGAGACCATCCATGTGGGGCATCTGCACATCCATCAGAACGATATCCCACGGAACATCGGCGGCCATGATCTCTTCGACCGCCTGACAGCCATCACTGGCGATGCGCACCGAACAACCGGCCTGCTGCAGGAGCTCCAGTGCAATTTCCTGGTTGATCAGGTTGTCTTCGGCAAGCAGAACTCTGACGCCGTAAAGCTGGTTTTTCCAGTCATGCTCTTCAAAATGCTTCATACCCTGCCGGCGCAGTACCGGGGCAAAAATGCCGATCACCGTGTTCATCATGTCAGACGGGGTTATTGGAGCCATGATCACGTCATCGGCAATGGTGCTGCGAATGGTTTTGTCATTGCAGAGCGCCGAAAACTCTTCACGGTGGGCGACCAGTACGACCGCCGGGCGCTTTTTCAGAGCCGGGTCAGTGCGAATAATGCGGGCCAGTTCGACGCCATCCATATCAGGCAGTTTGATATATATGAAAACCAGGTCACAGACCTGTTCTTCCGGCTGTTTTTTCAATGTTTCAAGCAGTTCGCGGCCCGAAGGCACGAGCCTGACCGAAGCAGAAGACATTTCCAGATGCGCCATCAGACCACGCCATGGCAGCACCCGGCTGTCGGTGATTATGAATTTTCGCCCACCGAGAACCTCTGAAACCGGCTGAGCCTTCACCGTTTCAACTCCGAACCAGGCCGAGAAAAAGAAACGGCTGCCGCGGCCAGGCTCTGATTCAACTTCGAGCTGGCCACCCATGGCATTTGCCAGCTTGCGCGAAATGCTCAGACCAAGCCCGGTACCTCCGTATTTGCGCGTTGTAGAGCCATCAGCCTGCGAAAAGTCTTCGAAAATGCGCTTCTGCTGTTCCGGTGAAAGACCGATGCCGGTATCGCGCACCGAAAATTCAAGCTTGACCTGTGCCTCGATTTTTTCGAGCAGCGCCACTCTGACCTCAATCTCGCCACGCTCAGTAAACTTGAATGCATTTGAAACCAGGTTGGTCAGAATCTGGCCCAGCCGATGCGGATCACCGACAAGATTTTCAGGGATATCCGGTGGAATCATAAAAAAGAAATAGATTTCCTTGCCGTTGCCACCTGTCGAAACGACGTTGGCGAGATCGCTCATCACCTCGTCGAGAACAAAGCTGGTGTTTTCGATATTGAGTTTGCCTGCCTCTATCTTTGAAAAATCAAGAATGTCATTGATCAGCTCAAGCACCTTGTTACCGGAAACAAGAATTTTGTTGAGATAATCGTGCATCTTGTCAGGCATGCCCGACTTCAGAGCCAGATGTGAGTAGCCGATTACCGCATTCATTGGCGTTCTTATCTCATGACTCATGTTGGCAAGAAACTGACTCTTGGCAATATTCGCCGCTTCGGCAGCTTTTTTTGTCTCTTCGAGGGCCTTCTGGGTGTTCAGGCTCTCGGTAATATCCTCTTTTACCGCTATAAAATGGGCAATCCGGCCTTCGGCATCGATAACCGGCGATATATTGGCGGACTCCCAGTAAAGCTCGCCCGTCTTGCGCCGGTTGCAGAAGCGGCCGGTCCAGCTTTTTCCGCTTAGAATCGTCTGCCACATATCATGGTAATACTCAGATGAATGCACCCGTGAGTTGACAATTCTCGGATTCTGACCGATCACCTCATCGCGGCTGTAACCGCTGCTTTTACAGAATGAGCTGTTGACATACTCGATAATTCCATCGGCATTGGTGATGACAACCATATTTGCACTGTTTTCGATGGCGCGCGACAGCAGCATCATGCCGTGCATCGAATCGGCGAGTTCATTCAGAGCCTGTTGCCGCCCATAGAGAGCGAATGCGAAAATAGAGAGAACAATACTGAGAATGAAACTGCTGACCAGCACGAAGGCAGAATCAAAACGCCGCAGCGATTCCTCGTAAGAGGGCAATGAAAAAAATCTGGCATACAGAAACCTGCCACAAATATCAACCGTAGCCGTTGCGATAAAACGCGAGCGTCGGCAAATATCCTTGCCAAGGCCAGTTGAATCGCACACCATTGTCTCGGCGCTTTCCAATTCGCCATCAAAGAGCTGCACGCCGATCTCTTCCTTATAATCACCAAGAACCGAGCGAACGTATTCAACAAGGCAAACCGGGCTGATCACCATTCCTGACAACTGCCGGCCCATCGCTGCATTTTTTTTTGCGTGAACTTTTCTGAAAACCGGAAAAACTCTGAGAAACCCGGTTTTTATCTCAGCCAGCGCGGCACTCTCGATCAGATTTATCCGGCCTGAAATTGCGGAGCTGCCTGTTCTTGCCGCCTCTTCGACCGCCTGACGCCGCACCGGGTCGGATAGAAGATCAAAACCGATGCCCCGGTCTATCTGGCTGTTTTGCGGCGAAACCATAATCACAGGCAGATACCTGTCTCTTTTTCCCGCGGGAATAATCTTAACTGGTGATGACGAGACAGTCGGGGTTTCTGTGTCGCCAGGCGTGCTTTCGCCGCTCATGAACTGAGCGAAACCAATCGCGTAAACCCCGGGGTAAAAACGCTGCACCTGCAGAGAAACAACAAAAGAGTCCCATTCCTGGCTGGTTACCTCTGATGAGGCTTCAAACAAGGCAGCGCAACTGCGCAGCAACGCATCGTGACCATTCGAAACTGCGGCCAGACGATGTCTGAATTCATCTACGGAAAAATTGAACTGAACGGTATCACGGGCAAAATCTTTGGTCGTCACCTGATTCCAGACCCAGACCGATGCAATGAATGACACGGCCAGAACCAGCCAGGGAATCAGCCACCCGGCATTCTTTTGCCCTGTACCGTGTCTTTTAAGAGCCGAAGCATCGTTGCTCGATGGCTTCCGGTCCATTTCTGTACCTCTGATCGTTTTTTGTCTGAGACTGCGCCTGGGCAGAACAAACGAGGCAGGTAGCAACAGACGGTTCACACACCTCGCTCAAAGCGTACACAGTCTTGATTTTCTTTCTCAAGTATAGCACGACCTTAAAACGGGAAACGGATTATTCAAAAAAAAATCGGGGCTGCTTCGCCAGCATGCGAAACAGCCCCGAATGCAGACTCAAATGATTATTTGTCGCGGCGGATAATGTGATAGCCGAACGGGCTCTTCACTACACCCGATATTTTGCCCACCTCGAGCGCATAGGCGGCATCTTCGAACTCTTTGGCCATCATGCCCCGGCCAAACTCGCCAAGAGAACCTGAAGCCGACTTGCCACTCGGGCAATCGGAGTTTTCAGAGGCGATTTTGCCAAAATCTTCGCCCTTTTTAATGCGCGCAAGAAGTTCTTCGGCCAGTTTTTTAGCCTCTTCGTCGCTTCTCGTCGCCTCACTGCGTTCAGCACCCTTGTAGGCAAGAAGAATATGGCTGGCAGAGACCTTATCGCTGGCCACTGCAGCCGCCGCACCGGCAACTGCAGCAGTGCCCGAAGCATCAGCAGGCGGTGCCGGTTTCGGCTTCGCCTCGCTGAGGTCGGCAGACCTGAGCATCAGCGGCTTAACCCGGTGCTCATGCAGAGCGTAAAGCATTTTTTTCGCATTGGTGGCCAGTTCATCGGCAAGAGAGCGAACCGCTGCATCAGAACCGGCGTATTCAGTACCAAGCCACAGCAGATGCATTTTACCTTTGCCCGGAATCTCGACAGTGCCTGAACTGATCAGCATCTGAAGCTTCAGACCGTCGAAACTTTCAACATTCAGCGTCAGACGATCAGACAGATCTTTATGCAGCTCCGGGCTGTCGGTTGCGATAAAATCGTCGAAGGTCAGGTTGGCGAAGAAGTTCTGCACCGCCGGCAGGGCCGACTGTTTTGTCTGCATGTCTTCAGCAAGCCCGCTCAAAACCAGACTGTCGGTGGCCCCGGCGCGGGCCAGGCTGAATTCTTCCTTGCCGTCTGCGTATTTCCAGGCGATCTGCTTCAATTTGTCGGCACTGATTTTGACCAGCTCTTTACCCAGCCAGTTTTTCTGGTCTTTATCAAGCCAGATAAAGCTCGACAGCAGATAGACATAGTCTGACCCGCCGAAGCGGAAATACTGGCCATCGTTGCCAAAACCCTGGCTGCCGTCGACCGATTTCGCCTGCCGCCCCTTGCCCAGATACAATTCTCTGACAGTTACGCCGGCCCCGTCTTTTAGAGTTATCAGGGCACTGTCGGCGCCACTCACGACCGCAGCATCGGCAGCGACCGAAGCGACGCCAAGATCGGCGTGACGCTGCGGGTTGCCGCTGACGCTTTCAACAATTTTGGCGGCATTGACCCGCTGAAAGAAGTCTTCGAGGCGGTTCGGGTCGACGCGCATGTCATGCAGACCCGGCAGGCGCCAGACGCCATTGACCTTTTTCAGCTCTAAAGCGCCCTGGTCAGACCTGATAGTTATACCCGAAATACCGTCGATATCGGCAGCTTCAACCAGGCTTTTGCCGACAAACGGGTCAGGAGCCACGCCAGGCCGGCTGCCATGCTGCAGCGCGAACGCCACAGCCACAAGCACAATGGCAATCAGCAATAATTTCAGGTTTTTCACAGCATTGACCTCCTGGTGTTCTGTCTGAAATAGATGTAACTGCCGAGAAGCATCACAAGAATCGGCATGAGCAGAAGATTAACGAAAGTAACCCTGGCACCGAGGCTTTCGATATCCTGGCGCAGCAGTTTGCGTATTTCGCGGCGCCGACGCATGGTTTCAGACTGTTCGGCGCGGGCGCGTTCGACTTCACCGCGTTGTTCAGCGCTCAAAATCAGGCGTTCGCCATCTTTCTTCTGTGACTGCAGCTGATTGATACGATTCTGAATCTCTTCGAGCTTGCGGGTCAGGGTGATTTCCTCTTCCTGCCACTTTTTCTGGGCTTCGCGCTCGATCTCTTCGACTCTGGTAAACGAGCGGTTTGAACGGTTGCGCGAACGCACCGCGATCAGATCGGAAGAACCGGCGAGCAGATCGACCGAGTTGGCGATAAAGGCCAGGTTGTCGTTAAGCGGCTGCAGCAGCAGGCTGCCGAAGAAGTTTACCGCTCTGACAGAGTAATCATTCTGCAGCAGGTCGGTATCGGCAACCACCATGACCGAAACAGCCGAAGCGGCTTTGGCTACGTGTTTTGTTTTAAGATCGGCATGGCGGGCTTCTCGGGCTTTTTTCGCATCTTCAGTTTCGCCCTCGGGAGCGGCAATTGCCGGAGGTTCTGCAAAAGCCGAAGCGAACTGACCTCTGATCATAGCGGCAAGCGTCTTCTGACTGCCAGTTGCCGGCAGGCTGCGCACGATTTCGTCAGGAACGGTCATCGCCTTCATGATATCGGTTTCGTTACCGGCGGCCGTGGTCTGCAGAACATTGGTGAATTCGTAAGTTGAGCCCTGAGCCTTGCTCAAGAAGCCTGAATTGACGAGCAACATGCCGTTGAGTTTGCCGCTGACGGCAGCTTCGCGATTGAAAGATTCACCTTTGATGCTCAACCAAAGCGGGTGATTGCCAAGCCCCTGCGGGCCCATGTTGACCTGAGTCGCAGAATTCACGTCGGCGGCAAGTTTCTGCGGGCTGTAATCGACGCCCCAGGCCTTGAACAGAGCCGGAACATCTGACGAGCGGTTCATCATACCCATGAACGGGTTGGCGGCGGCCTGCTGGTTGTCGGCCATTGCTGCCGGGTCGACCATAACGATCGCCCGCCCGCCTTTGACGACGAACTGGTCGATTGCATAAACCGTCGATTCGGGCAGGTTTTTCGGGTGAATGACCATCAGCAGATTGATTTCGGGGCTGATTGTGTCGCTGTTCTCTTCGACTCTGCGAATCTCAAAATTCTTGCGCAGTTCTTTGACAAAAAGCCAGTCATCGGGCTGCCCCGGCTGTGGCGCCATGAACGGCATGCTGTCAGCTCTGAGAACCGGCAGTGGTGAGAGAATGCCAATTACCGGTTTTTTCGCGGCCGAAACCTGAACGATGGCACGGGTGATGTCGTATTCGAGAAATTCTTCGCGATCGACGGCGAAGAACGGAATCACCTCTTCCTTGTCGGCGGCCATAGCCACCATGCCAAGATAGAATTTTTCGCCGGTCGGCAGGCCGGCTGCGGCAAGACCGTATTTAACCGCCCATTCTTCGACATCAGTGTCGGGCTGCGGGTCGAGAACTTCGAGTTCAAGCCTGCCGCCGCTGGCAGACACGTATTCGCCGAGAAATTCCTCTACCCTTTTCCCATACTGTTTATAGAGAAAAGGCACGTTGGCCATCGAGCGCGAAAAATAGAATTTGAGGCGGGTTTTATCATTGAGTTTGCCGAGCACCGCCTTCGTACCTTCAGAAAGGGTGAACAGCTTTTCGGCAGTCAGGTCGGCACGCAGAACCGCAAAGCCCGAAACGAAATTCACCGCGATGAGAATTACGCCGAACAGCAGCACTGAAGCCAATGAAGCCGCAATGCCGCCAATTTTTGCATTATGATTGGTATTACTGGTCATTGTCTGCCTCCTTACTCGGCTTTCTTGCGCTCAAGCACCAGGGCGTTGGCCGCAAGCATGAACACGATCACCGAAATGAAATACACCAGATCGCGGCTGTCGATCAGGCCACGCTGAAAGCCCTGATAATGCGTGAAAAAGCTGAAGGCCGAAATCGCGTCAGACAGCCATACCGGCAGATAGCGGTTCAAAAAGTCGGTAAAGACGCCAACACCGAGCATCAGCATCGCAAAGCAGGCAACGACCGAAATTACAAAGCTGATGACCTGATTCTTGGTCATCGCCGAAAACAGGCAGGTAACCGCGAGAAAGCCGCCCGCCAGCATGAATGAGCCGAGATACGAGCTGAAAATGATGCCGTAATCAGGGCTGCCAAGATAAGCGACCGTAAGCACCATCGGGAAAGTCAGCACCAGTGCAATGCCTATAAACAGCCAGGCGGCGACGAACTTGCCGGCCAGGGCTTCCCACAGGGTGATTGGCAGTGTGAACAGCAATTCGATCGTGCCGCTCTTGCGCTCTTCAGACCAGAGGCGCATCCCGACCGCCGGCACCAGAAACAGATACAGCCAGGGGTGCCAGATAAAGAACGGCTCGAGCGTAGCGATGCGGTTTTCGAAAAATCTTGAGATGAAGAAGGTGCAACCCGAGGTTGCCAGCAGGAAAATCACAATAAAGACATAAGCGACCGGCGACTCGAAATAGCTTTTGAGCTCGCGTTTCAAAACGGCTTTGAAGTTTCTCATCTGGCAACGCCCCCTTTCGTCAGGTTATAGAAGACTTCGTTCAGATCGCCCTTTTCGACGGTGAAGCCGTCGACCTGCCAGTTTTTCTGGTGAACGAAACTTGCGGTTTCGTGGGCGATCGACTTGCCGCTCATCGGGTAAAGGCGCAGCCTGATGACTTTCTTGCCGTTCTTTTCAGAACCACCTTCTTCGGCTGATGGCGTCAGGTCAGTCACACGATCGACGAACTGCACCTTTTCGAGGCCGGCCAGAGCATCTTTGACATCGACGCCGATCAGTTCGAGAGTGATGGCGCCGTGAAGCTTCGAGCGGCTGCGCAGTTCTTCGGGGCTGCCGTCGGCGACGATTTTTCCCTCGCCGATGATGATGGCACGACTGCAGACCGCTTCGACCTCTTCGAGAATGTGGGTCGAGAGAATGATGCACTTTTCGCGACCCATCTGTTTGATGAGGTTGCGCACTTCCTGCTTCTGGTTGGGGTCGAGACCGTCAGTCGGCTCATCGAGAATCAGATATTCAGGGTCATGCAGAAAAGCCTGGGCGAACCCGACGCGCTGCCTGAAACCTTTCGACAGGGTGTCGATCTGCTGGTAGGCAACCTCTTTGAGATTGCAGGTTTCCATTATCTTCTTAACCCGGTTCAGGCGCTCGTCACCGTCGTAACCGCGTACTTCGGCCGCGAACATGAGAAAGTCAAAAACATTCATGTCGCGATAAGAAGGCGAAGATTCAGGCAGATAACCGATCTTCGCACGCGCTTCGAGCGGCTGCGCGATCACGTCGAAGCCGCCGACAGTTGCCGTACCCGACGTGGGTGGCAGAAACGTGGTAATCATCTTCATGGTTGTCGATTTGCCCGCGCCGTTCGGCCCGAGAAAGCCAAGGATTTCGCCCTTGTCGACCGTGAATGATATGTTGTCTACGGCCTTTATCGAGCCAAAATGCCGGGTCAGTGACTGTACCGCAATCATGGCAAAACCTCCTTACATTCTTTCTGAAAATCTCTTGACCCGAAAGAATCAAAAAGGTTTCAACTTTTTTTAAAAAATTGTTTCAGGCACCCAGTCCTTCGCTGAACACCTTTTTCAGTACCCCGCCTGAAAATTCATGAATTTCATACCAGAAGCCCTCGTAATAGCGGCCATAAATAACGACCTCCATTGTTCCGTTGCCGTCGAGATCGACGACAAAAGAAACTTTATAGGCATTCGGGCTGTCAGCCATGCCCTCGATGCCTTCATGATTATAATTTTCACGCAGCGCCGTCGTTTCGACCTTGCCATTTTTCAGGCAACGAAAAAGCACCAGCGAATAGGTATTGGCAACGGTAACCGGCACAGTGGCATCGACATTGTCGGCAACGATAAAAACCTCTTCGCTGCCGTCGCCATCGAGGTCGACGCGAATGACCTGCCTGAGCTTTGGCGCCGATGTGATGCCATTTTTTTTGAGATATCCGGCCACGATTTTTTCATAGGTTTCGAGCCCACCGCTTTGCAGGCGGGGCTTTCTCGGCATCGCCGCCTTGTCGGATGCGACTCTGAGAATTACCTCGCCACCTTCGCCCGCATCAGGGAAAGTGATATCCCAGTATTCGCCCGGCCCCTCTTCGCGGCGCGGCATGCCGCCCTGCTGATCAGGCAGCTGCCGGTCAAACGCAAAAGCTTTCCAGGTCTGACTGGCAATTAGTTTATCGGCGATCTTTTCAGCCTCTACCCATTCACCATTTAACCGGCCGCCAAGCAGAAATTCGGCATAAACAGGTATTACAGACTCATCAGGCCCGGCAGCGTTACCCGTGCCGATAATCAGCAGCATGAAAAGCAGAATGAAAGATCTCTTCAAATTTTTACTCATACTTGCTCTCCCCGGTCTCAGTCTTTGCGTGAATTATAACAAACCGGTAATTTTACGACCAGTTCTTCTCAATTCCTTGCAGCATGCGAATTAGTTGGATTTTCAACTGGCGCTCATTTCTACAGAAGCCTGGAGCGCAGACACATTCTGCAGTTCCTTAATGCTGGGGCCTGCTGCGCCTGTTTCAGGGA
>Ga0116144_10002997_pt1 | contig 17390 bp, 15 predicted proteins | sample AD_UKC035_MetaG_FD_89746 | JGI IMG/M metagenome (GOLD analysis project Ga0116144, IMG submission 89746) | Active sludge microbial communities of municipal wastewater-treating anaerobic digesters from USA - AD_UKC035_MetaG | ecosystem: Engineered > Bioreactor > Anaerobic > Digestate | place: USA...
ATCATATTTTATTCATCAGTGCTGCATTGTTCTTTATCGGCGTGTATGGTTTTCTTACACGGAGAAACCTCATCACCATGCTGATGAGTATTGAGCTGATATTGAACAGTGTGAACCTGAATTTTATTGCATTCAATAAATACCTGTGGCCCGGCAAACTGGACGGATTGTTCTTTACCTTATTTATCATCGCTATTGCTGCAGCTGAAGCTGCTGTAGCCATAGCCATCATTATTAATTTATACCGCAGTCACCAGTCCATTGATGTGGAGAATGCTGAAGACTTAAAGTATTAAACCAATATGCCCAACGCAACTATTATAGCACTGATTCCATTGTTGCCGCTTGCCGGGTTCTTATTGCTGGGTTTATTCGGCAGAAAGATCTTTAAAAATAGTTCCGGCCTTATCGGAACGGCCCTTTTACTTACTTCCACTATCCTTGCCCTGTACACTGCCTATGAATATTTTTTTGTATACGGCAAAGTTGATGGTGTATACCAGCAATTCATTCCATTGAAACTGACCTGGCTGGAATTCTCTCCCGGTTTATCGATTGATATGGGAATGGCTGTTGATTCAATTTCTGTCATGATGCTGGTAGTGGTCACTTTTATTTCCCTGATGGTGCATATATATAGTCTTGGTTACATGAAAGGCGAAGAAAGGTTCCCTACTTATTATGCATTTCTTGGCTTGTTTACCTTCTCCATGCTTGGATTGGTTCTCTCATGCAATATCTTCCAGATATATATTTTCTGGGAACTGGTGGGGGTTTCTTCTTTCCTGCTAATTGGTTTTTACTACGACAAACCAAGTGCTGTGGCAGCCAGCAAAAAGGCATTTATTGTAACCCGTTTTGCAGACCTGGGCTTCCTGATCGGTATATTAATCCTCTCTAACTCATCAGGCACACTTGATTTTAATACAATGATTGCCACACTTACATCCCCTGATTCGGATGCAGTGAAAACGGCAACCGCTTCATCTTTTCTTGGTGCATCAGCATTGACATGGGGTGCCGCATTAGTTTTTATCGGTGGAGCCGGCAAGAGTGCTATGTTCCCGCTGCATATCTGGTTGCCAGATGCTATGGAAGGCCCCACTCCTGTTTCTGCATTGATTCATGCTGCCACCATGGTGGTCGCCGGCGTTTACCTGGTAGCAAGACTATTTCCTGTATTTGCAATTACCGTACCTGCCGTATTGGAAATAGTCGGTTGGGTTGGTGCTGTATCAGCTATCATTGCTGCTATCATTGCCTGTACACAAACAGATATTAAAAGAGTACTTGCTTATTCCACTATGTCACAAATCGGATACATGATGTTTGCGTTGGGTGTTTCAAAATATGGAGGTGAAGGCGGATTGGGCTATACTGCCTCTATGTTCCATTTGTTTACCCACGCCATGTTTAAAGCATTGCTATTCCTTGGAGCAGGGGCTGTAATACATTATGTACATAGCAATGATATGAATGACATGGGTGGATTAAGAAAATATTTACCCGTTACTCACATTACTTTCTTAATAGCTTGTCTTGCTATTGCAGGTGTACCTCCATTTGCGGGTTTCTTCAGCAAAGAAGAAATTTTATTGGCCGCTTATCAAAACAATATGGCGATTTACTGGATTGCATTAATTACCTCAGGACTTACTGCATTTTATATGTTCCGTTTATACTTCAGCATTTTCTGGAACAAGCAGCCTGAAGTGCATGGTGACAAACATGGGGAAGGTGGTTTTGTCATGATGCTGCCTCTTGTATTATTAGCTGTTGGAGCTGCTGCAGCCGGTTTCATTCCCTTTGGAGAATTTGTAAGTACGGATGGAAAAGCACTTGAATCACATTTTCATCTCCGGTTCTCTGTTGCTCCGGTAGCTTTAGGGCTGGCAGGGATTTTAACAGCAATGTGGTTGTACAAAAAACAAAACGAAAAGCCGGCCAGGCTGGCATCTTCATTGGGAAGCATGTATAAAGCAGCTTATAACAAATTTTATATTGACGAAATATACCTGTTCATTACAAGGAAAGTATTGTTCAATTTAATCGGGAAACCTGCTGCCTGGTTTGACAGGAATGTGGTAGATGGACTGATAAACCTGACTGGTAATACTACACAGTCAGTTTCAGAAGGAATCAAGAAAATACAATCAGGTAAGGTACAGCAATATGCAATTTATTTTTTAAGCGGGGTAATCATACTTGCCGTATTGTTCATTTATGTATGGAGATAGCATATTTTGATAAATAAGAATTGATGAATCTTTTATTACTCATAGGAGCTCCTTTACTAACAGCTGTTGCGGTATTATTTTCCCGCAATAAGCAACAGGTAAAATGGATATCTCTGCTTGGCTCAATAATACAGATTATATTGGCTTTTGCTCTGTTGTTTGCCTTTCGGCAGGAAAGAGCAGAAAATAATTCTGCACAAATGTTATTTGAACAGAATCATAAACTATTCGATTCACTCAATATCAATTTTCATTTTGGAGTAGATGGCATATCTGTGGCCATGATATTACTGACTTCTCTTGTTGTTGTTGCCGGTGTGCTGGTATCATGGAATATAGAGAAAATGACAAAAGAATTCTACTTCCTGCTGCTACTGCTTGGATTAGGCGCTTATGGGTTCTTTATCTCACTTGATCTGTTCATACTCTTTTTCTTTCTTGAAATATCTGTGATACCTAAATATCTTCTGATCGGTATCTGGGGAAGTGGGAAAAAAGAATACAGCGCCAATAAACTGGCCCTGATGCTGATGGGAGGGTCTGCATTGATCTTAGTCGGCATGCTGGGACTATATTTTACCGCCGGTCACAGCTTTGATATACTGGCATTATCTAAAATAGATATTCCCGTCTACATACAAAACCTGTTGTTTCCTTTACTCTTTGTTGGCTTTGGTGTGTTTACTGCCTTATTCCCCTTACATACCTGGGTGCCTGATGGCCACTCTTCTGCACCAACAGCTGGTTCCATGTTCCTGGCCGGCATCTCTATGAAACTGGGAGGTTATGGATGTTTGCGGATTGCTACGTATTTGTTACCGGAAGGAGCAAAAGAATATGCTGATATCATCATCATACTCTCTGCAATTGCTATCTTATATGGTGCTTTCGCTACCATGATGCAGAAGGACCTGAAATATATCAATGCATACTCGTCAGTAAGCCATGTTGGTTTTAGCTTATTGGGTATTGGCATGTTGACGCAAACAGCAATTACCGGCGCCCTGATGCAAATGGTATCACATGGTTTGATGACGGCTCTTTTCTTTGCCGTAATTGGTATGGTGTATGACCGGACACATACCCGTATGGTAGGCGAAATGGGGGGACTCATGAAGGTGATGCCTTTTATTAGCACCGTCTTCTTCATTGTAGGTCTTTGTTCCTTGGGCTTGCCGGGGTTCAGTGGCTTTGTGGCAGAGATGACTGTTTTCATGGGCTCCTGGGAAAATGCTGACGCTTTCCATCGCATTGCCACTATTGCTGCGGCCATGTCAATCGTGGTAACAGCAGTCTATATTTTAAGGGCAACCGGGCAAACGATGATGGGGCCGATTAAAAACGAAAGCCATTTACAATTGAAAGATGCAGCCTGGAACGAAAAACTGGCTGCTATAATATTAGTAGCCGGGATTTTAGCTATTGGTATTGCCCCGGGCTGGCTAAATGATTTACTGAGACCTGCAGCCGAAGAAATTATGAACAGGATCGATGGAAAATAAAACCTGACCGGATGAATGAGTTTTTTACATTAATGAAAAGTGAACTGGTGGTTACAGCCATCATCTTCCTTTTGCTGTTTATTAAGATCGGCAAAGGGATGAAGAATGAATCATTACTATCACTGGTGCAGGTATTGCTGCTGCTGAATTTCATAGCTGGTTTCTTTTTCAATAAAACAGGAAATCTTTTCGGGGATATGTTCTACACCACTCCTTTGATCGCTTTCCAGAAAAATATCTTAAGTCTTGCCGTATATCTTATTTCATTGCTTTGCTCTGACTGGCTCAAAAAGACCGGGCACCTGCCAGAGTTTTTTATGCTAATGTTATCTGCATTGCTTGGGATGTTTCTGATGATTTCCAGCAGTAACCTGCTAATATTCTATTTATCATTGGAACTGGCCACTATACCTGTTGCAGCAATGGCCAATTTCGACCTGGAGAAAAAACGTTCTTCAGAGGGTGCCATGAAAATGATCCTTTCTTCAGCCTTCTCTTCTGGTATTTTACTGTTTGGCATTTCTTTACTTTATGGTGCCACAGGCACTATTAGTTTTCCTGAAATTACTGCTCAGCTTGATGGTTCCTCCGTACAAATACTTGCTTTTATATTCATAGTTACGGCATTTGCATTTAAATTATCAATTGTCCCTTTCCACCTGTGGACAGCCGATGTGTATGAAGGATCTCCAATGGCCGTCACTTCCTTTTTATCAGTTGTATCAAAAGGATCCGTAGCATTCATATTCATTACAGTGCTGTATAAGATGTTTCAGCCGATGCAGGATATGTGGTATACCCTGCTTGTGATACTGGCAATTGCCACCATGGTAACAGGTAATTTATTTGCTTTACGGCAACAAAATATCAAACGATTCCTGGCGTTTTCGTCCATCGCACAGGTAGGTTTTATCCTGGTTGGTATCAGCAGCAACGATTATATGGGCATTACCGCAGTGGTTTATTTTATACTGATCTATGTATTCTCCAACCTCGCCGCTTTTGGTGTAGCCACTGTGATCGCTGAACGTACTGGCAAAGAAAATATTGACGATTATAAAGGATTATACAAAACCAATCCTTTTCTCAGCTGGATATTGGCATTAGCATTGTTCTCATTGGCCGGTGTCCCTCCCACTGCCGGTTTTTTTGGAAAGCTGTTCCTGTTAACAGCCGGCGGTGCCAAAGCAGCCTACTGGTTTATCCTTGTAGCTGCATTAAACATGATCATCTCTCTCTATTATTACCTGCGGGTAGTAAGAGCAATGTTCATGGATAAAAATGATAACCCGGTAGAACCAATCAAAGTAAGTCCGGTGGTAAAACTGGCTTTGATCATCTGTGGGGCAGGTATTATTATGATCGGGTTGCTAAGCTGGATTTTCGAATATATCAAAACATTACATTAACAACTATGGCCCTTAATAAAAATCATGAATTCGAGGAACTCGACGGTGTCAAATGCGGCATTGTAGAAAAGAATGTAAAACCGGAAAGGGTTGCTTTCCTTAAAGAGTTGCTGGAGTATAATGGTTATAAGGTAGTAACAGTAGCCAGCCCGCCTCCTAAAGTAGCTCCGGCACCAAAACCAGTTGAGGGCAGCGAAGAAACACCACAGCCTCAAACTTCAAACATCGAACCTCAAACCTTTACTATAGGCGTTACAGATTATACCTTCAACCCTGTCAATGCAGTCTTTGGCAGAATGCTAAAAACAAAAAATGGCCATATCGTTACTCTTGCCTACTGGCAGCAAAAGGAAACGGAGAGCCATGACGATATCCCCTACTACGAATACAAATAGTCCTTTCCATAACAAAGAGTTTTATCTGACGGGTATGATCTGATACCGGCATCTGCCCTCTTTGAAAATGATAAGAATCAGGATTTCCGCTGACCTGTGTTTCCGTTATTCAGAAGGTTTAGCCATAACTATGCAGAGCATAAAAGCTTTTATATTATGGCAACAAAAACAAAAGCCGGAAAGTATGTCTACTTCTTCGGAGGCGGCAAAGCCGATGGAAATGAATCAATGAAAAATTTGCTGGGTGGTAAGGGTGCCAATTTAGCTGAAATGGCTGGCCATCCGAAATTACGCTTACCTGTTCCGCCTGGTTTTACGGTTACAACAGAAGTCTGCACTTATTACTATGCCAATAAAAAAACCTACCCCAGAGCTTTAAAAGCACAGGTACAGGAATCGCTGGAGAAAATGGAGAAACTTACCGGTAAAAAATTCGGTGATTCTGCGAACCCTCTATTGTTGTCAGTTCGTTCAGGTGCAAGGAGAAGTATGCCGGGCATGATGGAAACAGTGCTGAATGTTGGTTTAAATGAAACCACCATCAAGGGGATCATTGCACAAAGCGGTGATGAACGTTTTGCCTATGATGCTTATCGTCGTTTGATAATGATGTATGCAGATGTAGTAATGGAAAAGGCTGGTGGCATTGAGCCAAAAGGAGGCAAAGGGATCCGCAAAATGCTGGATGAAAAACTGGAGCATATCAAACACAATAAGGGATATAAAAGCGACACAGAACTCTCTGCTGATGAATTAAAAGAATTGGTCAAAGACTACAAGAAAACGGTGAAGAAAGTTTTAGGAACAGAATTCCCGGATGATCCCTATGAACAAATGTGGGGTGGTATCGGCGCTGTATTCGCCAGTTGGAATGGAAAGAGAGCTATCGAATACCGTCGTATTGAAAAGATACCACATGAGTGGGGAACTGCTGTAAATGTACAGGCTATGGTATTTGGCAATATGGGAGAAGATAGCTGTACCGGTGTAGCTTTTACAAGAAACCCGGGTAATGGAGAAAATAAATTCTACGGCGAATACCTGGTAAATGCACAAGGTGAAGATGTGGTAGCAGGTATCCGAACTCCGGCTCCAGTGAATGAATATTCCATGAATGAACAGAGCAAGCATTATACATCACTGGAAAAATTAATGCCCTCCTTGTATAAAGAATTATACAGCTACCAGAGAAGACTTGAGCAGCACTATAAAGATATGCAGGACATTGAGTTCACTATTGAAAAAGGAAAACTCTTTATGTTACAATGCAGGGTCGGTAAGAGAAATGGTGTGGCTGCTGTACGTATGGCCACAGAGATGTACAAGGAAAAACTAATTGATGCAAAAACAGCCATTATGAGGGTTGGCCCGAATCAGTTAGTTGAATTATTGCTACCTATGCTTGATCCTAAAGCAGAACTAACTGCTCCCGTTATTGCGAAGGGCTTGCCCGCAGGACCTGGTGGAGCCAAAGGCCGGGTGGTATTTTCTTCTGCTGATGCCGTAGCCTGGGCTGCCAAAGGAGAAAAAGTGATCCTGGTAAGAGAAGAAACTTCACCGGAAGATGTCGATGGCATGCATAAATCACAGGCTATACTCACTACCAAAGGTGGTATGACTTCGCATGCTGCACTGGTAGCAAGAGGATGGGGTAAATGTTGTATTGTCGGTTGTGGCGATATTGAGATACATAGTGATGGAAAAAATTTCCATGCAAAAAATGGTGTCATTATCAAAGAAGGCGACTGGATAAGTCTGAATGGAACAAAGGGACTGGTTTACGAAGGAAGTATGGCGCTAGTGGACATTGATATAGACAAGAATCAATCTTATAAAGACCTGATGAAACTGGTAGATAAAACAAAACAGATCGGTGTCCGTGCCAATGCAGAAACTCCTGAAGATGCCACTCATGCCGTGAAGTTTGGCGCAGAAGGTATTGGCTTGTTCCGGACAGAACACATGTTTTACGGTGAGGGAAGTGAAGAACCCTTGTTCCAGCTTCGCAAAATGATTGTCAGCAAAACAGAAAAAGAAAGAAGAGAAGCATTAAATGGATTGTTCAAGTATGTGAAAAAAGACGTGAAGGATACACTGAAAGTTATGAACGGCTATCCCGTTACTATTCGCCTGCTTGATCCGCCACTGCATGAATTTGTTCCCCATGATAAAGAAAAACTCAAGCAACTCAGCAAAGAACTGGGCATCAGTATGGGTATGCTGAACAGACGGGTACTTGCTCTGCATGAAAACAACCCGATGCTGGGTCATCGGGGTGTTCGGCTTGGTATCAGCTATCCTGAAATAACCGAAATGCAGGTTAGGGCCATTTTTGAAGCCACTGCCGAATTATTAAAGGCTGGAAAGAAAGCATTGCCGGAGATAATGGTACCAGTAACAGTAATATGGCATGAACTGCGCCATCAGAAAGAAATAGTGGATAGAGTATATAAAGAAGTCTGCGAAAAGATGGGCATGCGTAAAATACCTTATCTCTATGGTACGATGATTGAAACACCAAGAGCTGCATTAAGGGCAGAATACATGGCTAAATCAGCAGATTTCTTCAGTTTCGGCACCAACGACCTCACACAAATGAGCTTTGGCTTCAGCCGGGATGATATCGGTGGCTTCCTGCCAAAATACCTTGATCTGAAAATTTTGCCCGATGATCCTTTCCAGACCATTGACCAGGAAGGTATCGGTCAGTTGATCAAAGCCGGTACTGAAAGAGGACGTATTACCAAACCCAACCTGAAAGTGGGTATCTGCGGTGAACATGGAGGTGATCCGGAAAGTGTAAAGTTCTGTCACCGTATTGGAATGAATTATGTAAGCTGCTCTCCATTCCGGGTGCCTATAGCAAGACTAGCCGCAGCCCAGGCAGCTATTGAAAGCCCAAAAAAGAAAAAATAGTTAATAGAATCCGGTATCAAAAAAGAATAGCCTGTCAGTAATACTGTTCAGGCTATTTTTCTCTTCCGGAAAAGACCGGGTTGATGCTGGAACATATCAGCAAAATATCCGAATGAATTGAATCATAAGATATTGATTGAAGTTGCCTGTTACTTATTCTGCCATTGATAGCTATCATTTTTCACTTTGATGAAAATCAGTGATTGGCAGGGGTTAATAAGATAATATTGACATATTAAAATGCCAGGCATGAAAAGAAATATATTAACGATTGCTGCTACTTTATTTAATGTTTCAGCTTTTGCACATGAAGGTCACGGGCATACACATGGATTTACCATTAAACATTATTTTATTGAACCAGAACATGTAATACCTGTATTTATTGTGGTGGCGATAGCAATACTTCTGATGAAAAGATATCGCAGTATGGCAGCAAAAAAAGTTCTGAATAAATCCTGATTAAATCAGCAAAATAACTAAATCTCTTTTATGTGTGCTACTTGCGGATGTGATACAAATACTTCTTCTGCCATTCAAGCCGGCGAACATCATCATAATCATGAACATAATCACCTGCATGGAAAAACCATTATAGATATTGAGAAGGACGTACTGTATGAAAACAATCTGCTGGCGGAGCGGAACAGGGGATATTTCGATGCAAAAAATATGCTTGCCTTGAACCTGGTAAGCTCTCCTGGCTCCGGAAAAACATCATTACTGGAAAAAACACTGACAGACCTGAAAGGCCAATTCGATTTCTATGTTATTGAAGGCGATCAGCAAACTTCAAGGGACGCAGACCGGATCCATGCTACAGGCTCTAAAGTAGTACAGATAAATACAGGTAAAGGCTGCCACCTTGATGCACACATGATCCTGCATGCCTTACAGGGTATAAAGCCCTCTGAAAACTCAATTCTCTTTATTGAAAATGTCGGCAACCTCATTTGTCCTGCTATGTTTGATCTTGGCGAAAATGAAAGAGTAGTTATCATCAGCGTTACCGAAGGTGATGACAAACCTATTAAGTATCCTGACATGTTTCATACTTCCAGTCTTTGTATCATTAATAAGACCGATCTGCTTCCCTATGTTCCGTTTAGCATGGAAAAAGTGAAAGAGTATGCAAGACAAGTAAATCCGGAACTGAAGTTCATTGAATTAAGCTGCACCAGTGGCGAAGGTTTGTCCCATTGGTACCAATGGTTAAAAGAAAAAGTATTGGCTACTGTATCAATATGACATAAAGTAAATTAATGCTGCTGTGGTCTGCTACAGGAATCAATTCAGAAAATTTCCGATCTTACGGATCTGAAAGCATTAACCATGGAAATAAAGAATCTACTTGACACAGCAGTAAAACAAGAAATCATTAACCGGCTTAATAAGCTTAGTCCGCAATCACAGCGTCAATGGGGTAAAATGGATGTAGCCCAGATGCTGGCTCATCTGCAGGTACCGATTGGAGTAGCACTGGGTACCCACACCGTAAAAGGCAACTTGCTGATGAAATTAATCCTCCCGCTTTTTAAAAAAAAGCTGTATGATGAGAAGCCCTGGAAGCAGGGTTTACCAACTGACAAAACATTCATCATGACCGGTAAAACTAAAGATTTTGAACTGGAAAGGAATAAACTAATGGATATGGTAAACCGTTTTACAGAAGCAAATATGGTCAATGAAAAACATCCCATTTTTGGCAGATTGACCAAAGAACAATGGAGCAAAGCCACCTGGAAGCATATTGACCACCACTTAAAACAGTTCGGCGCCTGATAAAAGTCATACCCCGTGAAGCCTGCCCCCTCTATTTTTGGGCAGGCTTCTTTATCTATGTACATCTGGAAAAATATCATTCGCAAACCTACCTGATCTTTCTTACAACATTTTGTAAGTAACAATTTTTTCCATCAGTCCTCAACTAGGCTGTTAAAATTCATAAATGAAAACAATCATTGAACCCTTTCGCATCAAATCGGTGGAGCCAATTTTTTTTACTACTAAAGAACAACGTAAAAAAATTCTGGCAAACGCTGATTATAATTCTTTCCGCATCAGAGCAAATGATATACTTATTGATCTGCTCACCGACAGCGGTACCAGTGCTATGAGCAGTAACCAATGGGCGGGCATTATGCAGGGAGATGAATCTTATGCCGGCAGTAATAGTTTTTTCAAGTTCGAAGACTCAGTACGAAGTATTACTAACATGCCTTATATCATTCCTACTCACCAGGGAAGAGCTGCTGAAAAGATCATATTCACGATACTTGGTGGCAAAGGGAAATATTTTATCAGTAATACCCTGTTTGATACTACCAGGGCCAACATTGAATTCTCCGGCGCAGAAGGAATCGATTGCCTATGTGAAGAAGGAAAATATCCCACAGTTCCGGCCCCTTTCAAAGGGAATATGGATATTGAAGCGCTTCAAAAAGTGATAAAAGAAAAAGGGGCTTCCAATATCCCGATGATCATCATTACCGTAACTAATAATTCGGGAGGAGGCCAGCCGGTAAGTATGCAGAATATCAAAGATGTACGGAAGATTTGTGATGAGTATAATATCCCGTTGTTTATTGATGCTTGCAGGTTTGCAGAAAATTCATACTTCATTAAACTCCGTGAACAAGGCTATGCGCAGAAATCTGTGCCCGAAATTGCAAGGGAATTATTTTCTTATGCTGATGGTTGTACGATGAGTGCCAAGAAAGACGCCTTTGCTAATATCGGCGGCTTCCTTGCCATGAAGGAACTGGACCTGGCTATCCGTTGCAGAAATCTCTTAATTATCACTGAAGGCTTTACTACTTATGGTGGCCTGGCAGGTCGTGACCTTGAAGCCGTGGCAATCGGTTTACAGGAAGTAATGGATGAAAATTACCTGCAATACCGGATAAGAAGTATTGAATACCTGACTAATAAACTGATTGAAGCCGGCGTGCCCGTCATGCAACCAGCCGGAGGACATGCTGTTTATCTTGATGCCAAAGCATTCCTACCAGATATCCCTGTTGAACAATACCCGGGACAATCATTGGTTTGTGCCTTATATGAAGAAGGTGGTATCCGTGCGGTAGAGATCGGCTCACTTATGTTTGGAAAATATGACGATAATGGTAAACTCATTCCGGCGCAAATGGAATTAGTAAGATTAGCGATTCCAAGAAGAGTATACACACAAAGCCATATCGATTATGTAGCTGAAGTAATCATTGAAGTGTTCAAGAAAAGAAAAGAGCTAAAAGGACTTACCATCACTGAAGAAACTCCCCTGCTCAGGCATTTTACTGCTAAACTAAAACCTCTTAATTAAAATCGTTTGTAAATGAAACATACAATAAAAAGAAGCTGGGCTGAACCTTACAAGATAAAAATGGTGGAGTTGTTGAAAATGACAACTGCTGCTCATCGGAGAAAAGCGATGCAGGAAGCCGGGTTCAACACCTTTCTTCTGAAATCAGAAGATGTTTATATAGACCTGCTGACAGACAGTGGTACATCGGCCATGAGTGATCAGCAGTGGGCAGGTATGATGATGGGTGATGAAGCTTATGCCGGAAGCAGAAATTTCTACCATCTTGAAGAAGTAGTAAAGGATACTTATGGTTATAAATATTTAGTTCCCACACACCAGGGCCGTGGCGCTGAAAATATTATCTCCAAAATCCTGATAAAGAAAGGCGATATTATTCCGGGCAATATGTACTTTACCACAACCCGGTTGCACCAGGAACTCGCCGGAGGTAAATTTGAAGATATTATCATAGATGAAGCCCACGACTCCGAAAACGAATATCCTTTTAAGGGAAATGTAGACTTAGATAAACTGGAAAGGCTGATCAACAAATATGGAGCAAAGAGGATTCCGTATGTAAGCATCGCCACCAGTGTAAATATGGCAGGTGGTCAGCCGATCAGTATCAAAAACCTTAAGGAAATAAGAGCTCTGACTAAAAAACATGGTATCCGTATTATTCATGACATGACCAGGGTGGCTGAAAATGCTCATTTCATTCAGCGAAGAGAAAAAGGGTATGAGAAAAAATCAATCAAAGAGATCGTAAAAGAAATTTGCTCGTATACAGACGGTGCCACTATGAGTGCTAAGAAAGACGCCCTGGTAAATATCGGCGGTTTTTTAGCCATTAATGATTGGGATGTTTTTGAAGAAGCAAGAAATATGGTGGTGGTGTATGAAGGGTTACATACATACGGAGGATTGGCTGGTCGTGATATGGAAGCTATGGCCATTGGAATTAAAGAAAGTGTGAGTGATGATCATATTCATGCAAGAGTAGGACAAGTGATCTACCTCGGTGAGAAAATGATTGAGTATGGAATACCAATTGTAAGACCGATTGGTGGTCATGGTATTTTTGTAGATGCAAAGAAATTTTTACCCCATATACCACAGGCTGAATATCCCGCACAATCATTAGCAGCTGAAGTATTTCTTGATTCAGGTGTAAGAACGATGGAAAGAGGTGTGGTGTCTGCCGGCAGAAAAGCAAACGGAGAGAATTATTACCCAAAACTGGAATTGGTCCGCTTCACTATTCCCCGCCGGGTGTACACACAGGCACATATGGATGTAATTGCTGAATCCACAGCAAGGGTGTATGAACGACGAAATAAAATACGAGGATTAAAAATGATCTATGAACCCAAATACCTGCGTTTCTTCCAGGCAAGGTTTCAGCAATTAAAATAACCTAACCGAATAAGTAAGCTAATCCACTGGTAACCGGCTCGCAGAGGTCGGTTACTTTTTTTTCTCGGCACAACTTTTCAAAAAGATCTCTCACCACTTTATAGTCATCATGTATAGGACATGGATGCGCAGAAGAGCATTTGCTGAAACCCAGTCCGCATTGTTTAAAGACATCCTTTCCATCAATGGCCTCTACGATATGGATGATGGGCTGATTTTTTTGCTTTTCTGAAATGAAAAAGCCACCATTAGGCCCTTTTACACTGTTTATCACTTCCTCTTTAACCAGCACCTGCAGCATTTTACCAACTGTATGTTCGCTGGCATCAATAACTTTTGCAATCTCCTTAATGCCCGCCTTCTCACCTGTTTCAAACTTTGAAGCCAGGTAGATCACCGCTTTGATAGCCGTTTTACAGGTAAGACTTAACATGTCATTGATTAAAAAATTTTTTTCCTTCCTCAGAAATTCGTTCATGACTCCACGGCGGATCAAAACTAAGTTCTACCCACACTTCCTCTCCGGGAAAGGTATGCTCCATCACCCTTTTCACAGCAGCAGTTATGGATTCACCCATAGGGCAAAACTGCGTTGTCAGGGTCATTGTTACAAAAATCTTTTTATTCTCTTCATCAAAATCCACCTGGTAAATTAATCCCAAATCCACCACATTCAGTCCGATCTCCGGATCAACTACCTGCTCCAATCCCGCCAGTGCAATGATACACCTGATATTATTATTAGTGATGACGTTCATAACTTTTCGGTTTATGAAACAGGACCTTCATCACATTCCAGTTGTATAAAACTGCAGCTAAGAGCAAAATTGCTGCTGCAAAATTCAACACATAGGTATCTGCCAGGTAAGCCCCTGTTATAAAAAGAATGAAGCCGCCCAGGTAGATCAGTACCATCAGTATATATAGCTTGTTATTGAAAAGATCCTTGGGATTGGGAGTCTTACCCAATCCTGCCTTGTCATGATACACTTTATTCCAGACAATAAATGGCAATGTTTTAAACGTCATCCCAAAAATAATTGCTGTGATCCAGCCGTAGAAAATGGCAAAGCCATATATCAGCACCATCCTGGCACTTAACTGGTCTACTACCAGCCAGCCGGTTATAACTACTAAGAAAAGCAGCGGCAGCAACATCATCACCACCGAAAGCAGGGATGTTTTCATTTGTTCATCCACTTGTCGTCTTATTCTTTCTTTAACTGCACAATAACAGTAATACCCAAAGAACAATAAAGCCAGTACTACGGCAGCAATGGAGAAATTATAGTACTCCCTTGACGGGAAATAAAGAAAGCTGAGCAAAAAACTGAGCAATCCCGCATTGATGAGGAAATAAATAACCCACAGTAATTTGCTGTTAGCATATTTTGAAATAAGAAACATAGGAATCAGCCTTGAACCCACTCCAATTATCAATAAAAGAAACCAGCCAATGATACCAACATGGGCATGCAATGGCAGATATTGCAATGTTTCTTTCGGCAGAAACGGAAAAGTGAAATTATACACCAATGCCAGTCCCAAAAAAGCTGTGAGGAATAACCACAAAGAAGCCGTGAGAATAAACACTGCATGCACATTTACTTTTCGCCCCCCCGACATACTTGCTGCGATGTTAATGATATAACAGATCACTGACAGCAATACAAACCGGCCGCCCCATTTTGCCGGCCCGCCCATATCAAACACATAAAAGCCATAAACCAATAATGGTATGCCCACAGCAGCAAGGAGAAAAGAGGCATAACCTAGCCTGGCGCTATACAAACTTTTCTCAATCAGCACAGGCACTAACTGATGACTGGCGCCTAGTATAATCATGGTGCCCCAGCCCAAGGCCATCATATGGGTGATAGCCAATGTATGCGGATGAAAATAATGTTGTGTGAATGCTTCCGCAGAAAAGAATAAAAGTAAGATAGAAACAAGCAGCGAAACAGCGGCATAAGCATAGAAGGGCAGTACTATTTTATGTGTGGTATTCCTGCCTGCTGCATTATTAAAGTCGCTTCCAAACATTTCAGGGTTTAAAAATTAAAAGTTGAACATCTCCTTCTGCCACTTCATTAATGCGATAATCAAGTTCCCTATCTGACAGCTCCGGCAATAAAAATACGGGAATACGTTTATGATAGACAAATAATGCTTTACCGGCTGCAAGCTTATCAAGTGATTCCAGTATAGTCATCATCGGCTTGGGCATCCCCAGGTTCCTCACATCTATAAAATCCATTTTGTTCTTATATTTTTCCATCAGATCATTCCATCCCTCTGCTTTATCCTCTTGTTCCTTTCTATGATTTACAGGCGCCTCAGTTTCCCTATAGAAATAAGTCTTGATCAAATCATCATTAATAATGGCAGCATAGGAATCAAAACATTGCTTTTTCAACAATTCCATTAATGGTCTTGGTTCAAACGTATTGATAATCTCCAATACCTGTCCGGGTTGCAATTCCTTTATCTTTCCTAAAATAAGAGTCAGCGGATCAGCTCCCGCCGCCAGTATAGGGCGAACATCCAGTGAAATCAGTCGTTGCGGATCAATATCCTGCAGTGATTGTGGCCTTGCCTTCATATCTTTTATTTCAGATGATTGAACAGATTCATCAATTTTAAACCCAAGTGGGCGGAGCTTTTCAAAAAAATCATTTATGGTACACCCTCCCACTTTTGATGCCATGGCCAGGCTGGTTCTTCCCGCCAACAGCTTGCGCAGAATCGGGTTTCGCAGCTTTTGAAACTTTGGACTGATGCCAATGATAGCCTCCAGTGCATCTGGATGGCCTTTCAGCACCGTAGCAATCTTAGTATTGGCATTTATGATCATTACTCAAAAAATTGAGAATAAAGCTCTATTTGTTGAGCAATGGCAGTAAGCAGTTGAGCCGATTCTTCAGGCTTTTCAGATTCGTTTAATCTCTTCACCTGGCCAATCAAAGGTTCCAACCATTGATGCAGGCCATCATGATCAGGTCCTTTCATCCTGCATTCACTGATCATCTTACCAAGCCCGGCCTGCAGCGCTGTGCCAAGTTGCTTATAGGCCTCTGGTGTTTTCTCAGTACTGGTAAATTGCTCAACTGTGGCCTGCATAGCTTTCACATTATTATTTGTGCTGCTGTCGGCTTTCCATTTTACACCATTATCAAGACTTAATGATTCTGCCGGCAAATTGTGCTTATGCTAGTCAGCAGTTTTATGCTCATCTGCAGATGGTGGCGATTGTTGATTATTACAAGCGGCTATTAGCAACAGCCCAAGAGAAATAAAAAAAGGTTTCATGGTCAATTATTTTTTACATGATCTTTTTCCAGTTTCAGTGCTTTCGGAAACAGAATATTATTCTCAAGATGCACATGCAATTGCAGGTCTTCTTCAAATTCATTCAACATCTGGTATAACAAACTGTAGCTGGCACAGGCATCTTCGGGAAGTGAATAATTATTGGAGAGCTCTCTTATTTGTGCAAGGTTTTCACCAACAGCTTCATGTTCCATTTCCATCATATTAATTGGATTTTGCACTGTCTCAAAATGTGCCGCTTGCAACGGTTGCGAATTGCTCTTTGCCACAACCAATTCTTTAATATAAGGAAACAACACTCTTTCTTCCTTCACCATATGGTTCATCATTTCCGAATACACTTCTTCCACCAGATGGTAAATAGGTAATAGTTCTGCATGGCGGTTACCATGAACCTGCATTACTTTTTCTGCATAAGCCCTTATATCGGGTAAATTTTTCTTTACATAGCTGTGATGTGAATTCACAATATAGTCTGAAAGAAAATCTAGGCTCCAGTCGTTGTAAGGAATCGGATGAGGCGAAGATATTCTATCTAACTGTTGCAATTCTTGTTCTATCTTCATTTCATCCAGTCCATTATCTCTGCAGGCTTCTTTTACAGTCTTCTTTCCTCCACAACAAAAATCTAGTCCGTATTTCCTAAATATCTCTACCTTACGTAAATCCTTTGCTGCAATTTGTCCTAGGGTTTCATCATTTTCTCCACTAACCCGTTTGGTAATTTTTACTTTCCACCATTGTGGCCCCCGCTCCTTGTAGTCCCATATAAATATATTTCCTCTTTCTGCCAACATCTGGTAATATAATGGTTTAGGATCATGATCGTTGTGAATAGTGAGGCTTTCTCCCTCTGCTAATTCATCAAAGCGGTTAAATAC
>Ga0116144_10003002_pt1 | contig 17375 bp, 13 predicted proteins | sample AD_UKC035_MetaG_FD_89746 | JGI IMG/M metagenome (GOLD analysis project Ga0116144, IMG submission 89746) | Active sludge microbial communities of municipal wastewater-treating anaerobic digesters from USA - AD_UKC035_MetaG | ecosystem: Engineered > Bioreactor > Anaerobic > Digestate | place: USA...
AGGCAATCAAACTTACTGTGCTTGTGAAAAATGTGGCAGCTTAGCGAATAATGCTTTGGCAAAGTTCAAGAAGTTACCGAGTGCTGATCAGCAATTAGAAGCACTAGACAAGGTTTATACACCGGCTGCATCAAGCATAGAAGCGCTTGCCAATTATTTAAAACTACCTCAAACGAAAACTGCTAAAGCCATGTTCTTTTCTGCCGTGTTTCAAGGGCAAGCGCATCCCCAAACGGTTTTTGCGATTTTGCGCGGGGACATGGATGTGAGTGATACTAAGTTAATTCACGTTATCGAAGAACACACATGTAAAAAGCTTGTTGCCCTTTACCTGGCTTCTGAGGAGGAAATCAGGAAAATCGGCGCCGTGCCAGGTTTTGCTTCTCCTCTTTCAATTGACCGTAGCGAAGTTATCCTTATTGTCGATGACCTGATCCCCCAGTCGACGAATCTTGTCTGTGGGGCAAATGAAGTTGATTATCATTTTTTAAATTCCAACTACGGCAGGGATTATTGCGCTGATGTGATTGCGGATATTGCGCAGGCCAAGCAAGGATCCGCTTGCCCAGCATGTGGATCTCACTTAGCATTTAAAAAAGGGCTTCAAATTGGGTATCTGAGCCAGAACAGCCCCCATTTATTGGATACAAGCATTTGTAGTTTCCTAGATGAAAATGGCAAAAGAAAAGATGCGCTGATTGGTCAATACCAGATAAACCTGTCAAACTTATTAAAATCTGTAGTTGAGACCCATCATGATGAGGCTGGGTTGATCCTGCCGGCTGCCTTGGCGCCTTTCTCAATTCATTTGATTGTGCTTCCCTCAAAAGACAGCCAGGTGCAAATCACAGCAGAAAACCTATACACCCGACTTATTGAGGAAGGATACACGGTCCTCTTTGATGACAGGGATGAGCGGGCAGGGGTGAAATTCAATGATGCAGACCTAATCGGGTTACCTTTGCGGATCACTGTGTCAGAAAGATCGCTTGAGCAAGCTGCTGTGGAAGTAAAAAGGCGTGATCAAAGTATTAAGACTCTGGTTAAAATTGAGGATGTTAAATCGTTCATCCAGGTTGAAATGTGCCAACTAAGCGCTACTCTAAATTAGCTCATTAATGACGAAATGAAAAAGCTTTCCGCAACACTGGCAGAAATTTGGCAAACACCCGCTGGACATGCTGGTAAGGTTTACACCCCCGAGTTGAAACAAGCTGACCCAGGTCAATATTTTCAAGCCTGGCGTGAGGGTGAACAAAGCCTCTTACCGGGAATTGTCTTTCCCACAAGCTTAGCAAGCAATGGGTCTATTGATTTAGATCAGATTCCTCCCTCTTGGTACCCTGGGGATCGATTGGTATTATGGGGTCCGCTTGGCCATGGCTTTTCTCTCCCTTCCGGGGTAAATCTAATATTCATTGTGTCATCCAAACCAGATATATCACGCTTAAAACCTGTGGCTGAACTGGCAATTGCTAAAGGCCTGTCGGTGTCTTTGTGTGTTGATAAATTTGAACCTGGTTATTGGCATAACGGCTTACCTGCGGCCATAGAAATCCAGGCTTTGAGCGACTTAAGCGAGGGTGTGTCACAGCCAGGATTTTTTGCGGCAGAAGTAGACGCAAGCAATCCTCCAAGCGTAAGTGAACTTGTGAGCAGGCAAATCCCAAAAATACTGCATCAATGCCAGGGACAAGTCTTGGTTCGTACGGCGATGCCCTGTATTGGGATAGCTGAGTGTGGAGCGTGCGCTATTAAAACGAGGAAGGGCTGGCGGTATGCTTGTAAGGATGGGCCAGTTTTCTCGTTGGAGGATTTGATCGATGTGGCTGCCTGATGACAACATGCAAAAAAGGGAATTGGTGATCAATCCACCTCTTGTCAATGCTGCGTCCAGCCTGGGCTTCTATCCTAATCCAAAACATCAAAATACCTGGGAAAACCTTGGCGCTTTTATAACTAATCCCATTAGCTTTAAAGCTCGACAACCAGCTGACAATCGCCTTTTTATATCTAAGCAAAGTTATTATCTCATGCACACCGGTTTAGCCAATCCAGGATTTAAGAGCAGCTTAAAACGATTTGCTCCACATTGGGCAAAAGCACCAGTAGGAATTATCGTGCATTTGTTGGCTGAAGATTCATTTTCGTTGCAACAGATGATAGCAACTTTAGAGACTTGTGAAAATGTGGTGGCTGTGGAATTGAGCTTTTCAGATAGACTGGACTGGGCTGATATCGAATCCATGCTGCACAATATCACCAGTGAGCTGCCCATTATCCTGTGTTTAACTTTGCAACAGGTTTGGGCTTACTTGCCTATGCTAGAACGTAATACCGACCAGGTGATTCATGTTGGTGGCGGCCGAGGCGCTATATTAGATGTTTCAGCCAACTTGGTGAGCGGGCGGCTGGTTGGTTTTGATCAATTTTCGCTTATCTTGAATGCCGTGCAAAAGGTATCAAAGCTAGGTATTCGGGTTATTGGCGGCGGGGGAATTATCTCAGGCAACCAGGTTAAAGCCATGTTTAAAGCCGGTGCGCAGGTTATTGCCTTCGATTGCCTGCTCTGGCAAGGCGGGGTTGACCTCTCAGAGCTTCAAGTACCTATTAAGTGATTATCCTTTTTCTGGGTAATCTAACAAAATGGTAACAGGCCCATTATTTTCGATGCTGACCAGCATATGCGCACCAAATTTTCCGCTTTGGGTCGGGATACCTAATTCACCAAGTTTCTTTATGAAATAATCGCAGAGGGGCTCTGCAATTTCTGGCTTTGCAGCGCCTATAAACGATGGACGCCTACCGCGGCTTGTGTCTGCTAATAATGTAAATTGGGATACGACAATAGCTTCCCCTTTTACATCCAGGCAAGAAAGATTCATTTTCCCAGCGTCGTCTTCAAAGATTCGCAGCGTGGCAATTTTACTAGCCAAGTTCTCTGCATCTTTGACAGTGTCATTTGGCTCGACGCCTAATAGTATGACCAGGCCCTTGCCTATCTCGGCAATAATTTGCCCGTCAACCGTGACGGATCCTCTTGAGACGCGTTGCAAAACTGCTTTCATTTTATATCCTCTACATTATTGTTAAACACAAAGATTATAATGCAAGCCCAAATGAATTATCCTATTGCAAATGGACTTAATTGATTGGGTATAATGGACATATGTTTGACCCAGAAAAAACAGAATTAGCTTGGGTAGATACCCCAGCGCGTTTCAAAGAAATGCTCTCACAAGTTATGGGGCAGCCTTTGGTGGCGATTGATACTGAATCCAATAGCCTGTATGCATACCAAGAACAAGTTTGCCTGGTCCAAATCTCAACCATTGACAAGGATTACCTTGTTGACCCTTTGGCGCTCAAAGATCTCTCAGAATTATCAGGGCTATTTGAATCGCCTGATATTGAAAAGGTCTTTCATGCAGCTGAATACGATTTGATGTGCCTGATGCGGGATTTCGGGTTTCAATTCAATAATATTTTTGATACGATGCTGGCTGGCAGGACGCTTGGAATCCAGTCTATCGGGTTGGGTTCGATGCTTGAAAGTCAATTTGGCATTATCCTGGAAAAACGATTTCAGAGGGCAAATTGGGGTGTGCGGCCATTAAGCCAGGAAATGCTGACCTATGCCAGGCTGGACTCCCATTACTTAATTCCCCTGCGAAATGCCTTGCTTGAGCAATTGGTTAAGTTGGATAGGCAGAAATTATTCCAGGAAGATTGCAATTACTTAATCAAACACACCAAGCCAATGCAAAACAACGTCATTGATTTATGGCGCATTCCAGGCGTAAATGATCTCAAGCCCAGACAGCTATCAGCCTTATACCAGCTGCTCATTTTTCGGGATTCTCTAGCCCGGTCGCATAACAAACCCCATTTTAAGGTAATCAGCAACCAAGCTTTGTTGGAGATTGCCCAGACGCTTCCCAAGTATCCCGAAGAATTAACGCTATTGCCTTCATTGGCAAAATCACAAATTGCCCGTTATGGTAAAGGCTTATTACAAGCGGTTAAACAGGCACAAAAAGCCAATACACCACCTCGAAATGGCAATCACAGGATAAATGAAAGCGTGATGATGCGAAAAGAGCGCCTGATGCAGTGGCGAAAAATGGCCGGCTTTAGGATGGGAGTGCCCTCGGATGTGGTGTTGCCAAAAGATGTTTTATCTGTGATTGCAGAGGCTAACCCACGCAGCATGGAAGAATTACAGAGCATCATGAAAGACGTCCCCCTGCGATTTATTAAATATGGGGAAGCGATCTTTAGGTTATTTGAAAGTGAAAGGAAATCATGAGACTACATATTTTTGGTGCAGCGCAGACTGTCACAGGCTCGATGCATTTATTGGAAGTGAACGGAAGTAAATTGTTATTAGATTGTGGCCTTTACCAAGGAAAGCGGGCGGATACTTACGAAGTCAATCAAAATTTTCCATTTGACCCCAAAACTATTGATGCGCTGATCCTTTCTCACGCACATATTGATCATAGCGGTAATTTGCCAAACCTAGTTAAACAAGGCTATAACGGGCCAATTTATGCTACCAATGCTACAACAGACCTTGCAGACATCATGTTAAGGGATTCTGGCCATATTCACGAATGGGATATCCAATATGTCAATAAAAAACGCCGCAAACAAAACTTGCCTGCGCTTGAACCCTTATACACAACAAAAGATGCCATCAATACCCTGCCCTTATTTCGATCGGTCTGGCATGATCAGGAATTTAATCCTCTTCCTAACGTAAAAGCAAAATTGGTTGAGGCGGGTCATATTTTAGGCTCGTCAGCGGTTGTGCTGGACGTTGAAGAAGACCATAAGATCAAACGCTTGTGGTTTTCAGGAGATGTCGGACGTTTTGATGTGCCGATCCTGAGGGATCCTGTTTTCCCAGAGGATGCTGATTACTTGCTGATGGAATGTACCTATGGTGATAAGTCGCACACCCGTTTGGAAGAGGCGTTTGAAGAGTTTGCCGAGACGGTCAACCGCACCGTCAGGAGAGGTGGGAAAGTTATCATACCTGCCTTTGCGGTCGGCAGAACGCAAACCTTAAGTTATTTTCTCAGCGAAGCAATGGAAAATGGCGAAATTCCGGACCTACCGGTTGTAGTCGACAGTCCTTTGGCTGTGGCGGCCTCAGATCTTTACCGAAAGCATTCTGAGTGTTTTGACGAAGAGACCTGGAAATTCATTGCAGAGCACCGTAACCCAGCCTTGGAATTTGATAACCTGATCTTTACCCGGTCAGTGGATGAATCTAAGGCGCTCAATGAATATAAAGGCCCAATGATCATTATCTCCGCATCGGGTATGGCAGAAAGCGGGCGTATACTGCACCATTTACGCAATAATATTGAGGACGGCCGCAATACCATTGTTATCATTTCATGGCAAGCGCCATATACGCTTGGTCGGCGGTTAGCAGATCAAGAGAGAAAAATTAGGATATTTGGTGAAGAGTTTTACCGAAAAGCCGAAGTGGTAACCATCGGCGGTTTGAGCGCTCATGGCGGTCAGAGAATACTGATGGATTACGCCCTCTCAAGCAAGAAAACCTTGAAGAAAATAATGCTTGTTCATGGTGAGGAAAAAGCCGCTAATGCCCTGATGGAAAAATTAAAGGATCAACAAGGAATGCCTGAAATCGTTTACCCTGAGAAGTATGAGGTCATTGAGCTTTAATTTTTCATGTATAATCAAGCCCACGAAATTGGAGAGATGCCAGAGTGGTTGAATGGGACGGTCTCGAAAACCGTTGTAGTCCTTGTGGCTACCGTGGGTTCGAATCCCACTCTCTCCGTATCATCAATAAACCCTTGGGCTTGAGATTGGCTTAGAAATTTCGTATTAAGTTGTTAGCTTAAGAGCAGTTAATAAATTACAGTTCCTTTTTCTGTATCTGCGCAAGTTTGAGCGCTTCGAAGAGCAGGGGCGCTAACATCGATACCCACAGACCAATTAATCCATACCGCAAATAACGCAATATACTGCTAAGCAGGTCTTCGTTGCTGGGGAATAATTGACCTAGACCCAAGTAGATTATCAGCACCCCAATCAGCCCAACAATAAATCGGAGCAATCGTTTCCAAAGCGGCCCTTTGCTATCTAAAATGCCTTTCCAATTTCGCAAGAAAGTAAAGCCTCCCAGCATGCCAAACCACGTGCCAGCCATGGTTAGGGTGCCGCCAATGCTAAGCGGATTGATTTCACCTGCCCGATCTAACCACGCTTGCGGCATTGACCAGCCAGCTGCTAGGCTGCGCGCCCCTAAGGAAATTAAGATCATCAATAAAGATGATGCAAATGCTAACCCAATTTGTGCGCCAACACTTCTTTCCTTGAGCCACCCGCCAATGCGTTTTTGAAAAACAAGGAAAATGAGTACTAAAAGCGATCCTAATACCCAACCAAGCAGCACATCGGTCAGGAAGTGAACCCCCATTACTAAGCGAGAAAAACCAATGAGAAAAATTACAAGGATAAAAACGATACTCGTCACTTTTTTTCTTGCTTCCACAGCCATCCATCCCCAAACAGCAGCTGCATTCATGGCGTGCCCAGAGGGAATACCAAAGGAGCTTTCATGTACCACGGGTTTGACCTGGTCACTGATCCAATAGGGGCGCGGGCCGCGCAGCAACAATTTGAAAAAGTTGTTAAAAGCGCCGCTCAGAAGCAGCATCACCCCAACGCGCAGACCAACCAATGCATCAACACACCAATAGATTGCGGGCATAACCAGGATAAAGAATATTTCATCCCCGAGCATGGTGAAAAGCTTCATCACACTCTGTAAGCCACCGCCTAAACTTTGTAGAAAGATGTTGACAAAAACCTCGACTTCCCTAATTTGATCCAATTTACAATCTCCTTTTTTATAAGTCTTATCTTTGGGTTATCTTACTTCTTTAGTGCCGTCTGCGTAATAAGCAAAACGGCCCATTTCTCGCTGATGCACGTTATCATGCCTGCTCCATGGCCAGCCGCCAAATTGCGTTTGGTGAAAGTCATATATTGCCTGCCTGATTTCTTCGCGGGTGTTCATCACAAAAGGACCATGTTGCATCACAGGTTCACCAATTGGCACGCCTTGTAAGAGCACCATCTCGCTTTTTTGATTCCCATTAATCAACGCAACGGGCTCATCAGCTAGCAACTCAATAGCCTGCCCCGCTGGCACAGTTAATCCGGCGATATTTATCGTGTCACCTTTAAAGAAATAGAGGGTCCTATTGACTGGCTGGTTGGCTAGGGGCAATTCCCAATTGGCGCCTGGGTCCATTTTGAGATGCCAGATGGCAACCTCATTAATTGGGTCGGCTGCCCAGGAATTAGGAGCGGGTTTTGGCGCTTTGGTGCTCTCAACTTGGCCGGCGATGATGCGAATTTCGATTTTGTGATTATCATCGTCAGACAACACAAGATTTGGGATGTCTTCTGCCCAAAGCATCTTGTAAAACGGGTCAGTAAACTTATCCTTTTGGGGTAAGTTCAACCAAACCTGGAATAACTCTAAAGGATTGGGGGTGTCTTGATGTATCAAGGGGAACATTTCAGCATGCTGCAAGCCGCTGCCAGCAGTCATCCATTGGACATCCCCGTTACCATAACGGCCTGCTGCACCATGAGAATCTGAATGGTCAACGAAACCGGTCAGCACGATTGTAATGGTTTCAAAACCACGGTGCGGGTGCGCTGGAAAGCCGGGAACAACATCGCCGTGGTACATGCGCCAGGGGTTTTCTTGTGAGAAGTCTTGCCCAATATTGCGCCCTGAAAGTGAGGCAGCAGGGCCTAGTTGGTCATTTCCTGCTGGGTAAAAGTCTTTGTGATGTGCGCAAAATAGAAAGGGGTCACGCATTGGCCACATAAAGCCTAGAGGTTTGATATCAATGATGTACCGGTTATACATGGTTTTCTTCCTTTCGAGTAATGCCCTAATAGTTTGTTAAGAAAGATGGTACTGACTATTTCCAATTATACTTTAATCGAAATTCTGACTCGGTAAGGATATAATAAAACGAGCCCTGCTTGGGGCTCGTTTTAGAGTTATGAAGTTTTCTGTTTATTTACCTACTCAGAGGGAAGCATCCCCTCTAAAATAATCTCCATCGCCATGGTGTGTCCGCAGACGCCACGGCTTTGGAAAAAGCTGCAAGTGCAATCCCATTTGCCATTTTCAAATTTGGTGGTGTGATTATTATTGTCACCCCTAAAGGTCACTTCGAACGAATTAAAGGTGATCCGATCACGTTCTTCTGCATAACGTTTGGCTTTATCTATCTTTCCAATCATTCCAGAATCCATTTTCTTTTTTTGGCTCCTTGTATTGTTATATTTTTAAAACAAAAACACGCACCGCATACAACAGGCGTGTTCACCTTACACCATCCGCAGTTAACATGTTAACTCGGACCATTCTATTTCCCTAAATTCTCCATAGTAAACTTATTATATATCCGAAAAACACTTTAGTCAAATTTTCTTCTCAAATACCAACCCATCCTCACCCCCAATATAATATTTAGGCCAAATGTCCACCTGTTGATACCCTGCTTTGCAATATAGATTAATGGCTGGTGTATTAGATTTTCTGACGCTTAGACGAATAGCAGGCGTATCAATTTCGTTTTCAATGCAGTTTAATAACTTTTTTGCTAAACCTAGCCTTTGATAAGTTGGCGCAACTGCAATGGTCGTGATCCAACTTATTGATTTAGATTTATGCTGCTCAGCCGCTATAAAAGCAATCAATCTCTCTTGGCATTCGATTTTTAGTTTGTTGATAGAAGGCGAACTTAATACATAAACAATTTCGAATATCGGCCAGGCGTCATCTGGAGAGAAACATTTCTTTTCTAAGAGATAAACTGAAAATGAATCTTTCCAGTTAGCTTTTAAGACAGGGTAGTCTTGGTCTTGATTGAATTTGGATTCAACAGCTGAGGTGTCCATTTGCATATTTTGTTATTGAAGTAGTGAAGCCACTTTTTCCCATTCTTTCAGGAGATCATCTAATTCCGCTTTTGTGCTGTTGTATTTTTCACTTAGTTTTTGCACCTCAAGCGCATTTGTAGGCGGTTTCTCCAAAGCGGCAGTCAATTTAGACAGTTCAATCTCTTTAACTTGGATTTTTACCTCACACTGGTTCATCTTTTTATGGACTTGTTGCATTTGGTTTCGGCTAAGCGCAGGAGAAGGTTTGTCTTTTATAGCTTGATTAGCAACAGGCTTCTTTAGATTGCTTACTTCACTAATGATGGAGAGTCTTTTTGTTTTTTCGTCTTTGTATTCAGTGTAACTACCCTCAAATACAAACAGGGTCTCAGATTTTGGGTCAACCTCCCAAATTTGAGTCGCTAAAGCATCAATTAAGTAACGATCGTGGGAAACAATCAAAATGGTACCGCGGTAATCAGCCAGCACACTCTGCAAAACCTCTTGTGTTGCCAGGTCCAAATGATTAGTTGGCTCGTCTAGTAATAATAAATTTGCATCTGTTAGCGACAACTTGGCAAGTGCTAAGCGGCCTCTTTCTCCTCCTGATAGCGTTTCCACACGTCTGAACACATCCTCCCCAGTGAAAAGGAATTTGGCCAGGTAATTCCTTGCTTCTGCAGGCAAAAGATTCGGTGCAACCGTGTCAATTTCTTCGAGTAGTGTGTTACTGGCAATCAAACCCTCGTGGGCTTGGGCGAAATAAGCAATTTTCAGGCTTGCGCCTAATTCTGTTTCACCAGCAAAAGGCGGAATGATGTTTAGAATGGTTTTTAGAAAGGTGGTTTTTCCTGCGCCATTTGGTCCAATAATTGCTGTGCATTCACCTCTCTTTAAAATTAAATCGGGACAGTGAAACAATGGCCTTCCTTCATCCTGGTAACCGACTTGTAAATTATAAGTGCGCAGAACTAGGTCGCCTGAGCGGGTAAGGGTATCTAGGTGGAGATGCATGCGCCGATTTTTATGGATTGGCCTGGTGAGTTGTGCTTCTTCAAGTAAGCGGGAGAGCCTGCGTTGGCGACCTTTTGCTTGCGCTGTGTTTTGACCAGCGATATTTCGGCGGATATAATTCTCTTCTTTTTCGATGAATTCAGCTTGGGATTGGTATTCAGCAAGCAGGCGCTTGTAGCGTTCTTCTCTTTGTCTTACAAAGGCGCTGTAATTGCCTCGGTAGGATTCGAGTGATGGCGTCATTTCCCAAATGGTCTCTGCGAACTGATCCAGGAAGTAGCGATCGTGAGAGACAACCAACACAGCACCCTGCCAATCCTTCAGGTAAGCCTCCAACCACTCAACGGCATTGATGTCTAGGTGATTGGTTGGTTCATCTAGAAGCAGCAGATCAGGATCATCTAGGATAAGCTTTGCCAATCTTGCGCGGGTGCGCTCTCCCCCAGAAAACTGGCTGAGCGGGCGCTGAAAATCAGCAGCCTCAAAACCTAAGCCCGTCAGGGTCTGCCTGATGCGATTTTCATACGTGTAGCCCCCTTTATGTTCGTATTCTGCCTGCCGCGAACCATAAAGCTCCAGCAAAGCCAGGTCGTCACTTTGGGCTTGCATCGCGGTTTCAAGCGACTTTAAGTTTGATTCAAGCGCTAGTAAGCCTTGGAAAGCTTCCAGGCAAAGTGACCAAAGGCTACCACCACTATAGTGCGCAGTCACCTGTGGTAGATAAGCCATTCTTAAATTCTTACTGCGATGAATATTGCCGGCTGATGGCTCTTCTACACCAGCCAAAATCTTTAATAGGGTTGTTTTACCAACCCCATTGGCACCTACAATGGCAATCCGGCCTTTTTTGGGGATGCTCAAATTAATGCCTTCGAAAATATCTGCGGGGCCAAAAGACTTTGCTAATTCAGTCGCGGTCAATATTGCCATATTTTCAAAGTATACCAGTTATACAAGATTTACAATCCAAGCTTGTTTTTATGGATTAATTGCATAAGCTGACATGGTAAAATCCAAAACATGAAATTGAAGCGTTGGCAACTTTGGCTGGGCTTGTTAATTAGTGCCGTTTTTCTATACTTGGCATTGCGAAATGTCAGTTTTTCTGAGGTGTGGTTTCATCTCAAGCATGCGAATTTCTGGTGGTTGATTCCTGGTGTCATGGTCTATTTTATTGGAGTTTACACCAGGGCTTGGCGCTGGAAGCTGTTATTAGACCCCTTAAAATCGATATCCGCTAAAAAGATCTTCCCGATTATCAATATAGGTTATATGGGAAATAACATCTACCCAGCCAGGGCTGGCGAGATATTGCGCAGCATTTTGCTGAAAAAGAAATTTGAAATCAGCATAAGTGCTTCATTGGCAACAATTGTGGTTGAACGCATTTTGGATGCCCTGGTAATCATTGGTTTTGTGTTGCTAAACCTTGGTCAACTCAGTGTTGGCATTGATCAAGCGAACTTAAAGAACATTGTCAATAACCTTGCTTTTATCGGGGGTCTTGTTTTCTTATTCATCCTGGGATTATTTATCTTAATGACCATTTACCCAAAACAGGCCAGAAAAATAATTGAATGGTTAATTAATAAAATCCTGCCGCAGCGAATTCGCCAGCAAGTTAGAAATATCGCTAACAGCTTCCTGGAAGGGCTTAGTAGTTTACATTCGTTCTCGTCTTTGTTTTTGTTGTTACTACTAACAGCTTTGATTTGGACCTTAGAAACAGTATTATATTGGGCTGTGATGAAGGCAATGGGCTTGCAGCTGAGTTTCCTCACTTTAATGCTCCTAAATGGGGTTATTAACCTGGTTCTTTTAGTTCCTGCAGCACCTGGCGGTTTGGGGACCTTTGATGCTGCTTGTAAAACCTTTCTTGAGGCGTTTGGCATCGCTTCAGAATTGGCTTTGGGGTATACCTTGATCTTGCGGATTGTGTTATGGCTGCCCATTACCCTGCTTGGCGCTTATTACTTCTTGCGGGAAGGACTTCATTGGAATCAAGATTTCGAGAATATGACAAATGATGCTATTGACAAGTCATTTTGATATGATGTGGAAAGGCTATTGATGGTTGAAAATCAAAAAACAATTGCAGTGATTGGTGCAGGCATTGGCGGCCTAAGTGCAGCTTATGATTTAGTTAATGCTGGTAACAAGGTTGTCGTTTTCGAAGCGGCAGGCTCGGTGGGCGGCTTAGCTTCTGGATTCAAAGAATCACATTGGGATTGGTCGATTGAGCGTTATTACCATCACTGGTTCGCCTCTGACAAATACATGCTCGGATTGATTGATGAACTGGGTTGGTCGGATAAAGTTTTGTTCCCTAAACCTAAGACAGTCATGAATTACAAGGGGAAATATTATCCTTTTGATTCGATAACTTCCGCCATTCTTTATCCAGGTCTGGGCTGGGGCATTAACAAGATCCGCTTTGGCCTGGTTGGATTGTTTTTGCGTCTCACAAAAAATTGGCAGGCTTTGGAAAAATTTACGGCAGATCAATGGATGCGTAAGTGGGCAGGCAATTTTGTATATGAATCCATGTGGCAGCCCATGATGATTGGAAAGTTTGGCGAGCGTTATGCCTCTGTCGTAAATATGGCCTGGTTATGGGCCCGCTTGCATGCTAGGACGACACGGCTTGGGACGTTTGAGGGTGGTTTCCAAGCTTTTGCAGATCAGTTTGCGGATGTTCTACGGCAGAAAGGGGTTGATATCCAACTTAGTACGCCTGTAGAATTAATCTCCCTTGGAGAAGATCAGAAGCTTCAAATCAAATTAAAAGGCGACGCATTGCAATCTTTTGACCAAGTTTTGGTTACATTGTCCCCTGGTTTATTAGCACGTATGGTGCCTGCCTTGCCCCAAGATTACCTAAAAGGGTTGTTGAGTCTAAAGAGCATGGGCGCTGTGGTGATGATTCTTTCGCTAAAGCACCAATTATCACCTGAGGGGTATTACTGGTATAACATCCCTAAAACTGCTGGGTATCCTTTTCTCTCTCTTGTAGAACACACAAACTTTGTAAAGCCGGAGAATTTTGGCGGTGAACATCTGATTTATATTGGCGATTACCTGGAGGCTAACCATCCATATTTTGAGTTCAGCCAAGAGCAGTTATTATCCGAATACTTGCCCCATTTAAACAAAATAAACCCAAATTTCAATCCTGGTTGGATGATCAAAAGTTGGCTTTCTCGCACTAACTATGCCCAGCCAATCCCACTGGTTAACCATTCGAAAAATATACCGACTATCCAGACGCCTATACCAGGTCTTTACTTTGCCAGCATGAGCCAGGTCTATCCATGGGATCGCGGGACAAATTTTGCAGTTGAGATTGGTCGGCGTGCTGCCAAGATGATGATTGAAGGTGTTTAACAATTGTTAAGGTATGTAATGCCAACAAAAAAATACTGATTCCGAATCGTGAATCTAAAGCGAGAGAATTTCCTGAATCTATAACCACGCTTGTTATAATTTGATGTACCATATATGGGAATCGACCTTAGAAAAAGATAATAATGTCCATATATAGGGCACAAGTTTAAAGATACCAGTTATATAGGGGCGGTAAATACGGCTTTGTGGGGCGTTGTTTTTTATTATAAAAAACAAAAATTTTAAGATTTGACACTCTTAAAGAATCCCAATTTTTTAACTAAAAAGCGGGTTTTGTTCTTGAGTGACACATAGAAGCGTGTTAGAATCTCCCCACCGAAGGCAGCATTGTAATTTGATAATTTATTTTCAGTGAAGCGATTTACCCAAATCGATCCACTTATATTTGCGTCGCTGCAGCACAAAAAATAAAACATCCCTAGAAGTGTTCTAGGGATACTCGGAGAACTTATTGATGAATGCCCAACAAGCCTGGCAAGCAACTCATGGCCAATTACAAATGGAAATGTCCAAAGCCTCTTATGATACCTGGGTGCGTGATACCCAGGTTGTCCGTTTTGATGAAGATAATGGCATTTATACAATTGGCGTAAAGAATGCCTATGCCTGCGATTGGTTGGACAGCCGTTTGAAACGCATCATGGAAAGCAAATTAGCTGGAATGCTTGCCCGGCAGGTAGAGGTCAATTTTAAGGTCTGGTCTGCACCATCTCCTGTGAAAGAACCAGAGCGTGAACATGCTTATATCGACGATGAAGACTCAAACCAGGATCATATTGATACCAGGTTAAATACCCGCTACCGGTTTGATAATTTTGTGGTTGGCACGAACAATCGCCTGGCGCATGCAGCAAGCCTGGCCGTGGCGGAAAACCCAGCGCGCGCCTATAACCCCTTATTTTTATACGGCGGGGTAGGCTTAGGAAAGACACATCTTTTACACGCAATTGGCAACACGGTACAACAAGCAAAACTGCAAGTGTTGTACGTCTCATCAGAAGAATTTACTAATGACCTGATTAACGCCATACGTATGAAGGCGACTTCCTCCTTCAGGGAAAAATATCGCCAGGTAGATGTGCTGTTAATTGATGACATTCAATTTATTGCAGGCAAAGAATCCACCCAGGAAGAATTCTTCCATACGTTTAATACGCTACACGGCCAGGATAAACAAATTGTGATGACCTCTGATCGTCCACCTAAAGCGATGGTGACGCTTGAAGAACGCTTGCGGTCGCGTTTTGAGTGGGGCCTTACGGCAGATATTCAAGCGCCTGATTTTGAAACTAGGCTGGCAATCCTGCGCAGCAAGGCTGAAAAAGCAGGCAGGAATGTGCCCGTTGATATCCTCGAATTAATTGCCCGGCAAATTCAATCGAACATCAGGGAATTGGAAGGCGCGCTTAACCGCGTCATGGCTTACTCTGACCTGAGCGGTGTACCATTGAGTATCAATTTAGCGACCATGGCGCTGCGCGATTTCTTACCGCAGCACAGCGATTTGTCGCCAAAAGACATCCTCTCGGTGGTTTCAAGATTTTTTAACGTACCAATGGATAGAATTCTTGGAAGAGATCGCACACAAGAGGTTGCTTTTCCGAGGCAGGTTGCCATGTATTTGCTGAGAGAGCAGGGTGGTATTTCCCTGCCGAAGATTGGTGAGGCACTTGGGGGTCGGGATCATACCACCGTAATGTATGCTTGTGATAAGGTCGCGGACATGATAGAGCGGGATGATCAGTTACGACGGCAGGTATTACAAATCCGCGAACAACTGTATGGGCACAGCATGGTGGCTGTGTAATATTCATTTCAATATCCTAATTAAAACACAAAGCTTGGCCAGCCTAAAATATTAAGGCTGGTCATTTTTTTAATCAAGCGGTTCTAGTTCGCCCCAATTTTTACCTGAGCGTGCTTCTGTGGTTAGGGGAATATCCAACTTGAAGGCATTCTCCATAACTTGCATTACAAGGCTGGCAGTTTCTGCTAGTTCTTCTATCGGCACTTCGAGGATCAATTCATCATGCACTTGCAGGAGCATTTTTGCTTTCAAACCGGCTTTAGAGAGTGCATTGGGAAGGTCGGCCATGGCCAATTTCATAATGTCGGCAGCGGTTCCTTGTATGGGTGCGTTTATGGCTTCCCGCTCTTCGCGCTGCTTTACCATATAATTTGTCCCGCTTTTTAGATTTGGGAAGTATCTTCTGCGTCCTATCATTGTTTCCACATAGCCCTGTTCAGCAGCGATTTTGCGGGTGTGGTCCAGCCAGGTTTTTATACCTGGGAAACGCTCGAAATAGGCTTTTACAAAATTTTCCGCTTCTGCAAGGGTCAGGTCGGTTGAACGGGTTAGTCCAAAAGGACTCATGCCGTAAATCAAGCCAAAATTAATGGCTTTGGCGTGGCGTCGTTCTTTCTTGGTTACCTGTTCTAGGGGCATATCGTAAATGGCTGCTGCAGTGGTCGCATGAATATCTTGGCCTTTTTTGAAAGCTTCTAACATGGCTTGGTCTTGTGCCATATGTGCCACAATCCTGAGCTCGATCTGTGAGTAATCGACAGCCAATAACAAATGCCCTGGTTCAGCAATAAAGCCATTGCGGACTCTTCGTCCTAGTTCTGTGCGAGTTGGGATATTTTGCAGGTTAGGGTTAGCAGAGGCAATGCGGCCTGTTGCCGTCCCGGTTTGGTTAAAAGAAGTATGAATGCGGCCTGTTTGTGGGTTAACTTGCATCGGCAGGGGGTCAACATAGGTCGATTTTAGTTTGGAAAGTTCACGATATTCCAAAATCTGGTCGACCACTTCATGCTGTCCTCGCATCTCCTCTAAAACGCCTGCTGCTGTGGAGTAAAAACCGCTGCTCGTTTTTCGGGAGCGGTCAGGGGGCTCTAATTGAAGTCTCTTGAATAGCACATTAGATAACTGCTGAGTTGAATTCAAATTAAATGGTTCGCCGACCATCTCAAAAATGTTTTGCTCGATGGTGATAAGTTTCGTATCCAATTCTTTAGCAAATGACAGGAAGTACAGAATATCTAAGGAAATGCCCGACTTTTCCATGTCTGCAAGGATTGGAATAAGCGGCATTTCAACTTCATTAAGGATTTTCTTTAGGTTGTTCTGCTCAAGTTCGGCTAACAAAGGCTGCATTAATCGCAGAGTCATCACTGCGTCTGCTCCAGCATAAGGAGCCACTTCGTTAATTGGTACAGCCGCCATGCTGCGCTGTAATTTGCCCGTGCCTATTAGCGCTTCAATGTGGGTCATTTCAACCCCCAAGCGCACCCAGGCCAGGTTCTTGAGGCTCAAATTACGTGAATCAGGGTTGAGTAACCATTCTGCGATCATCGTGTCGCAGGTTATGGGCGTGATTTGAAACCCAAAACGATCGAGAACCATAAGATCATACTTGGCGTTATGGGCTACCTTGCTGATTTGCTGATTGATCAAAGGCCCTGACAGCGCCTCCCTAACCTGCTCAATGGTTAATTGCTTACCCTCTTGGTGACCAATAGGAATGTAAAAACCCTTGTTCTCATCCACTGCTAAAGCAATGCCAACTAATTGAGCTTGAAGTGCATCGATGCCTGTTGTTTCCGTGTCGAAGGCAATTGTCTCGGCAGCATTTAATGTGTTCATGCAACTCTTTAATTTTTCTTGAGTGTCCACGACAATAATACTTAGGCCTAGAGGGTTTTCTAAAGGTTGATTTTCAAGCTCAACTTTCTGGTCGAACAGACTCATTTGAGAATCTGTCCCCTGGGTAGGATTAATCTTATTGACGATTGTTTTTAATTTTTGTGTTAGTGTGCGAAATTCCAATTCGCGGAATAAGTCCTCCACTTTGGCTGGGTCAAAGCGATTGATCCTTGCTTGTTCAAGATCCAATTTCAGCTCGAGGTTGGTCACGATCTTTGCTAAATACTGACTGAGATAGGCGTTTTCTTTGCCTTCGATCAGCAGTTTGCCAACGCGTGTATTAATTTGGTCA
>Ga0116144_10003007_pt1 | contig 17365 bp, 18 predicted proteins | sample AD_UKC035_MetaG_FD_89746 | JGI IMG/M metagenome (GOLD analysis project Ga0116144, IMG submission 89746) | Active sludge microbial communities of municipal wastewater-treating anaerobic digesters from USA - AD_UKC035_MetaG | ecosystem: Engineered > Bioreactor > Anaerobic > Digestate | place: USA...
AGGATCGGCTCCGACCAGGTCGGGCGATTCTCACCATCCAGGCAGCAGAAGCGCAGATCCAACCGGGCCAGCGTCGCCTCGTAAACTGCATAGGCGTCACCCTTGCGATTGGTGCGTTCAGCGTAGCGCACTTCCAGGTCAGTCGGGTTGTAGCTGAATGTCCAGCCCAGGCCGCACGGCCCAAAAACCTTCGTCACCGTCTCGGTGAGATAAGCCGGGTCAATGTCGGTCAGGTCCGCCGCTCCGGGCACCTTTTTGTAGGCTTCCGGGGGCAGCACTTCGGCCAGCTTGGTGATTGCCTGTCCCAGTGTCAGGCCGGTCAGCGTTTTCCAGTCTTGCATGACGTTCATGTCCAATTCCTCCGTTTGCAATGCCCCTGTGCGCAGCAGGGGCAAATCTCAAGGATAGTCCTCTGCGCAAGGGCTCGAAACTCGGGGCGCAAGACCTGGTTCAAACGGAGTTTGGGCGTTCGGGCGGTTTTTGTCCGCCTTCGCCGCCGCTGCCAGGCGCTGTTTAGTTTTTAAGGTGCCCCAGACAGCGGTTGGCTGTCTTTCGAGAAGCGTTCTTGCAAACGCCTCTCGAAAAACCGTCAACCGGCATCCCAGGTTTCAACCCACAGTGGGGTTTCGACGCGAAGATCTTGTACTCGTTCACCGACCAAAGCTTCCAGAGATGTTCCCATCCCAGGCAGTTTAAGCCGTTTGCAATCGCTGACTAACGCAGCGCGCTGCTGGTTGGTGGCGGTGCAAAAGGCTGCATGCTGCTGTAACCGGGCCTGCTGCTTCCATTTAGCCGCGTTTTCTTTATCGCTCATCTCCACTTCCACATAGCGGCGGTCACTGCCATGTTGAAGCAAAATATCCGGCTGCCAGGGATCGTCGTCCGCCTCAATATCCGGCAGAATATCTGCTCGCCAGCCGCGTAACCGGGCGTGCATGGCAAAGGCCAGCAGTCCGAAGGTGTGGTCGCGTGAATGTTCACCTTGGTGCAGACGGTCAATCCGTTCCCAATCGGCCTCTACTGGGCTCCATCCCAGGATGCTGCACAGTTCTTTTCCATCATCGGATAGTTTGATTACGGCAAGAGCCGATTGGAATGTGCCAATTTGAATTGAGAACACATCGCTGCGCACCAGTTCTTTCTCGGTCAGCATATCCAGCGCAGCGCGTAGTGAACCGGAACGGGCTTTCATTTCCTCCAGGGTACCGACCAACTGATCCAACTCGAGGCGAGTGCTGATGCCGGTCGTAGCCATAATTGCCAGGGCCATACTCTGGCGTCGCCAACGCACATCTTCGTTGGAAACCATCTGCTTGAAGCGCGCCGGGATGGTAGGAGGCGTCCATTTCTGCATCTGGGTCAGGATACTGTTGTAGAAGGCAGGAACGTCCGCGCCGTTGGATGCACCCGCTGATTCAGGCTGAGAGCGCTGCTGGCTAGGCTTGCGTTTTTTTAGATGGGCAATCTCATCTCGCAGATCTTCGATGCTCTGCGATTGGGCGTTCAATTTCTTCAATAACGCCTGGTTCTCCAAAACCAGTTTATGCTCTTCTTCGGAGCGATCGCGATTCACCCGCCAGGCAGCAGGGTTGTTCAGCGATTGTTCAAAAAAGGCCCGCCACTGCACAGGCGTCCAATTCTGGAAAAAGTTCGGGTCCACCCGCTGAAGGTCCTGCACGCGCCAGCCGTCCACCTGCCGGGCAACGTAGAACATCACCGTGCGGAAATCTTGGATAACCTGCAGGGCAGATTCCTTCAAGGTGCGCTCACTGGCAAGTAAGTCGCTGATCATGCGGCTGCGAATGGTTTCAGCGTTATCCATTGCGGATCCCATTCGGGAGAACAGAAAGCGAAAAACTCGCAGACACATCAGGGCCTCTGCTCATCCCCTAAAACCTGAGCCGCTGATTGCACAGCCTGCTGCGCCTGCTCCACAGTCAAGACGCCGGCTGCCCAATCCTGCACCGCCTGCGCGGCGGCGATCAGGGCGGTGCGTTGGTAGCTCAAGGCCGGTTGACCACTGCGATAAGATCGTGCAATCCGTTCGGCGGTAATTTGAGCCCGCACCGGATCAGGGTTCTCGTTGAGTAGTTGAACTAACAGTTCCGTTTCCTGGCGCAAACTATTCAATTCAGCCGTATAAGCCTGGCGCGCCAGGATGATCTGCCATTCCATTGGGTCGAGCAGCTGCGGATACCCCTGCTCATCGCGAGATGTGAAACGGGAACCGACTGCTCCCAATACCAGCATCGCCAAAGCCACCAGACTCAAGGAGAGCCACGGCCAGCGAGTGATAAGTTTTTTGAGATCGGTCAGTTCGATTTCCATAACCGTTATCGGGTAAAGCGTATTTTGGAGATGGATGTGGTCGTGATCGTTGCGGGTGAGTAGAGCAATCCTCCTGCCGTCAGCAGCGGAACGCTGGCCTGGGCCTGGCAGTTCATGCGGGCATTGAAGTAATCCGGGCGGATGTTCACCACAGCCGAATAGTCGGCTATGGTCTGTTCACCCAGGGTCTGGTGGAAGGTGTTCTGAGCCATCGCGATTGGATACCAGTTGTACTGAAAGGTGGTCACACCGCTGTCACGAAAAGCGCGCCGATCGGCGGCCGACCAGGCTGCGTCTTCGCAGGCTGCATCCGTGGCAGTTTGCAGGCGCAGCCGGACGTAATACAGGCGGCCGCCATCCACAACCAGGGTTAGCAAGGGCAGCACGATGAAGGCGATAACAACCGCAGCCCAGGCCATGCTCTGCCCTTTTTCATGATGGAAAAACCGAAGGACAGCAGCAGATGACGGTTGGAGTATCTTTTCTTTCGGTTTCATCCTTCTCACCATCCTTCCTGGCGAAAATCCGAACGCACCGTGCCAGTCCAGTTTGCCGGAGTGCTGATGCCAAAGATGCTGGTCAGGCTGGCAAAGTAGTTCGGTACGCTGTATTGCACCTGGACGCGCAGCAGGCTGCCTGGTGTGCCGCCGCCAGCCACACTCACGGTGTAGGTTCCAACCGGTGCAGCCTCCAGCATGTTATTGGCAGCCTCAAGCGCCACACCGACCTGGTTTGCTTGCGCCACGGACGCCATGCGTGCGCCGTAGTTGGCAGCGTTGGATGCACTCAAGCCGGCGTACCCGACCATGGCCAGGTTAATCAGCCCAAACGTGACCAATAGCAGCACCGGCAGCACGAAAACTGCCTCGTCAATCTCGGCTCGGATATCGGCGACAATCGCTCGGAAAAACTTGCGCATAAAACAATCCCTGGGGCGGCGACCGAACTTACGCCCGGCCGCCGCCCACTGCGGTAAAAAGCACCGCTTGGCTAAATCTTCGCGGCCAGGTTACTGAAGTTGTTCGAGACCGCAGTGCCCAGGGCGGTGAGGCCGACCATGGCGACCAGGACGAAGAAGGTGATCAAGAGCGCCTTTTCGTCCAGTTCAGCCTTGCGATCGGCGACAAAGTTCTGGGCCATCACATAGGTTTTGAGAGCAGCTTGGTACATGATTTTGGGAAACCTCCGAAGTGAAATAGGGTGGAAATAAAAAATGCACAGCCGGCCCAGGAAGGGCCTTCTGTGCACCACGGATGGAATTATAGCGGAAATTTAGGAGAAACGGCTCGGAGCAAACCCGATTTCCCCAAAAATGGGGAATATTTCCAAGAAAACTCCTCACTTTTTGGGAATACGAATTATGCGTTTTCTTGAAGATCTGCCCACAGCTCGCTGACGCCTTTTCGGATAGTTTTCCGATCTAACCCGGTAATTCTGGCTATCTGGGATATGCCCCCCACGCCGATTTTTTCCGCCTCATAAGCCGCAAACAAACGCCGCTGCCGGGCGCTCATCACGCTCATCAGCAAGTTTATCTGATAATGTCGCAGGCGGTCAGGATGGTTCAAATCTTTACCACGGCAAATTTCACAGGCGCAATGGTTGATACGCGCCGTCTTTTTTAATGCCATAGCCAAAATGCCCCTGCGCCGATCAAAAATCCAAGCATCCCCGGCAGGCGGATGCGGTCGCGGTCTTTGACAATGAACCGACCATAAACAAAAAGCAGCGCATACCAGACTGTGGCTCCCACCCAGGCCCACAGCGCCAGGTGCGCATCGAGCAGCGCCAGGGTTACCATCACTTTGGCGTCGGCGCCGCCGGCCCATCGTCCCAGCCAGGCAACCAACACTGCGGTCAGGATCAATGCCATCAGCGGGAGATAGCCCGAAACCAGCCCAAACAAGCGCAGGGAGAGCGCTAATACGATGGGCGGTAGGGTAATCCAGTTGGATACTTGCCGATGCTTCCAATCTTGCCAGGCGCACAGGCAGAGCCAGGCGGTAACAGGCGCTCCAATCATGGAGTTTCGCTTACCAGGAAGCTGGCTACCCAACCCCCGCGGTCATCCAGCGTGGAGATATGAATCCACTCAACGTCTTGGGCTTTGGCCGATTCAATCACCAGCAGCGGACTGCCATTGGGAAGGACACCCAGAATGTCTCCGCCCGGTTCCGAACGCAGGTTGGCGCCATCCGGACTGGCGACAAAACGCAGTGGTAGAGCGTCGTGGAATTCCCAGGCATAGGACTCTACCAGCCAGCCTGATCCCTGCTGGGCTGCAACATGTAACCAACTAGCTCCATCGAGATCGGCAGCCTGATAAACTGCAACCCAGGTTCCATTCGGTAAAATGGCAGTTGATTTTCCACCTGGTTGGTCAAACAGATCCACCGCTTTGTCGCTTGGATTCCAGATAATGCGCTGTACAACCGCCGGTGTGGCCGTCGAAGTGGGTATAACGGTTCGAGTTGCTGTAGGGGTGGCTCGCGGCGATCTGGCGGTTGGTGTGGATGTTATTTCAACTTGTGTTGTGGGCGTTGTGACTTTGAAACGCAGCCATTGGCTATCTGGCGCGATGCGGCGAGCGATCACCACGCCCATCCCAATGAGTAAAGCGAGCACAATGAGGCCGCACAGACCTGCATACAACCAAAAACGAAAATGATGGGGGGAAAAAGATTTCATGATTCTCTCTTAGGGAATTTTTCTTGCGTCAGTTTTGCCACACAGCGGAGGTGCTCGTATTGCCTGAGCATTGCCTGCGGCTCGAATGCGTCAAACCAGGCCCTCAAGCTGCCATCCAGATCGGAAACTTCGATGTCGGCGCCCTTACCGAGCGCCTGGATGCGGATATACTCCACCAGGCGCGTTCGGTAAGGTTCGTCCGCTTGATCTACCAGGGTATGTATTTCTTGGGCCAAACGGGCGGCAAGTTCGGGGAGGCGGATGGGGGACATGGCGATGAATAATTGGGGGGTGCAGATGCCGTTTGGCAAATTTGCGCCAGGGCCGTGACGCGCATCGGCCAGATCAGAAAGCCGTAATAATAGCTTGCCGGGGCCGAACCGGTTTGGATCAGATCATTACTCGGCCCAACGATTTGCAAGCCCTCAAAGAAGCGCGCCAGGTTGCAAAAGTCGGAATATTTGGGTTCACAGGCATTCCAATCTACTGCCTCCTGGCCGACAAATGCTCCGGCAAGGGATAGGCCGACTCGCTGTGCTCCGGGCTGAGAGAACAAACGAAGCAGCTCGTCGCGCGTCTTTACACCTTCCACAAACGAAACGTAGTAAGGCTGTTTGCTGCCCACATGCTCCTGGTAGTAATCATAGGATGCGCTATCGTAGACGCTGTAATAAGGCGGCATTGTGACACCCACTGCTGCCCACAGTGGGTAGCGCAGGTTGTCGTGATTGTAGAAAACCTGCACCAGGTCGAATACCGGGCCGTCTTTGTAAGGGTTGGAGCGCCAGGTTTCCAGCCTGCCGCTGATGCCTTCCAGCGTCCAAATCCCGCCGTCTTGTGTTTGGGTAAACGTGAGCGGAGGGCGATTTTCGGCGGCCAGCGTCTGGCTGATTGTCTGAGTGCATTCATCCACAGGCGCCAGGGGCGGCAAAGGCAGCACGCCGGGTACATCCTGGGTGGTTGTGATGGTTTGGGGAACAGGCGGTGCAGCGATTTGGGCGTTGATCGCCCCACCCGGGTTGGCGCCGACCGTGAAGCTCCAGGTATACGCCTGGCCGTTAACGGTCATTTGTACGGTATAGGTTGCATCCGTGATAAGCGGGGACCGGGGAATAAGCACCACCGCATCCTGGTTGCCCAGTACGCTGCGGCCCATTGCCTGCTGCTGCGGATCGGCGTTGGTGTAGGTGGCTTCGGTGTAGATGCAGTGTTCCAGGTTTGTGTTGCCCTGCCTGAAAGCGTGGGCCGTGACATTCACAGCAGTAAAGCCATCCCCAAACTGAACGATAATTGGCGGACCGGAAGGAACGGTGTATCCACTGCACGGTGAGAGCGGGTCAGGCGTCTCGCCGCCAGAATACTGCCCGACCGGCAGCACCTTGCCGTTGGCCGGATAGAACACGGGGTAAGTTGCCTGGGCCATCGTATCTATGCCGCGGTAAACATCTACGCCTGCGCCCATCTGCACCCCGCCATCGGCCTCACGGTAAGCGCCATACCCTACTTCTCTCAACTTGGGCTGCAAAATTGGGATAGCATGGAAGGGGCCAGTCATCCATTTGGTGATGGCTGCTCCATCTGGCAGCGTTGCACTGTTGGAGGTCAGCAGGATGGACGACTGCGCGGCTGCAAAGCCTTCAATGGTCGCCCAGGGATTGTTGGGATCTTCGTCATGGGTCAGCACATTGTTCTTGACCATGTATTTGCTGTGAAGCTGGTTGCCTTGCACCCAACTGGCATGGGTGGTCACCGGAGTCAGCCCGGCAAGCGCTCGGAAATTGTTCAACGTTTCCAGTGAATTGCCATACTGCACGGTGAAATTCAATCCCGGCGCACGTGTCCAGATCGCTGTGTCAGTGCCGTTATTGAAGATCATTTGAATGTCTCGCACCATGTAATACAGGCTGTACGTGCCGGGCACGAAGTTGGCGAGCTGGATCGTCCAGTTTACCGTCAGGTTGTTGCCGGAAACCGATTTGCTCCAACCGGTGAAAGTAGCGCTGTTCCAGGCGTTGGTCTTGGGATCGGTATAATCCCAGGCGTTGCCGCCGAACTGCCCACTGGCGTCGCAGCCGGCATCCAGGTTGTCAATCGTCGAAGCGTACCAGGGACTTGGCAGGATGTTGGTCATTGTGCCAAAGTAATTGGCAAAGTTGCGTTCGAAGCGGCTGTAGTAACCGGCGCCGGTGGCGGATGTGCAATCAGATGCGCCGACATAGACACGCTCAATGGTATTCCCGCCTTCTGGATCGGAGAAGGTCCCCACCACGGTCAACAGGGAGTTGGGCTGGGCCGGGTTGGGTGAGATCGCCAGGGAGACGAGCTGCGGCGGGCGGTTCGGGATGGGTGTAGGCGTGGCCGCAGCTACCGTCACGCTGCCAAAGCGCTTCCAATCCGCCGTTTGGGTATCGTTCTGCCACCAGGTCGCGTCGCGCGCCATGTAATACACATTGTATGCGCCAGCAGGGAAGTTGTTGAACTGCAGCGTCCAGGTCAAAGTTGTTTGATTACCAGAAATGCTGCGCGTCAGGTTGGTCAGCGTTGCCGTTCCGGGGGCATTGGACAACGGGGCAGTCATGTTCCAGGGAATCACTCCATATCCACCGGTGCATGCCGCTCCGGTGTTATCCCTGGCTGCGCCATAAGCAATATTGCTGGAATAAAGATAGGCTATGCCGCCGAAGTAGTTGGACAGGTTGCGCTCGAAATTGCTACCGTAGGCTTCGCCCGGGTCCACTGTACAGTTGGAAATGCCCAGGTGCACCCGCTGCAAAAGGTCGCCCTGCGGGTCATTGAAGACCGTGGTGATCGTCACCAGATCATTCGGGCCCGGCTGTGCGGGGGAAAAGGTCAGCGAGGTCATCAATGGGCCATTGGTGTTGGCCGGCGTATTTGTGTTGGCGCGGGCAGAACTCGCCAGGGTAAAAAGGGCCGCCAGCAGAGCCAACAAGGCCAGCAGGGAAAAGTTCTTTTTCATAAGAAGCTCCTTTCCGGCCTATGGCCAGAGGATGTAAATCGGGTTCATGCTGACGACCAGGTTACTCGGATCGAGCGAACCACCGGTCATATTCCATGCCTGGGACGGATTGACGGAGAAACTCAGAGTATGCTGCGCCTCTGCTGAAGATGCATACCAGAGCACCCACAACGCTTGGCCTCCAAGGTCAAACTTGAAACCCTGCACATCTGCGAGACCATTGATGTCAGACGGCAGCACCTGCCCAACGTAGGCTGCATTACCCAGCTTCTGATGAACGAACTGGAAAGCTTGAAGTGCTGGGAGCGGAGCGCCTGAAGAATCCACCAGACCGGTGTTCTGCCAACCTGACCAGGTATGCCAGATATTGGCATTCACACTTGATGCCTGGGCGGCGGCAAAAGATTGCACCACATAGGCGGTTTTAGCGTTCTCGTATTCAGGGAAACCGGTGCAGGATGCGCAGGGGATGGCGGTCTGGCTGTTAAGCAGAAGTTTATTCCCCGCCCCATATTGCTCCAAGAGATTACGGATGAACGCCGCCTTGATCTGCACGACCGGTCCTGTGGTGTTCCATGCGGCGTGCCAGCCCGGATCTGCATAAGCGTAGGCTAAATCCCAGTTGGTCGGGTAGATATTAAAGCCATCTGGGGCGTGAAAGCTTACACCGTCGAAGTACGGCCCGCCGCCCCCGGCCAGGATACCTTCAAAGAAGTCAGCCATCGTGCAATCTCGGGTACCGGGCGCGTTATCCGGGTCGCATTCCAGGCGCAGGCCGCCCACCAGTACGGTTGCATTGGGATCCGCAGCTTTGATAACGGGGTAAGCTGCCTGGAGCATGGCCGCGTAATACACTCCGCCATAACCGGAGTAGTAATCTCCTGAAATACCCCAGCAGCCGGCGGAGCCATCCACATCTGGTTCATTCCACAACTCCCAGGTATGAATGTTGTAGGGCGGAATGGAATAACGCTGCACCACGTTTTGCATGAAGGCTGCAAACGATGGCAAAGCATCGCCCAGCACCGGACCGCAATCGCCGGATGGCACAGCCCATGCCGGGGAGCTGGCGATGGTGACGATTGCTGGTAAATTGTTGGCCGAGGCAGCCTGCATCTGTGTTTCGAGATCGGCCAGGGCGTTCCAGTCGTATTGCCCCTGAACTGCTTCCACATCCGACCAGCGCAGCTCCTGATCGAGGCGAGTCTGTTCCGCTCCGCTCTGGGCAATCACGGCAAAATCTTGTGCAGAGAGATCGGCATCGGCGGCAATCCCATACGCTCCGGGGATGGCTGTGGGCTGCGGCGTGGGTGTAGGTGTAGGCGTCAAAGTAGCCGTTGCTGTAGCGGTTGGCGTGGGGGTAATTTGTGTAGAACCGGCGCTGCGCATGACAATCGGCAGGTAAACGTGATAATCCAAAACCTGTTGGGCGACTGCCGGGCGGTCAGGCAAAGCGATTGCAAACACAGATAAAACCAGAACCAGGGCTGGCAATGCCAGGATGCGTGTGAAGGGTAAGAAGTTTTTCATCAATTTGACTCCTTTATCGAACGGCACAAACAAAAAAAACGCACCAGACCGAAACCGGTGTTTTTTACCGGTCAATGGCCTGGTGCGCTCAAAGGGGGAGTGCTGGCGAAACGGAGTTAGCGGGGGATTGCTTTTGGGGAAGCGACGAGCAACAAAAAAGGCGCACCCACCGGCCAATCCGGTTTTGGTACGCCACGAAGAGAATTGTAATCAGAACAAAGGAAAAGTCAAGAAAATTTAGCCGCTTACGTTTTCGCCTGCTCAGATTGCTATGTCAATCCCTCCTGGCAACCACGGATTGTACCCACCCCAAAAGCAGGCCAATCACGATACCAACACCCAGACCTTGAAAGAATAGAACAATGCCAAAAGCTGTTTCCATTGCGTTCACCAGATAAACGGAATCACGCGCCAGCGCACCCGTTGAGTGTATTGGTCATAGGCGAAGATCGTACGCTCTTCCAGGTGGATGCGCACGATATCTATTGCAACAATCAACGCCAGTAGAGCCAGGTTCCAGAGGCTGGGATTCCAGATCACTGCCGGCAGGGTGTTGAGCAGCGCCCCGGCATACATCGGGTGACGGATGTATCTATACGGCCCGCGCGTCACCAGGCCGCGATCGGCTGGGGCAATGCCGAAGGATGCGCCGAGGGTCCACAACGCCCAGAGAGTCAATGATACGCCGACGCAGGCCACAACCGTGCCTAACAGGGGCACAGGGTTCTCGATGCGCAGCATCAGGGGAGCCAGGAAAACCGAGCCCAGGATCCCGGCGCGTACATACCACGGGTAAGGGTTATCTTTGTCTGTGCGCCGGCTGAGCAGGCGGTAGCCGACCAGGATGCTTTCGGCGGCCAGAAGGGCAGGCAGCAGGCTGCGCTGGCGCAGGGCAGTCTGGAGCTGTAAACAGCCCAGGATCAGCCAGGCAGCGACAACGAGGCCGAGGCTAAAACGTTGAAAGATTTTCATGGGTCTCCTTCATTGGAACATGGCGAGCAGCGGCATCAAGAAAGCTCCCAGGATCAAGATGACCGCCGGGAAGAAGAAGTGAAAAGCGACGAGTGATGTCAGTTTGCCGCCCAGCTTCTCTTTTTCCGTCATCACCCGGTCGCGATACTCCCGCGCCAGCGAGCGGGCAGTATCGTTCATCAGCGCAGCGCTGTCCACACCCTTTCCAGCTACTTCATCGAGCTGCATGGCGAAGGCACGCAGCGCGGGCAGCCCGGCGCGCGAGAACACCTCGACCAGCGCTCCCGTGACAGGCTTGCGGCTAAAAAGCGGGCGGCCGGTCTGGCGGGCATGCGAAACGGCTTCACCCAACAAACCGGCGAGCGGTCCGGGAAGTTCAGCCGCGCGCAGCACCGCCTGGTCGGGCGGCGTCCCGGCCGAAACCTCGGCGGCCACCAGCGAAGCCATCTCCGGCAGGCCGCGCACCGCCTTCTTGCGCACGCTGTTGGCTTTGGAGCGCATGGAAAAGAATGGGAATGCAAAAGCCAGCGCCGGCAGCAGGAAAAAGACCGGAACCGGCTTGATCAGCACGATCAACAGCGACCCGCCGGCATACAGGCAGGCAGTAAAAATGACACCGCCTAACTTCTGGCCGGCGTAATGCCCGCCGCGCTGCGCCCATTCCAGGTGGTTTTGCCATTCGGTCAGCGAGATCGGCAGCATCCCGCCGACCCGTTCGCCAATTTCCACCTGGCGATTGTTTTGCTGCACATCGCCGCGAAATTCCCGCAGCTGCCGGGCAGCTTTGCTTTCGACGCGGATGCTGCTCAGCAGGATATAAGCCGCCCAAGCGGCGGCAGCCGCCGCCAGGAATAACCCGGCCCCGCGCATAATAAGGTTTACATCAACAGGCATACCCTTACTCCACGACCGCCGCAATGGCGTCTTTGATATTCCAATAGCCGAAACCGGCCCAGATCAAGGCTGCCAGCATCACGCCTTGCATCAACGGCGTCTGGAAAGCCGGTTTGCTGATCGGGTTGACCAGCACCGTTCCCAGGGTAAAACTGAGCGCCAGCAGGATGGTGCGGGCCGTTCCCCATGCGCCGGCCGCCACTGCGCTGGCCTGCGAGCGGGTTTCCATCAGGTCGGCCATATTGACGGCGGCCAGGCGTAAGGCTTCGATGTAACCCGAACCGCCGGTCTCCCACAGGCGGCCGATCTCGACCACTGCCAGCAGCAAGGCTGGAGAAATGCGCTGGGCCTCAGCCTGGGTTTCGTCCAACCCCTGCCGCCCAGAAGCCTGAAGCCGGGCAGCGAAACGCCGGATCCAATCCTTGAGCGGCTTATCGGGGTCAAGCCCTTCAGCCACATTGTCCAGCGTTTCGATCAGGTTGGGGTTGGCTTTGAGCAGGCTGGACAGACGGGTGAGCATGGTCGGCAGTTCTTTGTCGATATCCAGACGAACGGCTTCCCATTTCCCATCGAAATAGGCGTTGATGGCAACATACCCCAGGAAAGGAGCGGCAATTGCCAGCACCGGCGGCAGCCCCACAATCAGGATCGGAATCACCAGGGCAATGCCGACCAGCCCACAGACTCCATACAGAGCAATTTGCTCCCATCCGGCGACGTTCAAGCCAAAGGAACTGAAGCCCAGGCGGATTTTGTATTCAGGCGACCCCATTGGCGCATCCTGGCCGCTTTTCGGGGCGTTGACTGGCCGGGTGAAATCGGCCAGCGCCCTTTCGGCCTGGGTGCGGGAAGATGCAAACACGGCGGCGACAACACCGTAGCCGATGAAGGCCAGGGCGGCAGCCGCAAAAAGTGGTAAGAATTGGTGCAATACAGGTGGCATAGAATTATCTCCTGCGCTGGCTGTCCAGCATGCGGGCTTCACCGGGCGTATAGAGGGTGTTGAACTTCACATCTCCGCCGCGTAAGCCATCCAATTCCCAGACGCCCAGCACCTGGCGGCGGCCTTCCAGCCAGCCGACCTGGATGATCAGGTCAACCGCCTGGGCAAAAACCGCCTTAGCAGCTTCCATACGCACACCTTTGTCCTGGAACATCAGCACGCTGATGCGAAAGACGGTTTCATCAGGACCCTCGGCATGTGTTGTGGAGAGTCCCGGATGATCGGACATCTGGGCGCGGAAGAGCGAAAGGGCGGCGTCGCCGTGGCGCACTTCGCCCACGATCAGCCACTTGGGAGACATGCGCATGGCGTCATCTACGCCGTTCTGCAGGGTGTAAGCCGGGACGCTCGACCCGACCTGGGCCGGGCGGGCTTCCAACGTGACCACGTTGGGGTGGTCGAGCCAGATTTCTTCGGGGTCTTCGATCTTGACAATGCGCGCCTGGCGGGGGATGCCGCTGGCCAGCGCAGAGAGCACGGTGGTCTTGCCTGTGCCGGTGCCCCCTACCACCAGGATGCGCAGCTTACGCTCTACGTGCTCCAGTAGGGATTGGATCACCGCTTCGGGGGCCATGCGCCAATCCACCAACTTCTTTGGCTCGACCGGGTGCGCCTCAAACAGGCGGATGTTGATGGATGGGTAGCCGAGGCCGGGGGCCAGGATGGGATGAATGATCTTGATGCGCGCCCCGCCCATGCCTTCCATACGGGGGAGCTTGGCGTCCACCGACGGAGACGATTCACTGATCGAACGTCCCAAGGGAGCGAGCAAAGACTCCACCGCCCGCCAAGTTTCTTCGATGGACGGCTTCCGGTCGAGCAGTTCAAAGTGCTCGGCGCCTTTCTTTTGCACCCAGACCGTTCCATCCGGGTTGAGGGTCAGCTCGGAGTAGCCAGGGTCGAAATCCTTGCCAGGCAGCAGATCATTGATAAAGCCCAGCCCGCCGACGCGAGCTACCACCCGCTGCACCAGGACAGCCTGCAAAGCGGGATCGGCCAGCATCCCCTGGCGGCCCAGCGTACTGACGACTGCAGGGCGCACCTCCAGTTCCAACCGCCGCCGGTCGCGTTTGACCGGTAGAGGCAGACGGTCCATTTGGTCGGACACGAGCTGCACCACCTGCTCTTGCTGGTCGGGTGTAATCGTTTGAGATGTAAGGTTGGTCCAAGACATGAATCTACACCTTGATCTTGATCGGCCCCAGCTTGACCGAGCGTCCATTGGCTTGTTGAGCGCTGACCTGCTGCGGGTGAGACTGGTACAGCAGCGCATCGGCCAACGGCTTCAGGCTGCGGCTGAACTCTTCCACGGAAAGCAGCGGCAGCCGGCGGCTATCTTGGGCCGTACCCACCGCCAGGTTGTCAGGAATCTGGGCGATGATCGGCGGGAAGGGTTTGCCGGCCTGCTGCGAAGCCGCGCGATGCCAATCGTCTGCCGAAAGCCGCCCGCCAAGGCGGTTTAGAACGACCAGCACCCGGTCACCGGCAATGCGATGCTCGCCGGGCAGGCGTTCAACCACCGTACGATAGGCTTCAACCGTGCGCATCACGCCTTCCAGGGAAGGCCGGGCAACGAGCACCAGGGTGTTGGAAACTGAAATGGCAGACGCCGCCAAAGCAGACGGCGGGGCGTCAATGATGATGACCGCATAGCCGGCGTAATGGGCGGCGGTAGTCACCAGGCGCGAGATCGAGTTGGGCGCTTCTGCCGGGGCGCTCATCGCCTGGGCCTCGGAAAGCACGTCCGGGAAACCGGCCAGCACGTCCAGGGTATCCAGTTTTTGGATGGAGAGCTTGATGCCCTCCGGGGTGGGGTTGTTCCACCACTGGGTGATGTTAGGTTCAGGTTTGATGCCCGCCACCAACGGCAGATCGTCGGGCGCGCCCAGGCCGATCAGCAAAGTCGGATAACCGCGCCGGGCAGATTCGTAAGCCAGGTTGGTCGAGACCGTGGTCTTGCCCACCCCGCCCATCTGGTTCCAAACGGTGATGATGCGCATGGCTACCGGCCCTACACCGCCGCCGCTGCCGCCAGAAGTCCAGGCTCCTTGCAAAGAGCCAGACTTGCTCTGGCGCAGGGCCAGGCAGTCGCCGTATATGCGCCCGATCACCTCTGGCAGGTTGATGTCGGCGATGTACGCGCCTTTGACGCTGCCGATCTCGCGCACCTTTTGCAGCAGTTCTACGCCGCCTTCTGCCGGGGTGACCACGTATGCCGCGCACTGCAAGCCGGTCAGCAGCTCGGTCAGGTTGGCGTAATTGCCCATCAAGCTGCCTTCCAAAAGCAGCGCTTCTGGGTTGGCCGTCAGCTTGGTGCGCAAATCTACGGCGTCGGTGGCCATCGAGGTCACCCGGAAACGGCCGTCGGCCATCAGCAGGTTGATCCACGGCATCAGCCGGGTGGTGGTGCCGGCCAGCAGGATAGAAACCGGCTCGGCCGCGGGTTGAGGATTTGAGGTCATGGATTGACTCCCGGAACCGGAGTCGCCTGGGGCAAAACGCCAGGAATGCCGACCGTTGGCGTAGGCGATGGGCCGGGGGTGATCACCAGGTCGGGCAGGTAAACGCCGGAGGTGATTAGTTCGTCCGGCTGGTCGGGTTCGAGCACCAGCGAAAGCTGAACGTTCTGGGCATTATCCAGCGCCGGCAGCAGGTCTACCAGGAAAAGCAAGCGCGTTTCGCTTTCCACGCCGAATGAGGCGAAGTCGTAGGCCAGGAACTGCGCATCGGTAGGAATGGCCAGCACCACAGTGCCTTGCGTGGCGCGGCTGCGGGTGGATGTGGCGCTGAACTGGCTACCGCCAGAATCGGCTGCGCCTTCGAGCGGATCCTGGGCAGCAAAGTCGGGCGAGACGTACAGCACGCGCAGGCCGTTGGCGACGTTCTTGGAGAAGGCGCCATCCTGGTCGAAGATGACGGCCGTCAGCCCGACGTGGTCGCCGGGCTTGAGCAAACCGGCTAACCCTGCGGCGTCGGTCACCTGCAGCGCCACGGCGCGTTCGCCGGGAGCCAGCACTAATTTCTCGCCGCCCAGGTTGGCCGGGTAAAGCACATCGCCGGCGCTGCGCGTCATCGAGAGCGTCTGCCCGATCACTGCAGTCGCCTCCACGAAGGCCCCTTCGGGAACCAGGCTCTTGGGATACTGTGCCAGGGTCAGGTCGCCTTCGGCGATCTGGTGGCCTACAGGCAGCATGCGCGCCGCCGTCACCACCGGCACGGTCGGTTCGGGACGCAGCAGGAACAGGGCGGCCGCGAAGACCAGCCCGGCAATCAACAAAGGGAGAATGCGTTTCACGGCTTACTCCTTTTCGGACTGCTGGGGAACGGCCAGTTGGGCGGGATCGGTGTGCAGTTGGATCAGGGTACTGACATCCGATACCGAACGCAGGTAGAGGTGAGTGGCTACTTTCGTCGCCGGGTCCACTTCTACGACCAGCATCTGCTGGCACAGGTTGTTTTCCCGGGCAAAGTTCTCCAAAATCGAACTTGTTTGGGGAAGTTGAAATGGGGGGGTAGGAAGCATGGGTTCTTTCTCCTTCAGGGAATAGATGGTGTAATAGATATCGGGGTTGGTGTAGCGACCTGCTGCCACCACCCCGGAGTAACAGATGGAGTTGATGTGAGAGTCTTGAGCATAGGCGCCTGCCAGGTGGCCTGCGCCGGACCGGCAAAACCGTCCGGCAGCAGGGTTGAGCCGATCCAGGCGCTCAAGGCCAGCCCGACCAGCAGCAGTGTGAGAAGGACAAGCTGACGCCTTCGAGAGAGGTGTTTCATCTGCTCACCTTTCCGAGGCGCAGCTCGATCTCGGCATCGGTCGGTTCGGGGACGGAGAGCATCAGCGGTTTGAACAGCAAGGGCTGCTGCAGCTCGCGGCTGTCGGTGTAAGGGAAGCGGCCGATGGCCATGCCGATGTTCTCGTTGGTCAGGAAGCGCCGCCATTCTTCATCGTGGAAACCGCGCTCGGAGCGCGCCAGGGCTGAAAGCACGATATCCTTGTCTTTGGGGTTCTTCAGGAAGCCCGCCACCAGGTTATTGCAGGATGAAATGATGTCCTGCGGGATCAGGCTGGGGGCCTGGGTAACCACGTGCAGGCGGCACTTGTACTTGCGGGCGTCGCGGAACATATCGCCGAAGCGCTGGCTGGTCGAAACCCCACCGCTCTCTTCATCGCCGCCGCCCTCGCCTGCCCCGCCGAAGATTTTGTTGGCCTCTTCGAAGTAAATTTGCAGTAGCGGCTCGCCGCCGGTGATCTCGTGCACTCGCCTTGCCACCATGTCGGTGTACAGGTGCCAGCCGGCCCAGCCCAGCAGAAAGGCTTTTCCGAAATCGTCCAGGAAGATGCCGCCTTCGATGATCGTGATGCCCCAGGGACGGGACAGGTCCTCGAGCGGGGTGGTATTCTTCCCGGCGGCAAACTGCTGGCTGGCTGCGCCTTGCACCAGCGGGTTGAGGCGGAACAGGATGCCTTCCAACACGCCGGAGAGCATGGTGTCACGCGGCGGGATGCCGTCCAGCTTGCGCTGCACTTCGTCAGACAGGTCGGATAAGCCGATGCCGGCAGAGCGATGCACGGCCAGCGCCTGGCGCTGCTCGGGACGGAGTTTTCCAAGCGGCTTGCCCGGTGTGGATTGAGCCACAGCAGCTTCCTGATCATTGCGGACGTTGCCCCATTCGGGATCGTTGCGCACTACCGGGTCGTCTATCAGCACGCCGGCGCGCACGTAGATATTGCGCAGCGCCTGGAGCAGCTCCTGCTTCTGGCGGCGCACGCCTAGCTTGGCAATCGAACCGAAGATGTCGGCAAAGGCACGCCACTGCGTTTCGGGGTTGATCTGCCGCCCGATTTGCAGGGGATTCCAACGGAACGGGCGCACGGCATCCGGCCAGAGCTGCAGGATGTCCACGTGGCCTTCCAGCCCTGGGGCATTGAGCAGCTGCCGCCAACCGGCGCCGAAGTCCAGCACTACGGTGCG
>Ga0116144_10003015_pt1 | contig 17339 bp, 17 predicted proteins | sample AD_UKC035_MetaG_FD_89746 | JGI IMG/M metagenome (GOLD analysis project Ga0116144, IMG submission 89746) | Active sludge microbial communities of municipal wastewater-treating anaerobic digesters from USA - AD_UKC035_MetaG | ecosystem: Engineered > Bioreactor > Anaerobic > Digestate | place: USA...
GATGTCTATCGAGCAGATAACGCGGAGGATGCTGGCACTGCCTACAGGTATAAACCCCAGTCTTATTCGGCGCGGTATGTTGTCTGTGTATGCGGAGGAGCGGCTGCGTAACGTCATTGAGTCGCTATCCGGTACGTCTCGTTTCCACATGTTTTCTGGCGGTTTGAAAAAGAAGACTTCGGACGTTGAGCTATTAGCGCAGGAGTACACGCCAGACATCGTACTTTGTGACGGGGTTTACTTGATGCAGCCTTCGGCCAGAAAAAGTATGTCCAAGGTGGAGAGGGCTTCCGACCTGTTTGATGAGTTGAAGCAAATGACGTTGACGCAAAACGTGCCACTGGTAGTCACCAGTCAGTTCAATAGGCAGGCTGGCAAGAAGGGCAAGGACGGTAGCTTGGAGAACATCGCATACACAGACGCTATCAGTACACACTCATCCATTGTGGTTGCCATAAACTCACATGACGACGGGGACAACAAACGGTTACTGACTTTCTTGAAGGGGCGTGAGGGGGAGTCCGGGGCTGTCGGTATCAATTACATTTTCACCCCACCTGACTTTAGTGAGCTAGCCGCAGATGACCCGCAACTGGCTACAGGGTCGTCACAGGGGCTAGACTGGATGGTGGGCAGGTAGTGTCAAGGAGAAGAGCATGGGCGTACTGACCGTAGCGGACACTAGCCATTTGCTCACGTTCGATGAGCAGCAGTGGATAAAGGATCACCCCTTCGACGTACGGGCCGTCAGGGTCAAAAAGCTATGCGTTAAGGTAGTGGCTTTGGAGGATGCTTTGGCTTCCGCAAGGGACGAATTGGATATGCTTGTGTCAAGCATGGACGAAAGGATGGCGAAGTAATGGATAGGGATAGGTGTATTGGCTGCCCGCTTGATGGAGTTGTGGAGCCAACCCCCGCCATACTAAGGGGGAGTGCACGGTTCTTAGTGGTTACGGATACCCCCACGGAGGCCGCTGCTAGGAGGGGGCTACTCCTAAGCCGTAATTCCGCAGAGGTGTTCGCGGCAGGCATGGCGGCGGCGGGGTTTCAGCCTGATGATTTTTCCTACGTGGCGCAGATTCGTTGCTGCTTTGATGAGGGGACGTACACCACCACCGACCGCAAGTTGATTGCACGCAAGTGCAGAGAGCACTTGGTTGACGATATTGTGGCGTCCAGACCGGAAGTTATTATGCCGCTTGGCGCTTCCGCTGCGAGTCAGGTTGCCGGGAGGGCGGTCAAGATAACTAAAGTGAAGGGGGTTGCCTCTCACAACGAGGAGCACGAGTGCATGGTTTTACCGTTGCTCAGCCCTGGGCAGGTTGTCATGTACCCACAGCATACTGGCGCGTTCAACGCTGATTGCATAAGCCTCAAGCGGCTCGTTGATAGTGAGTACAACGTCAAAGCGGCCAGCGAGTCCATGTTGGGGGACTACGAGTTGATCGACGATCTTCAGTTCCTGATAGACATGGAGCCGACGATTATCGCTTTCGACACGGAGAACACTGGTTTAGATTACTTCCACCGTGGCACCCATGATGTTCGTGAGTACGTACCTGATATTCATACTTCGGCAAACTTTGATCCACACGCCGCAATACTCACCATGCAGTTCTGCGTTGAGCCGGGGAAGGCATACCTCCTACCGTGGGACCATCCGGAAGCCCCCCAGACTAAGAGGTCTAAAGCACGGTTAAAGCGGCAGTTGGCGCAGCTATTGTGTCGCAAGAATATCAGGGTTATTGGGCAAAACCTGAAGTACGATGTCACGTACTTGTATCATCAAACTGGCATTCGACTGAAGATCGGCGGGGACACACTTATGCTGGCCGCGCAGGTTGATGAAAACCTGCAGAACAAGAACCTCGACGCCCTTGTTAAAATTTACGTGCCAGAGTTGGCTGGCTACGCAGACCACTTCAATGCTACGGTTGATAAGTCCCGTATGTGGGAGCAGCCGCTAAGCAGGTTAGTAGGGTATGGCGCGGGGGACGCGGATGCGGCATTGCGGGTCTACAAGGCTTTGATCAAGATAGTGCAGGCCGATAAGGGGATGCTGGCTAACTATAGGCACGTGTCACTGCCAGGGCTCAACGCTTTCGCCTCCATGGAACTACGCGGTGTGCCCGTGGACTATGAAGCTCTTCTTGAATTTGAAAAGGTAATGGCTGCGTCTGTGGCAGAGCAAGAGGCGAGTTTGTTACGGCAGGTACCAAACTCTATCAAGCGGTTGCACGTGGACAAAGGGGCAAAGAAAGGGGAGTCAGGGTGCAAATTCAGCCGGTCGGCCTTTGTGCAGGACATCTTGTTTAAGCATCCTGACGGTTTCAAGCTGACCCCAAAGGTGTTCACGAAGACTACAGAGCGTCTTGAGCCCGCGTTTCGTGTACCTAGCACATCTTCTAAAGACCACCTCCCATATTTCTTTGATGAGTGCCCGTTTACTCAAGAGCTAGCTACCTACGTCAAAGATGAGCGGTTGCTAAATACGAGCGTTCGTGGCTTCAAGAACAAGTACATTTTCGATGACTTGGTACGCTCTATCTACTCGTTGTGGACGGCAGTTACTGGTAGGTCGGCGTCGGAACGCCCAAACGGGCAGAATTACCCTAAGAGGGGCAAGACGGCCAAAGCATACCGGAGAATCTTTATTGCTCCCGAGGGGTACTTTGTTCTGGAGGCTGACTTGTCACAGGCGGAGTTACGGATCGCGGCGGATATGTCGCGCGACCCGGTCATGTGCCGCATCTATCAAGAGGCGGGGGACATTCATACGGCAACCGCGCTCATCATTATGGGGGTTACTGCAGAGGAGTTTGCAGCACTGCCAAAAGAGGTTAGGTCTGACTTCCGTACTAAGGCGAAGGCTACGAATTTCGGATTTTGCCATTTGTATACGGATGCGGTACTATGTCTTCGTGACGGAAAAGTCACTGAGGTCCAGATACAGCATGTTGAGGATAGTGATCTGGTTTGGGATGGTATCGAGTGGGTGGCACACGATGGAAAAGTCTATCAAGGCGAGCGAGAGTGTATGTGGTATGACGGGTACGCCGGAACCCCTGACCACGAGTGCTTCGTGCAGGAGGATACGAAGATTGCGCTCGCGGAAGCCGCAAGACTTGGCTTACCAATACTCCGTACAGGAAGGGGAGGCCAGCCTATTAGCCTCACAAAAGGGCTTTTTGCTAGAGCGGGGGAAGGCAAAGCGGTTATCAGGGAAGAACTTGGTGTTCTGGACTGGGTGCCCGGTATGCGGAGAGTGGCGGTGGCGGTCAAAGCAGCATTTGAAAAAGTCCGGGTGTCGTTGTCGGGGCATGGGTGTGTGGATAAACGACCCACGCCGCAAGATGCTGGGGTACAGGTACGATTCAATGGTTCAGCGTTGCGAACGGTGGACGCACAGGAGTTCGCAGGAATACAAGGGGAGAGGGATCAAGGTGCTGTTTCCGACCAGAGCGTCCTTTATCAAGTGGGCGCTGGATACGTGGCCGGACCAGAGCTTCAAAGGGGTGGAGTTCGACAGGAAAGACAACGACGGCCCCTATGCCCCAGGCAACCTGCGGCTGGCGACCTCGAAGGAGAACAAGAGGAACACGCGGGTAGTACTACACAAGGTGACGTTCCGTGGACAGGAGATGTACCTCTCGGACTTCATAGATGCCTATTCCCCCTACACTTCGCGGAGGACGTACACGCTGGTAGTGGAGAGGGGGATGAGTGCCGAGGAGGTAGTACAGCAGGCTATAGAGGCGGTGAAGCACCCGACCGGAAAATGGGAAGGGCTCTGGGTACGCTTGCGCGATTTACTACCAGAGTACGTAGCTGGGGTGCGACCCTTGCACGCCGTGTCTTATCGTGGAAAGCTGTTGACTATGTCAGAGTTCAGGCAGGCTACGGGGTGCACCTATGCTCCTCTATATCTAGCGCAGTTGTGTACCTCCATGAGCGGGGAGGCTATCCTAGCAAGGCGAAAGCCATAGGGGCGCTATACCGCAGGTACCGTACTGGGGAAGCGGTGGTATCGCCCACGGGTAGGATATGGATGACTTTAGGCGTGCACCCAACTTACGATCTTATGAACGCAGGGCCACGCCGCAGGTTTACGGTTGACGGAAGGCTGGTATCCAACTGCTACGGCATGTGGTGGCGGAAGTTTGTCGGCTATGCCAAGACTCAGTATGGTGTTGAGTTCACGGATAGGCAGGCGGAGAAGTTGCGTAGTGACTTCTTCAAGAAGTATGCCAAGCTGGTTACGTGGCACGAGCAGATGAAAGCCTTTGCACGTAAGCACAAGTTTGTACGGTCTTACTCTGGTCGGATACGGCATCTTCCAATGATTGATTCCGATGATGACGGTATCCGCCAGGAAGCTGAGAGGCAGGCGGTCAACAGTCCGGTGCAGGGGTTTGGTTCGGACTTGGGGATCATGACGTTGGGGCGGTTGAATGAAGAGGTGGACGACCGTTACTTAGCCCCTATCGCCTTCGTGCACGACGCTATCTACGCGCTTGTACCCAAGAAGCATCTACTATGGGGGGCTAGGACGTTGAAATGGTACATGGAGTCCAACCCTATTTACGAGTGGTTTGGTACGGACATGAAGGTACCGATTGTGGCCGATGTATCATTCGGTAGGAACTTCGGCGACACCTATGAGATGACAGGGTTAACGCTGGATGATTCTGACGAGTACGACTTCTCCAAGTTTTGGGATGCGGAGAAAGAGAGTGGGATTATCGTGCCAACACAATCGGCCCCGCCTAATAACGGGGCGTTGACCTTTCCGGTGTACACAGTATGGGAACCTTGAATGTAGATAGCCCTAGCATGCGCAGGATTTTGTCGGTGCTAGAAAAGCATGGCGATTTAGACGCGGAGGACATCGCGCTTGAGGCGCACGTTAGCCAGAACTCCTTGAGTAGTGGTGGCTACTTACGATACCTAATACTCCAGGGGAAAATACACATAGCTGCGTATAGGCGTAACTTTGTAGGGTCTGCGTCTCCGATTTACAGGCTTGGGCCAGGGAAGCCGGCCAAGAAGCCACGAGCGTACACAGATGCTGAGAAGTCTAAACGGTGGCGTATGCGCACCGGATACCGCAGTAAAGGTAAAGGGTTTCTGGTAGGGGTAGTATTGAATGCGATAGCCGATGGGGCTAGGAAAACTGGTAAATAGGAGGCGGTATGACCAGGGTTATGAGAGTTCGTGGTAAGGCTGGCGGTGACAACGCGGAGCGTGATCTTGTAGCTACATTGCACTCGATTGCAACCGCTACGCGGGAGGTGGCTGCGCTCAATAAGCAGATTGAGGAAGAGACCAAGTCTCTGTACCTCTTGATGAAAGCGCGCAAGGTGACAGAAGTGGAGGACACGCTGGCGACGGCGGCTGTGGTTATTCCAGCAGGTCGCGGGTCTACGTGGATTGACCCTCACAAGTTTCGTGAGGCGGTTCCGGACGACAAGGAGTTTTTCGCCGCGATCACCGTAGGCGTTACCGCTGCCAAACAGGTTCTTGGGCAGAAAGAGATTGACGCTATTTCCGTCAAAACGCCTGCAGTTAAAGGCGAGGAAACCGTAAAGATCACCATGAAGAAGTAACCACACTATGGACCGCGACAGCGTTAAGGAGTTTCTACGTGCACTAGGGGTGGGCTCCAATGATTTGGTGGACCACCCTAAATGGGTAGGGCTGCATTGTTTGCTAGCGCGGTGGACCCACGAAGGTGGGGTGGACAGAACCCCTAGTGCGGGGGTATCGGTAAGCGACGATACAAGTAAGTATAACTGCTTTACATGCGGTGCTAGGTCGTTGGAGAGTTTGCTGCGTGAGCTTGAGAAGTACACGGGCGAGAGTTACCGTGAACTTAGGGAAGAGGTACGCGATGGTGAGTTTTTTGGCGGCGTACTGCCGGAATGGGGGCAGCTTAGCGTTCCTTCCCTAGTTTTACCTACCCCACTCGATACCACGCAGTTCCGTGATATCTACGACTTGGTAACGGCGCACCCCTATTTACAAGGTGAGCGAGGGATACACAAGCGAACTGCTCGTTGGCTGGAGTTGCGAATTGACCCTAGCGACAGTCAAGGCGCAGAGCGGATTTTGTTCCCAGTCCATACACCTAGTGGTGATTTTGTGGGGTTTACGGGTAGAGCGGTGCGTAAGGACGTGCAGCCGAAGGTTCGTGACTACCATGGTCTTGTTAAAGAAGCGTGCCTACTGGGGTCGCATCTGCGGGCAAAAGGGGATCAGCAGATCGTTATTGTTGAAGGGCCTTTTGACTATGCGAAGGTAGTACAGGCGGGATTTTACTGCGTTGCGGTACTGCACTCAGGGCTTACCGATATTCAGGTATCCTTGTTGAGAGAAATAGGGTTGCCGGTGGTACTGATGTACGACAACGATGTAGCTGGGCGTAAAGGAACTAAAGTGGCCCTACAAAAGCTGGCAGGGAGTTTACCCGTTAGTGTTGTTGAGTACCCTACCGACGCTACTTGGTCGGGGGCGGACCCAGGAAGCTGCGATGAGTCTGAGGTTCAAGCGTTAATAGCGGACGCGGAGCCAGCATGAAAAAGAAGAAAGCGTGTAGGTTGCCCGAGGGGGCGCGGCATGGTACACTCCCTACGGTCTACAAAAATGTAGACGGGTTCGATGGGAGCGAGTTCAAAGTAGCGTATGCGCTGCTACACCCGCTCTTAAACGGGAAGCCAGTAGTCCTCAAAGTTGATGACGGTAGGCTACCTAAGCGCAGTAGAGTTCGTGTAGTTCGTTTGTTCCTAACCCCTTTGGCGTCTTTTGGTCTTGCGGGAGAGGGTATTGTTGCTGGGCTTGAAACGTATGGATGCGAGGTGTTTGATCCGTCCACGGTGACACGTATGTCGTTTCTACGTCTAGGGCTTAGCGTTAGGCTATCCGCTGCGATAGCGCGTGAGTTAAACGTATTGTTTAAGAAAGGTGGGAAAAATGGTACAACGTAGCAAAGGCCATCCAGCGTTCTATCGTGGCGAGGAAGGTAGACGCCGTGCGGAGGATGAACTGGTAAAGGATAAGCAGCGGCAGGCGGCGCGCAAAGAGGCGCAGAACGCTCCTTTCCGGTTTCGCTTGTCCCCGGATTCGTCCACACAGTTTATCGTGGTTGATGACGCACCTGATTTCTTCCGCTTTGAGCACAACTTGAAAAACCCGGCGACGGGGTTTTGGGATACGTTCATCGGATGTGTCAGCGAATGGGATAATTGCCCTGTATGTGAGGCGGCGGGCAAGGAACCGTATTACGCGATGTACCTGACGGTCATCGACCTTACCCCGTTCACTACCAAGGACGGTACGGAACACGAGTTCAGCCGTAAGTTGCTTGTAATCAAACCGGCGCAGCAGAAGAAGTTTCATCGTCTCTACAATAAGTTTGCGGCGGACGGTCTGTCCCTGCGAGGCGCGTTGTTTGAGGTAACGCGAGACACTGATAAAGACTCGGCTATCGGTAACGAGATTGAGTACATCGAGCACGTGTCTGAGGAGGAGCTTGCTGACTACGTGCGTGAGTGGACCGACCGTGACAAGAAGCGGCATACTGAAAATTGCTCCGAGCCATATGACTACGAAAAGCTATTTGAGGCCCCCGATACCGAGAAGCTACGGGCTATAGTTGGTGGCCGTCCTACCCCAGGCAGCCGGCAGCATGACCGCGCCGCCCTTTCTGATGATGGGGATGACGAGTCCGCTCCGCGTAGCCGTAGGCCCACCGCCAGGGGCGGGGACGACTGGCAGAAGCCCGCTGCGGGTGAGCGTATGGCCCCACGGCGCGGTGCGCGCAAGGAGGAGCCCGAGGATGATGCGGACGACACCCCAGCGCCGCGTGCGGCGCGTAGCCATCGTGGAGCCGCAGATGACGATGCCCCACCGGCTCGCACCACTACCCCCCGTCCAGGAGCAGCGCGGGCGGCATCTCGTGGGCGTACGGAAGACGACGACCCTCCTTTTGATACGGACGATGAGCCCACGGCCTCCAGTGCGCGTGCCCGTCGCTTGTCCCGTAGATAACATACATGGCTAGTTTTGTACCACGGGCGCTTGTTGGTGGCGGGGTGCGAATACCGCTATCGGCGGTGCCTAATCCACGTGTGCTAAAGCGCAACCTCACGGCCCAGCAATGGGTCATGGGGGAGGAGGGGACAATAGATGTTCCCGCCTATGAAGTGGAGAGAGCTTACATAACCGTGCCGCGAGCATTCGGTTTGCACTTGATTGCAGAAATGGGGTTGGACTACGACGACGCTAGATCGGATGGGGCTCACCGTGTTTACCCAAAAGCTATAAAGCACGAAGGGCAGTACGCCTATCAGGAATCCTTTGTGGCACAAATGGTGTCGGCAGCCGCTAGGTATGGGGATTTTTTAGCGGAGGCGGCTACGGGCATGGGTAAGTGTCTGGCTAAGGGCACGCCAGTATTACTGTACGACGGTACCGTAAAGCGTGTGGAACACGTACGGGTAGGTGACCTTCTCATGGGTCCAGCCTCTACTGCGAGGCGGGTGCGTTCACTAGCCCATGGGTACGACGATATGTACGCAGTCGTACCTACAAAAGGGGATACGTATGTAGTAAACAGTAGCCATATTCTCAGCCTACGCATTACTGGATTGGGGAGTGGCAAGCGGGTTTTAGCCGGTGACGGCAACATGTACACCAGTGGCGATCTTGTAAACATATCTATTTCCGACTACATGGCTTCGTCTAAATTCTTTAGGCATGTAGCTAAGGGTTGGCGTGTTGGTGTGGAGTTTGGTAGTGGTGTGGCACTTCCGCTTCCCCCATATTTTCTTGGTACATGGCTGGGGGACGGCACATCCAGCAGTACCGCCATAACCACAGCGGACGTAGAGATTCTACAGGCGTGGCAGGCTGTAGCTAGGACGTATGGCCTTGCCCTAGTGGAGGATGGAGGAAACGTGGGGTCCGCAGCGCGTACTTATCGGCTGTCCTCTATGACTAGGGAAAGCGGCAGTAACGCCGTATCCGCCGCGCTACGCGCTCTCGGCGTACTGAAGAATAAACATGTTCCAGACGAGTACCGTACAGCTAGTAGACAGGAGCGACTAGAGCTTCTCGCCGGAATACTAGATACCGATGGTTGTGCATCTTGTGGCTGCTACGATTATGTAACTGTGTCTAGTCGTTTGGCAGAGGATGTAGTGTTTCTTGTGCGTTCGTTAGGGTTGGCGGCGTATAGGCATGTGTGCCAAAAGACGTGTACTAGCACAGGGGCTACTGGAACTTACTATCGTGTTTGTATTTCAGGCGACACGGCTATTATTCCTTGCCGTCTTCCTCGTCGTCAGGTCACATCGCGTAGGCAGAAAAAAAACCAGCTAATCACAGGCATAACGGTATCCCCTGTGGGACGCGGAGAGTATTTCGGGTTTACGCTAGACGGAGACGGATTGTTTCTACTAGGAGACTTTACTGTTACGCATAACACGGAGATGGCGCTATCTATGATTCAGCGTTTAGGAAGGACTGCCCTAATTGTTGTGGATCAGGAGAACTTGCTAACGCAGTGGCTGGAGAGGGCTAAGAGTAGTCTAGGGCTCACGGATAAGCAGATAGGCATAGTGCAAGGCAGCACGTGTGCCTACGAGGGTAAGCACCTAGTAATTGCTATGATGCAGAGCCTGTCGCAGCGTAGGTACGAGATGCCTCTGTACGACTGGCCCGGTATCGTTGTATTTGATGAGTGTCATACTGCGGGAGCGCCCACCTTTTCTAAAGTAATGCTGCAGTTTTCTGCCCGTGTGCGGGTCGGAGTTTCCGCCACTATTGATCGTAGAGACGCTTTACAAAAGTTGATTCATTGGAACCTGGGAGAGGTACGCGCCTCGCTCAAGCAAGCGCACTCCCGTTCCTACGTCTACTATGTAGAGTCACCAACGGTTTATAGCTGGTACGCAACGATAAGCCCTAAGACGGGGCGGATTATTGAGGAGGTATCTTCCGATCCAGTACGTAACCGCATGCTGGTCCAGGCTATACAATGGCTGTACGAAACTGGTAGGGATACCCTAGTAGTTAGCGACCGTATTGAACAGTTGGAAGCGCTCCGCAGCATGCTTCATTATTCTGGAGTACCTGCAGAGGACACCGGGCTTTATTGCGGCTACAGGACTGTCTGGCAGTACGAGAAAGACCCTACCCCAAAACGTAAACCGGACGGCTACGAGAAGGGCACCGAGTACACGCCGATAGTGTTTAAGGCCAGTCGTAAGCGTGTGTCGAAGGCTGAGTTGGAAAAGGTAAAAAAAACGGCCAAAGTTCTTTTTGCCACATACGGTATGATGGCAAAAGGGGTGGACGTACCTCGACTATCCGGAGGCATAGATTGTACGCACCGGACGAAGGCGCAGCAGGTACACGGGCGGGTTTTACGGCATGTTGACGGTAAGCTGGTCCCGGTGTGGATAACCGTAAGAGATATAAATTGTTATAGGCTAGAGCATCAGTTTTTGCAGCGACTGGATGAATATAGCGAAGACAATGCCGAGGTTTATCAGTTTGATCTGGAAAGCGAGGCAGTAAGGAAAGTCAGTCTGCCATCGTTGAAGAAGGACATTCGTGAGAATATCAAGGAGTTAAAATGCCTGAAGACCGTAGCACACGCAGACGGCGGGTACGTGCTAGTGAGCCCGTAGTCAGCGCACCTCTCAAGCATTACCGTAAGGAGCATCCGTTGGAGCCAAAAACACCTGACGTAGTCTACGGGGGGCGGCTTAGGGTACTACATGTGCCTAGCGTGACCGGTGTGGACGCGGCTATTTCCGCGTCACTACATAGTTTTTCTTTGTCAGAGGCCGCCGATGCGCTAGGCCGCTCTTTGATTACGTTCCGTAAGTGGGTATCGCAGAATCTAGTACCGGGTCCGATATTCGCCGACGTTACAAAAGGCAACTTTTGCTACACGGCACCGGAAATTACCGCTATCGCGGAGGGGTTGTCTTCGCATGAGCGCGACTTTGTATATCTTGGCGTAGCACACCATCGCAGTATCGCAGTGATCCGTAGGGCGGTGGAGGCGGCGAGGCTAGCTGTTCTTCGTGATAATGGTTTCATTGAGTAAAAGGGGTACGTGATATGGCTGAAGACTACAACACTGTTAGCGACGCATGGGACGAGTTTGAAAGATCGTGTCTTTCGGAGGCCCCGCCTTTTCAGATCAAGGAGATGAAGAAGTCCTTCTATATGGGCGCGGCTTCGGTGTTGGGGCTCATGTACAGGGTGGCGGCGGAGGATGACCTTAGCGAAGAGGCCACTTCTGCCTTGTTTTTCTCTTGGCGCGAGGAATGCGATATGTACGTAGCGGGGATCGTTAGCGACGTGACATCTTGCTCAGGGGGCCACAATGCCTGAGCGTAGAGTTCGTAAACGTGAGGTAGAGGAATCCGTTGAGCAGGCCACGGTATCGGTGTACCGTACGATTGTCGGGGCTGACGAGGAAACCAAAGAAGTCATTCACGTGCGTAAGTTTGTAACGGAGCCGGCGTACGTGAGGGTAAATGCGGGGGTCACCATTAACCTTGGTGATTACCAGTCCATGCGCATCGACGTTTCCGTGTCCGTCCCTTGCTACGCAGAGGAGATCGCTCAGGTAGAACGCGAGGTAGCGGACTTTGTGGCAGTGCGGTTAGCTGATGAGCAGAAAGAGTATGGCGTGAGCCTGATGGATAAGGGGTGAGTTATGGCCGGTGTAAAAAGGGTACGCAGAGGTCGGGTGGATGCCGGTAGTAGTGATAACGAGATTGCCGGCACGCTAAGCGAGATACGTAAGCGGTTCGGGGATAACACGGTTACACCAGGGTCTAGCGTTGTGCAACCAGACCGGATCAGCACTGGTGTTTTTATGTTGGATTTTTGCTTGTTGGGTGGTATCCCTATGAGCAGGGCCAGCATGATCGTGGGCGAGAAGCACGCAGGTAAAAGCTTGCTGGCCTGCAAGATCGCCGCAGGGGCGCAAGAGCGCTACCCGGATCAGCAAGTTGTCTACGTAGATGTGGAGGGCACGCTGGATACGGTTTGGGCGGCGAAGCTAGGGGTAGACCTAGACAGTCTTCTGGTAGTGCAACCGGAGACTGGAGAGTCCGCTATAGACATGACGGATGCCTTGATCCACACCAAAGAGGTATCGCTGGTTGTCATTGACTCGATTGCTGCGCTAGCCCCGATGAAGGAAATTGAGGACTCAGCCGAGGATGCACATGTCGGCTTGCAGGCTCGGTTGGTGGGCGGGATGATCCGCAAGGCTACCTCGGGCATGATTGCCGAGCGCAAGCGGTCCCATGACGTAGCCTTACTTTTTATCAACCAGTACCGCACCAAGATCGGCGGGTACTCTCCGTATGGTGAGGCTAAATCTATACCGGGCGGCAAGGCGTTGGAGTTCTCTACGTCCGTGCAGATTGTTGTCAAGAATAAAGAGAACTCCGGTAAGGATGACCGTGGCGTTGACGCGGTGTCGGAGAACGAACATACATTTCAGATAACGAAGAACAAGCTGAATGCCGGGGTACGTGCCGGGGAGTTTCGTGTGCGTCGGATGCCCCACGCAGAGTACGGGCTAGACGAAGGGGCTATTGACGATGCCAGCACAATGCTAGCCTTCGCCAAAAAGTTCGGGGTCTACACAGGGGGCGGTAGTTCGTGGACGTTAGAGTTTTGGGATGAGTCCAGAAAGTTCAAAGGGATGAATGACGCGATCATTAGTTTGTACGAAGACCCTGATCTACGGATGGCGCTACGTAACTACCTTATATATGAGCAGGCGAAGAGTCTTAGCATGCCCGACGATTTTCTTGAGAGGTTCCTATGACCCGTGAAAGTTTTTTGAACCGCGACAAGCGGAAGGGTACGGCTTCGCATAGACGTGCGCCTAAGCAAGAAAAATACCTAGCTAAGCGATTGGGTGGGCGCACCACTATCGCGTCTGGGTCCAAGGGGGAGAAGGGGGACGTACGGGTGCAGGGTGTTGTCCGTATAGAGGCCAAAACTACGAAGAATAAAAGTTTCTCTGTAACCCGCGATATGGTGAGGAAGATTGAAGAGGCGGCGCTTGCCTCTGATGAATTGCCAGTTATTGTTATTGAGTTCAATGATGGCAATGGTAAACCCGAGATGGAACTGGCTATAATGCCGATGTATGCCTTAGCAAGTTTGTTGGCATAATTGCACGCAAATTCAAATCGGAGTAGTCCATGTCAAGTCGGGTACGTAGGTCCAACAAGTCTGTAACCTCACTGTTGTCTGCACGTGTAGCGAGGGCACGCGGGGTCACTAGGGAGTCCGAAGAGGTACCTAAGCTATTGGCCAGTCGCGCGGGAGTAGTAGACCTTGACCTAGAAGAGGTTGAGGAAATGTTCACTCAAAGCTGGTCCCGTATTCCAAGGGTTACGAACCCTCCCAGACCGGGCCTGTACTTGCACGTTTCTGACTTGCTTGGTAAGTGTCTACGCAAGAGCGTGCTCGCGGATAAGGTGAAGATGCCTATGCCGGTGGAGCAGCTATCCGATGGGGTTGCGCTGACGTTCCATATTGGGGATGCGGTGCATAACTTTGTCAAGGCACGCGCGGCGGTGGGCAGAGGAGAGCATTTATACGGTGATTGGGAATGCAGGTGCGGCAAGCTACACGTCACACATACGCTGTACCCAGAGGCGGCGGAGCAGGTATGCGAAACCTGCGGGACGCCGGCAAATCGGTATCGGGAGCTTAACATCCTCAACGATGAGTTGATGGTAACCGGGTCGCCCGACATGCTGTTTTACTATAAGAGGCACGACGCATTATTGCCGGTGGAAATCAAGTCTATCAGTCATGATGAGTGGAAAGAGTTGAGTAGACCAAAGCCAGACCATTTACTGCAGGTTTTGTTCTATTGGTACTTGCTTCGGGAGTCCGGTCGCAGGGTACTACCATCGGTTGTTGTCTTATACGTTACAAAAGGGTACGTGTTCGGGTCACCGTACAAGACTTTTGTACTGGACGCCCCCTCAGTAGAAGGGCGGCTTGCTCCGTACATCGCGGAGGCGAAAGCGCGTAAGGTTGCCGTGGAGGCCGGGGTGGTTCCGGCTAGAACCTTATGCTCCTCTCCGGAAGCTACAGACGCTAAAAAGTGTCATTTGGTTGCAGCGTGTTTTAGCAGGGCTTACCCATGAGCGGCGCTGTAGTTGGGATTGATCCCTCCTTGAATAGCCTGGGCATTGCTTATCGTAGGGCCGATGGCGAGGTATACGCTACTTGTATCGGCGCGGGGAAGAGCGTACGTGGGGCGGCGCGCCTAGTGTCTCTCCGGGACTCCGTTATGTACCACGTACGCCACGTAGTCTTTCCGCAACCGTCGCTAGTAGTTCTGGAGGGGTATGCTATGGGCTTCGGGGCTAGGAATAGCAGCGCAATCACTGGGATGGCAGAGCTTGGCGGTATTTTGCGTGTAGCCTTGTACGAGGCAGGGATTAGGGTTATGATTGTTCCGCCTACAGTTCTAAAGATGTTTGTTACGGGTAAGGGTAACGCGGACAAAGAAGCAGTGTCCACAGCACTCACAAATGAATTCAAGTTCAAATTTTCAAAGAGCGATCAGTACGACGCCGCTGGTTTGCTCATGATGGGCGAAGCGCAGTTAAACAAACGGCTTTTGCCTAGAGATGCGCGTCACGCTAAGCGGCGGGCTATGCAGGGATGCACTTTTTTGTAGAACGCGCTTGCATCGGTCGGACTGGTAGGGATATGATTCTCTTGTAGTTCGGTTGGGTTTAATTTTTCAAATTTTGAAAGGTACGGAATCATGGCAAAAGGTAAACCGCAAGCCCCCGCTTTTGAAGTGGGCGACGTTGTCAACTTCCTGGGTTATAGCGAGGAAGTCCCCGAGGAAGATCAGAATCTGGTAGTCGGCCAGTCTTACACGGTGGTCGATATTGACGCCGAGAACGAATCGGTGATTGTCGAGATCGACAACCCCGATTTCAACCCCAAGAAGAAGGAATCCGAGGATAACTCTCGCACCCTTCAGGTTGACGTGTTCTTTGACGAAGTGGCGCTCGCCGAAGAGGATGTGCCCGAGGAGGCCCCCAAGGCTAGGGCCAAGGCCAAACCCGCCGCCGTGAAAGCTGTGGACAAGACGGCGGCAAAGCCCACCGCCAAGGCCAAGCAGGCTGCGCCGGAGGATGATGCCGAGGATGAACCCGAGGAGGAACCTGAAGAAGCGCCCAAGGCCAAGGCTAAGCCGGTCAAGGCAACGACCAAACCTGCCGCCAAGGCAACTACCAAGCCGGTAGCGAAGGGCAAGACCACCACCAAGGCTGCCGTAAAGTCCAAGGGCAAGGCCAAGGCCGCGCCTGCCGAGAAGGAAGAGGTTGATCCGTACCCGGCCCTGGCCGAGGAGGATGGGGAAATCCTGGAACTCATCGAGGGCGTGGACGGTGAAGAACTCATCGAACTGGCCCGCGAGGTTGCCGAGGACTCCGCCGCCGTGGACTACAAGCTGGGGGGTATCCTCTACCACCTCCGCCTTGGTAAGGCGTATCAAGAGGCCGGCAAGGAGTACACGGAGAAGGGCGGTTTTGGCCTGTTCATCAAGGACAAGCTGAATATCGAGTACCGCAAGGCGATGTACCTTATCGACATCTACTACAAGTTCAACTTGTTCGGTATCGACGCCGAGAAGGTACGTGAGCTTGGCTGGACGAAGTGCTCCCGTATCGCTTCGGTCATGACCGAGCACAACGCGGATGAACTCATCGAGCTTGCCGAGGAGTCCACGCTGGCCGATCTCTCCGATACCATCAAGGAGACCTACAGCAAGACCTCCGTGGCGACCGGCGAGAAGCGCAAGAAGATCACCTTCAAGTTCCGCTTGTGGGAAGATCAGGCTGATGCTGTGAAGGGCATCCTTGAGGGGGTCACCGAGCAGATGGGTTTCAAAGACCCTGCCGAGGCTTTCGAGCACATCGTTGTCGAGTGGGCCGCAGAGCACTACGAGCCGGCCAAGAAGTCCAAGGCCAAGACACGTGCCGCCGCTACCGGCAAAGCCCCCGCCCAGGCACGGGCTTAATCGCCCGCGCTTTCTACAGGCGCACGGTGTAAGGCGGGGCCTATAAAGCCCCGCCTTTTTTTATACTTGCAAGGAGTGCTGCAACCATGACAACTCGCCGACGCGCGGCTAATAGAGTCGCACTGGAGTACCGTGATATACACAGCCTTACGGACTACTCTCGTAACCCGAGGGACAACACAAAGGCGGTTGCTGCGGTGGCTAACTCCATTCGGCAATTTGGATTTCTTGTCCCGGTCGTAGTAGACGCGGACAACGTCATTGTGGCGGGGCATACCAGAGTAGCCGCAGCCAAGACCCTCAACATGGATGAGGTTCCGGTTATCGTAGCCTCTCACCTTACAGAAACCCAGTTAGCCGCTTTCCGGCTCGTGGACAACAAGGTTAGCGAACTATCGAGTTGGGACTTCGACCTACTAGCTGGGGAACTCAGTACGCTATCAGAGTCCGGGCTACTTATGACCGATTTTGGTTGGACGCAGGAAGAGCTTAGCTGTTTTGGCGCTCTTGTCAGTAGCGACTGCCTTAGTACCGATACCCTTGTAGATGAGAATGCGCGTAACCGTATTAACAACCTGCAGCGTAGGGCACCAGCTACCGCCCGGTATGTACTTGGGGAGCTAACTTTCTTTACTTCCGCGTCGGATTACCGTAGGTGGGTTGACGGTATCCGCGCCCTACATGACTATGATGAGACCGCGATTATCGCAGACATCAAGCAGCGGCTCGGGATCGTGGAAGCTAACGTAGAGGCCACCAGCAGGGTACGTAGAACGCGGCGGGCAGCCCCTACCGCATAATGCACGCAAGTTCAAAGGGTCCACATGGTCACGAACGTACCACTATCCTCTCTGTTTCCGGACACCAGTAACCCGCGTAAACCAGACCCCGCTAGGCTCGGGCTGCTTCGCATGTCGCTGGCCAAGATGGGTTTTATTTCACCTTTGTACGCTACAAAGAGCGGCATGCTGTTGTCAGGGCACCAGCGCTTCCGGGTGGCGGGGGAGCTTGGTATAACCCATGTGCCCGTCGTCACCGTAGACGTTAAGGAGAAAGACATCAAGGGGATTAACTTGGTGTTTAACCGGGCCACTAATGACTTGATTGCTTTTGATACCGGATCACAGGTAAACAAGCGGTTGAACATTGAGACGGTGATTGACGAGGCAGACGCCCTGCCGGATTTCGTAGGCGAGGAGTGGTATGCACTCAAGTGCAAAGACATGATCATCCCACGGAA
>Ga0116144_10003017_pt1 | contig 17336 bp, 8 predicted proteins | sample AD_UKC035_MetaG_FD_89746 | JGI IMG/M metagenome (GOLD analysis project Ga0116144, IMG submission 89746) | Active sludge microbial communities of municipal wastewater-treating anaerobic digesters from USA - AD_UKC035_MetaG | ecosystem: Engineered > Bioreactor > Anaerobic > Digestate | place: USA...
AAGATATTGTGTTCTATGGCAACGAGGTCAACGGACACGCTTTCGATCCTGCCGCGGGCGAATTCCCTGAGAACGACGGCTTCGGCGGCATCGGCATCAACCTGGGCTCAAACCGGGTGTGGATCGTGGACAACGTCATCACCCGGGCCGGCGGAGATGCCGTGGGCGGCGGACATGCGGCCAACTACACGGCCTCAAACTACTACATCGGACGCAACGTGCTGTCCACCTGCGGCGAGAACGCCGTTGACATCAAAGAGGTCGAGAACGTCGTGGTGTCGCAGAATGTGATGTACGATTATCAGGGCTGGTCTTCGGGGTCGGATGGCACGGCGGTGGTCGTCCATTATGGGCCGACTTATTCCCCCAAGAATGTCTGGATTCTGTTCAACGAAATCTACGATGCGGCGGACAAAGGCATCCAGGTTGGCGGCGACCAGGAATATGACGTGTATGTCATCGGCAACCTGATCCACGACATCCACAACGCGGCCGGCACCGGGGTGGGGTACCGAACGTGGAGCAGCAACCAGGTCTACTTTGTCGGGAACGTTTTTTACAACCTCGACAACGGCCTCCAGCACGACACGGAAGCGCAGGACGCGCAGCTCATTCTCTACAACAACATCATCGCCAACGTCGGCCCGTCCGGCTATCATCTGTTGGTCGGCGGTTCAGGACAACGCGCCGCTGCCGACATCGGCCACAATCTTTTCTACCAGCCCGGCGCGGATGTGCGGATTGATTGGGGGAGCCAGGATTACAACGTGGTCGAGTTCCAGGCCGCCACCGGCAAGTGCCAGGGCTGCCTGGAGGCGGATCCTCTATTTGTAGATGCCGCCCACCATGACTTCCACCTTCAATCCGCCTCTCCGGCCCGGGACGCGGGCGTTCTGAGCGCTCTGTACCGGCAATTCGAGGATTTTTTCGGGGCGGACATTCGCTTGGATTTCGACGGCGTGCCGCGACCTCAGGGCGGCGGTTGGGACATCGGCGCCTACGAATTCACCCCGGCGTTGGCGCTGCGCGGCGCGCCATCCGACCGGGCCATCCGCTTGACGTGGGATGTCAACGGCGCGCTGCCGGTGAGCGCCACCTGGACGATTAACTACGAAACCCCCGGCAGCGTTTACCTGCCCATCACCGGCATTCTCAGCCCTACCCGCGCCTACACGCTGACCGATCTGACGAACTATGTTTGGTATACCGTCACGCTCAACGCGATGCTGGATGCCACGCCCATCCTGACCGATACCGCGATGGTGATGCCGACCGACATTCGTGTGTGCCTACCGCTGGTTCTGCGGTAAACTACAGGACGACGTTGTGAAAATCGCCAAATGGAAGGAGATGCTCTCAAGATGAAGCGAATCAAGTTATGCGTGCTTGCCTGGATGGCGCTGATCGTGGCGACCGGTCCCGTGGCTCCGGCGCACACGTCCGGCGCAGTAATCCGCGATGCCTATTGGAATAACTCGGTCGGCGTCGTTCGCTCCCTGGCCGCCGACATACAACCGGCGGTGGTTTACGACGATCTTACAGAAATTTTTGCCCGAAAAAGCTACGATAATCAAAAACCGTTTGACCTGCTCTACGCCGGCCAAAGCATGCAGCCCGAAGTGGTGCATTTTAGAGACGTGACGTATGGCGCCCACATTTGGAGAATCACGCATACTGCCCAGGGGTACACCTATGCACACAATCACATTAACCGCAGCCCGTGGAATGCCGATGGCTCGCGGCTCGGCTTAATCTCCAACCGGAGGTTCCCCCCTTACTGGTACAATCCGGCCACGGGCGTCGGCGATCCACATCTTTACCTGGTGGATTCTGACGGTGATAACTTGATAAACCTCAACTCGCAAAACTGCCCAAGTTGCACGGCGGATTCCACGCGTTTCCGTCATTTTGTGTGGGACCGGTTTGATCCCAACTATACATATTTTGCTGCTAACGACGGATTGTACCGGCTTGACGTCACCCGTCCCGGCGTGTACGACAAAGTGGCCAATCTGTCCAATACTGCTCGCCAGAAGGTGATCTATGCTACTCCTTCCGAAGAGAACGTCGTCATGGTCATAGATGACTTGGCGGGTAGTTACTCCGACCCCTTGTTCTACTTTGTGGATTTGCAGAAGTCGTTAGGGGATCCTGCTCAGGTGATCTCGTATCCGATTGCCTTCCAGCTGGATTGGCCGGGGCACGATCAGACCAATGAGACCAGCTTTCATGACATTTACTTCACGCGTCGGGGTGACGGCAGTTATGGGTTCAACTATGGCCCGATCGCGGGCGTCGGCGAGCCGATATTCTTTATCGCCCCACTGGATGGGAACGCCGCGAATGTTTCCTTGTGGTACGACAACCAGGGCAGCCTCGATATTCCTTACCACAGCCACCCGGTCTGGGGGCCAGGCGGCGCGCTGACGGCCTACTTTGGCGAGCAATATCCTTATGGCTCTAATCGCTGGGGTTGGCAAATCGCCGACGATGCCGCGCGCACCCACATCCAGATGGTAGGCGCCTATGACGGGACAATCCTGGGTGGCGGTCACATCGCCTGGGATGGTTACGATCCTGATTGGCTCTTTTGCGTCTCCGGCAGCGACGAGGATAGGCGTCTCTTCCGGGCGCATGTCGGCGGTTCGGAAAACAATGCGGAACCGTTCGTCAATCCTTACAGCGGCCTAAATGATGATCAGGATGGTTACCAGACCTTGCCCCGGCCGGCGCAGAGTCCTGATGGCACCAAGATTTTCTATCACTCCAGCATGATGGCGAGCACAGACGCTTTCGTTGACGCTTATATTGCTGTCGCCCGTTATCCTCAGCCGCCGCTGAACGTTCGCATGGCCTCTTCTACCGAATTTCGTTTGGCGTGGGATGCGCCGCTGTTTTACCGTGAAATCAAGGGCTACCACGTATACCGCTCCGAAGGCGCCGCCGACCACTTTGTCGAAGTGACGGGCGAAGCCATTGCGGCGCTGGAATTTACGGATGGCGCTCTCGTCGCCGATAGGGATTATTATTACGCGGTGACCAGCGAGGAATGGAGTGGTCTGGAAAGTAATGAGCTGTCGAACATCATCCGGATTCGCTACGATGGAAGTCATTACACGTTCACTGATCACGAACTGCAGGGCAGACGGGATTTCGATCGCGCCGCGCCGCCCGTGGTCCAGAATCTGGACTATTCAACCATTACAGAGGGCGTCTATCAACTCACCTGGGAGGCATCCTCGGCCCCGGATCTGTGGTACTATAACGTTTACTACAGTGTGGAGGGTGTTCCGTCCGCCATCCCTCAACGGCTGATTGCTTCTGTGCCCCGCTCCAGGACCAGTTACATTGACTGGCAGGCCAGGAAAGACGCGCCGGGATATTACCGGGTGACCGCCGTGGATCGGCAGGGCAACGAGTCATCGTCCGGCGCATTTTTCGTCTCGGACTTGCGTGTGACGCGCGCCGTTTCTGGCTCCGGCGCCGTGACCGTCACGTTACAATGGACGCCTCTCCCCGCTGCGATCACGACGACGTTGCGTTATTCCCCGACGCGCATCACCGAGGCGAATTGGAGCGGCGCGGCGTCGCTCACCGATACGTTGCCCGGCGTGGCGAGTACCTACACAGGCACAGTATCCTACACCGCCGGCACGGTTTACTTTGCGATCAAGTCGCAAAACGTCGAAGGAATCTGGTCTTCTGTTTCCAACAATGCCTTTTGGCCGTGTCGAGTGGTCTTTTTGCCCCTCGTCTTGCGACAATGATCAGCGCAGGTCAGGAGATAAAGAGTCGTGTTTTTCGGGCGGGTCTTCTCGCACGCGGGTACCCCCGCCCGAAAAACACCCCCTTCGATCCGGCTAACGGCTAAAAGCTAAAGGCTAAAGGCTATTTTCTGAGGAGGAACTCTACCATGAAAAAGTTAGTCGCTCTATTACCTTAATTTTTATTCTGGCTTTGCCGGCATTGCCGGCGTCGGGCGACTGGGCCATCCGCCTGAGCTGGGGGATCAACGTCACCATGCCGGCGACCGCCACCTGGGCCATCGCCTACCAGAACCCCGGCAGCGCCTACCTGCCCATCACCGGCATCCTCAGCCTCACCCGCGCGTACACGCTCACCAGCTTGACCAACGGCGTCCGGTACACCGTCACCCTCAGCGCCATGCTGGATGGTGCCGCCTGGCTCTCCGACAGCGTCGCCGTGATGCCGACCGGCATTCGGCTGTACCTGCCGCTGGTGCTGCGATAAAAGAAACGACCTTCTAACCCTGCTGCGTCGGCGGTAGTTCCGGCTAGTGGCGCGGCCAAAGGCTAACAAAAATTTTCAACGAAGGAAAACACAAATGGACCGAATCACAAAACGCTATCTGCCCGCCCTATTCTTTGCGGTGGTTGCCATTACCACGCTCGTCTATCACCTGACGACCCGCTTGCCCAAATCCCTCACAGCGCCGGGATTGCTGGCCTTTGATCTTCTCGTTGTCCTGCTCGCTCTGCCCATGCTGCGCCACTGCCGGCGCACGTTGGGCGACGCGCACGGGTTCCTCTTTTTTTTGCGGCGGCCATGTTCATGGGCTGCCAGGAGTCGCTTTGGGTGTTTCTGGGAAAACTGGGCGTGCTCGGCAATACCTATGCGTTTACTACAGGGTTTCTCTGGTTCCTTTACGCCCCGTTCAATGTCTGTGTGGGATGGTTTATCGTCTGCTACGCCGTCTACTTTCTGTCCAGATGGGCCTTTCCTCAGGCTTCGTCACTCAAAATTGCGGCCCTGAGCGGCTTCCTGGCCGTCTGTGTGGATCTCTGGTTGGACCCGGCGGCGGCCAACCTGAACCGGGCCTTGAACGTGCCCAACCTTTGGGATTGGGTCGCCACGCCCGAACCGACGCTCTTCAGCATACGCCTCAGCAACTTCTGGGGCTGGTTCGTGGCCGTGGGCACGTTTGTCTTCATTTTTGATTTTTCCTGGCGGCAAGCGCCGGGTAAGGCGCCCTGTCTGCCGAAGACATATTTCGGGCGCCTGGCGCTAGGCTGGATGTCGGTGTTTTTGTGCACCAAGCCGCTCGAAAAACTCCTCGAAGCCATCGCGCCCGGTTACGAGTTGCTCCCCCTGACCTACGAACCCGGCCATCTGCCGACGCTGCTGACGTGGCTTTCCCTGACGTTGCTTCCAATGCTAATCCTCGTCTGTGTCATCGTCTATATCCGGCAAGCCGGAAAAGACAAGAACATCCGGAAAGACAAATGGTTCCTGATCGGGTACGCCGCGTACTACCTGGTCAATCTGGGAATCGCCTATACCGTGCAAGTCGCCTTTCCAAACTCAGGGTTGATTTTCATCATCCTGACTGCGGGCGTCATTCCGTGGGGCCTGATCCTGTACCGCCTGACAGCCGGCGCGTCCACAGAGGAATTCCCCATCAACTGATGCCCACCAACGGTTGGATGGAAATCACAGCCTTGCAGGCCAAGAGATAAAAGGTAGTGTTTTTTCGAGCCGGTACCCCGGCTCGAAAAAACACCTCTCTCATATCCGGCTAACGGCTAAAAGCTAACGGCTAAACGCTATTCTCAAAGGAGACACCCATGAAGAAATTGATTGTTTTCGCCCTGATTTTTTCCATGACCTTTCAGGCACTGCCGGCGTTAGGCGCACCGGCCCCGGAAATTCCTGCCGCCGTTGCCGCCGCCGTCATCTACGTGGACGGCTCGCTGGCCAATCACTGCACCGGCGGAACTTACTCCGTCGCCAACCGCGATTGCTCCGGCAGCGACGGCAACGCCTATACCAGCATCGAAGAGGGGGTGAATGCGGCCCTGCCCGGAGACACCGTTCAGGTGCGGGACGGCCTCTACTACGAGCAGGTGGATATCCGGGTCAACGGCGAGGCAGACAATCGCATCGTCATCCAGAACTACCCCGGCGAGGCCCCAGTTCTGGAGGGAAGCCAGGAATTGGCCGGCTGGGCGCAATGCACCGGGGACGACCCCTACCTGACGGTTCAGGGAACGGTCAATCCCCACTTCGCGGCCATCTACCGGACGTCGGTCAGTGCGCTCCCCGAATCCCAAAGCCCCAACGTGGAACACCTCGTGGTGCTGTACGAGAATGGCGAATTCATGCTGCCGGCCCAGGACCCGGATCAAAGCATGATCATCCAAAACCAGAAGCGCTACATTCCCATCGAAGAAGAATCCGTTGGGCTGACCGACTATCTGATTGACTCCGATCACCTGACCCAGCCCGACAACTACTGGGCCGGCGCGTCCGTCTGGGTGTGGGTTCACGCAGAAAATAACAATATCCAATCCCGCGTGATTACCTCATCCAACCAGTCGCAGCGCAGCATTACTTTTGATGCGCCTCTCTCCGAACCCCTGGCCATCAGCGGCTACACCAACCCGGACGCTTATTCCATTTACAACCATCCGCACTTGCTGGATCAACCCGGTGAGTACTTCTACACACCCCAACCGGATGGGGATGGTCACTACTGGCTCTACATCTGGCCGCGCAACACGAGCGACCTCGCGGACAAAATCAGAATCAACCACGAGCAAATGGGGTTTTTCCCGCGGCAAACTTTCGGAAACTACGTGACCATTGATGGATTTGAAATCCGGGGGTTCAGTGGAAACTGGACCCGAAACGGGGGTGTCATCATTCCCTACGGCTACCCTCACACCGGACTCCACGTTAAGAACTGCAATATTCACCACAATTACGGCGATGGCATTTCACTTTATCAAGGCGTGGATGATCTGATTGAGGGCAATACGATCGACACCAACTTCGGCGCCGGGCTGGAAGGTATGATGCACGCCAACCTCATCATCAAGGACAACGTCGTCAGGAATCACGAGGGAACCAATGTTTCCTTTGACGTCAACGAACGGATGGAAATCACCGGGAACCGGATCGGCGGGTTCCTGGGCACGCACGGGAACGGTATGGCTATTTACGACGGCTGCAACGACGTCCTGGTGGCCGGCAACATTATTGCCATCGAGAGAAACGTGCCCCTCACCTTCAACACGATGGGCAATCTGGTGCTCTACAACAACATCCTGTACAGCGGCGATTCTTCCCGAATCATTGCTTCGTGGAGCATGGGGACGGGGTACCACCTCGCTTTCAACAACCTGATCCTGGGCGCCGACACCGAAGGCGCCGCCTATTTCCGCACCTCGGGGAATAAAGTATTTCGCAACAACATTGTGGATGGCGGGAGTTTGACCGGGGACGGCGGCGACCTCGAATCAACGTACAATATGTACACCGCGTTTGTCTGGAACCAGCCGGATCTGAATCCCACAGAAATAGACGGTCGGGATGTGAACAAGGCGGATTTGTTTGCAGACTACGCCGGCCTTGATTTCCACCTCAAACCGGGCAGCCCGGCCAGGGACGCAGGGGTCTCAGCCGACGACATCATCCAGGCGTACGGATTGCAAGCCCTGTTCCCTTCGTACAATTTCTATGCCGACATGGACGGAAACAGCCGTCCGGCGGCCAGCGCGTGGGATCTCGGCCCGTACCGGTTCGTGCCGGATCTGGACCTGCGTGGTCAGGGGATTGACCGGGCCATCCGCCTGGATTGGATGGTCAATACCGTTCTGCCGGTGACCACAACCTGGACGATCAACTACGAAAGCCCCGGCAGCGCCTATCTGCCCATCACGGGCCTCACCAACACCTTGCGTTTCCACCCGTTGACCGGTCTGACCAATTACGTGTGGTACACGGTCACCCTGCACGCGATGCTGGATGACACGTCCTGGCTCAGCGCCACCGTACGGGTTATGCCGACGGACAGGTGCGTGTATCTGCCGCTGGTCCTGAGATAATGCCGCTTGTGTGTAATCCAGCGCTAGTAGTGGTTAAGTGGTAAGTGCTGCTTGCTCTGCCCGTTGGCCTAAACGCCGGTTCGCGGCTTCAGCCGCCTTAAGGTAGCACCGTCACTTACTCTTTAACCACTACTGCTACTGCCTATACCGAGGGTGGGCGATTTCGGGCCTGGATGGGTAGAAGAATTAAGGGTAGCTGCTCAAGTTACTCCACCAATTCGACGCTGGCGCGCATTTCGTTTTTGGCGGCGAGCAGGCCGGCGAGGGTGCGGATGGCGTTGATGGTGCGCCCTTGCTTGCCGATGATGCGGCCCATATCGTCGAAATGCACGGTCAGGTTGACATCTACCTTGTCCTGCTGGGTCTTGGGGTCTACGCCCATCTGGGCCTGCACCGTGACCGTTTCCGGGTGATCGGCGAGGGCTGTGACGATGCCCTCCACCAAACTCGCAATCTGAATCTGGACGGGATTGACGTTCATTGTAAAAACCGGTTCTTCCGTATATTGTAGGGTCAGAGGCCATATGCTTAGTTGAGTTGCGTTCTTTGGGTATAATGGCGCAAAACTCTTTGCCGAGGTGCGTGATGCCCATTGCCCTGTTGACCGAATTGTTGGAGTTGCCCCAAGTGGTTGTAACCGACTACGAACTGCCGGATGCCAAACGCCTGATAGTGCAGCTTGCCGTAGAACTCCCGGCGGCGTTGTGCCCTACCTGCGGGCAGCTCAGTACGGCGGTGCATAGCTATGGCAGTCCGCGCACGGTGCGGGACCTGGCCCTGTGGGGGCGCCAGTGCTATCTGCGCTGGACACCCCGCCAATTCGAGTGTGCGACGTGCCAGGACACCTTTGTGGAACGCCTGGCCTGGCTGGCGCCGCGCCACCATCACACGCGGCGCTTTGAGGCGGCGGTGTATGACTTGGCCCGCCGCACCAATGGCGTCGAAGCGGCCGCCCACTATGGGCTGAGCGACGAAAGTGTCGAGGGGATTTTCCAGCAGTCCGCCACGCAGCAAGTGACCCGGCGGGGCTATCCCACGGTACGTGAGTTGCATGTGGACGAAATTGCCTCGCAGAAAGGGCACGGGCACTACCGCTTGGTCCTGTCGTCGCCCGAAGTGGGGGTGCTGGACGTATTGGAGGACCGGCAACAGACCACGCTGGAAGCCTGGTTGACGGCGCGGGGGCCGGCATGGTGTGCCGCCGTACAGGAATTCCACGCCGATATGTGGCGCCCCTATCATACCGCCGCGCGCGCGTACTTGCCGAATGTGGTGATGACCACGGCCGATCATTTTCATGTGATTGAGAACCTCCATAAAGCGTTGAATACCGTACGCCGCACCCTCCAGCGCCACGCCGATGAAGCAACGCGCCAACACTTGAAAGGCAGTCGCTGGTTACTGCTCAAAAGCCCCGCCAAGTTGACGGAGGCGGAACAGCTACGGCTGACCGCCCTCCTCGCCGCCGTGCCGGAACTGCGCCAAGCCTATGACCTCAAAGAAACGTTCCGGGCCATCTATACCTTGCGGATGCCCCAAGAAGCGGCCCAACGCTTGACGGCATGGCTCGAGCAGGCCCAAAAGGAGGGCCATGATGCCTGGCAAGCCTTCGTCACCACGGTGCAGAACTGGCGGGAGGAGATTCTGCGCTTTTTTGTGGAACGCGGCAGCAATGGTTTTGCCGAAGGCGTCAACAACAAAATCAAACTGATCCTCCGCCGGGCGTTCGGCTGTGCGAGCTTTGCGCATCTGCGACTAAGAATTATTGTTGCATTTGGCGCGTAACCCTACAAAATACGGGAGAACCAGAAGTTTTTGGGGGTGGTGTTGGCGTGATCTCTGGCACGGCAATAGTAACGATTGGCGGGCCCGCCGCAGTTGGACATCGTTGAGCCAGGGACGCGCCTGGCTTTTCCTCGTGCGACCGACACTGAACGCCTGTGGATGGAGACGGCGACGACGGGCGTGACGGCGCAAGGCCACCTGGTGCAGACCGTGGCGCAGACCTTATGGGCGTCCGGGTAGAGCGCCTTTATATGTTGCCACGCCCGGACGCCCACGCTGGATTGTTAGGGATGCACGTAGTAGAACCCCGTGACGCCGTTTTTGTCCCCGCTCACCAGCATGTGCAACCCTCCCGCGTGATCCACGAAGAAGGCTACTGGTGTGCCGGTGTAACCGCGCGCGGCGAGATCAGCAGTCAGAGATTGCGCCGCGCTAAGTACCCCGTTGGTTTCGGTCCGCACATAGAATCCGGCATCGGTTCTGTAAACGTAGGTGACGAGCGGTTGGTCGCTGGCCGCCCCGATGTACCACACGGTGGCCCACTCGGCGGTGTTTCCGGCCACGTCCAGCGGCCCGGCCCACGCGCCGTTCTCCCAGACGTAGCGATAGACCCGCGAATGGCCAGGCCACATCAGATGGGTGCTGGCCAGGTAGTATTTCTGGTCGCCGGGAGAGTAGGTGAGCAAGATGCTGTTGTCCTTTTCCGGCAATTCGTAGGGCGCGCTCACGGCCTGACGCAGCGGGAAGTCGTTCGGGGCGGTTCCGTAGGCCGTGCGGGGGACAATGGGAGCGCCTGGATCGGTCGGCCCGCCGCTGGACTGTGCCCATTGATGGAACCAGGCCAGCATGGTCCCGCCGTCCGGCGCGGCGGCGATGGCGCCGTATCCGGTGTCGCCATCGTTGACGTGTCGCTGCGGCGCGCTCCAGCTTGCGCCGTCCCAAGAGGCATACCAGAGACGCCGCCGCCAGGAAATTATGTCGTTGCCGATGGGGTAGTAATAACCTTTGTGCCACACAGCGTAGGCGTAGCCGGTGGTCGAATTGACCGCGATCTTGGGCGAAGTGACCGCATCCCGATCCAGCATGTTGTAGTCCGAGACGACACCGTCCGCGACGGTGTGATGCAGGATGCCATCGTAGTTGCTGCGGTAGATCAGGTGCGCCTGGTGACGGGTATTGTCCACGGCGAGCTGCGGATCGTAGTCCTGCCAGTAGTTCAAGATTTGGTACGGCGTCCAGGCGACGCCATCAGTGGAGGTCGCGTAGAAGGCAAAGCCATCAAAGTGCGGATTGAGCGCCCCGGTCCACGCGACGTGGACGCGCCCGTTGTCCTCGACGGCCAGAGCGGCTTCACTGACCGACCCATCGTAATTGCCGACGCTGGCGGTGGAGGGTTTGTCGAGGTTGATATACCCTAAGGCCGGGTCGCACGTCAGGCCCTCCGGGCAGATTCTCAACACAACGTCGTCCACATACGCGCCGCCAGGACGGGATTCGGTTGCGTTCGCCTGGAATCGCACCGCAATCCAGATTTTCTCCTGGCCGATCAGGTTGCCAATCACCGGCACGTTACTCAAATCGAGCGCCAGGTCTTCCCAGCCGTTGCTTGTGCCGGAACGACAGACGCCGTAATATGTGAGCCAGCGGGGATCGTCGTCGGGAACCGGCGCATCGAGGGCGGCCATGGCACAGATCTCGTCGCCCGGCGCCAGGTCGGTCCAGACTTTCATACGCAGTTCGGCCTGGGTGGTGTGTTCCAGGTCAAAGCTGATCCCGGAAACCATGTTCGAGACCAGGGTGTTGGGATAGGCAGAATCGCAGGGCAGCAGTGCGCCGTCTTCACCGTCGCCGAACGGCCACATGCTGTAGTGCCCGGAGTAGGCTTTGCAATCGCGCCGGCCCCCGTAATACCGTCCTCCCGGCGGAATCGAGATGCTACTCCCGTATCGCCACAGGCCATCGGCTTCGAAATCGTCGTGGAGGGCAACGACCCAGTTGCTGCGCACTGCCTGCGCGGCGGTGAAATTGCGCAGAATCAGCGGCAGATAAAGGCTGTACGCCCAGCCCACGGTCACGCGGAAGGTGTCCTGGACCTTCAGAACGCCGTCAGTGGCCTGTAGCGTCACGTCGCTATAGCCCATCCAGTCAGAGGTGGGATTCACCCACAGATTGCCGTTGCTGTCGAGCGTCACCCCAGCGCGCAGATCGCTGTTGGCCTGCAGGGTGTAGGTCAATTGCGCGCTGTCGAGCAGGGCGTGGTGGGCATAGTCGCGCGCGTTGAAGGCTGGGTTGAGCCGCACCTCCTCCGGGCGCAGGAGCACATCGGGCAGCCCGGTGAAGCGCAACGGGGCCGGGAACCGGGCGATGGGATAGGCAAACGTCCGGTAGACTTCCATGGCCTGATCCAGCGGGACGGATGCGCCGCCCGTCCCGACGCGGGACAGGGTCAGGCCGGTCAGGATGTAAGGCCCGTCCACGCCGCGCCCGCCGATGCTGGCCCCGGCGAAGGCCAGCGGCATAAAGCTGACGCCCGGCCGGAGGGTGGCGGTGTGGCTTGCCCAGGCGATCTCGGCTCCGGCGGAGTCATTCAGGACGCCCTTCAACCGATAGTCGCCGGTGGCGGCTACTTGCACGCCAACCTGGATCACGAGGTAGTCGTATAGGCCATCGCCGTCCGTGTCGTGGCCCCCATCCGCGTAACTTTTGGTGAAGGCGTGCGCGGGAGTCGCGTCGCCGGTGGTGAAGGCCCAGACGGTGGGATCGAAGGTCGCGTTCCCCAGCGTGTCGCTGATGCCGGCGGTGAGGGTGACGACGTAGGTGGTGTACGGTGCGAGGAGCGTATCGGGGGTGAACGTCGCCATCTGTGCAGCGGCATCATACGCCACGCTGCCGCTTATAACGCTGCCGCCGCTGACGGCAGTACGCATCTTCGCCATCTGGAACGTCGCCGTCGTGATTGCGCCGATTTCCAGCGGGCGATCCCACGCCACGGCGACGATTGTGTGCAGCGGAACATCGAACGCGCCGTGCTGCGGTGAAAGCAGGCGTGGGCGCGGCGGATTGAAGTCCGGCTCGGTGGTGAAGCTCCAGGTCGCGCCGTCCGCCAACGGCGTCCCATCCAGCGTGTGAATCGCGGCGCTGACGTACGCGGTATACGTTGTGCTGTAGGCCAGCCGGGTCTGGGGGATGAACGTGGCCTCGCGGCTCTCGCCGTCGTAGCGGATGAGGCCGCGCACCGTCCCGTAAGGTCCGCCGGAGAGCGTGAAGGTGGCGCTGTGGATGGTCGTGGGGTCCATATCCGCGCGGAAACCGGCGTACAGCGGTTGATCCACGTTGACGTCTATCGTGCCCGACATGGGCGAGACGTAATCCACGCCCACCGGGTTGTCAATCGTGAACGGCCCGGCGGTATCGCCGGCAGTGTTGAGGCCATCGGTGGCGAGGACGCGGACCAAAGCCTGGGTGCTGTTGGGTAGACCGGACGTTTCAATGGTGAAAGTTGCGCCGGTCAGGTGAATAGCCTGCGCTTGCCAGGTTGCCCCATTGTCAAGGGAGAGTAGCACGGCGCTGTGATGCGTTCCGATGGCGCCCGTTTGCCAGGTGATGGACTGCGGCCCTGTCCAGATGTCGTTGGCCGGTGGAACAATGTGTACGCTGGGTGGATTGGCGCTCAACACGCGCTCAGCCAGAAGTGCCTGGTCTGTGCTGCGGCGGATTTGGATGCGTGCTGTGGTCGCCGGATAGGGCACTTTGAGCAGGAAGGGCGACGGCTCGTCATCACCGGCCTGGCGCTCCGGCCCGGAGGCCGGCTGGAGGGCGCCAGAAGCGGTAAACGAGCGTGTGTACCCCATGATCTCCGCCCCCGCGCTGTTCAGGAACATAAGCTGGTAAGGGCCGGGCGTTGGCTCTTGCCACTCCCCCGGTTCAAGCTGATACCATGGATTGAGGGTGACGTCACCGGAGGTTGGCGTGATGAGACCCGTTGCCAGCAACAACGGGTCGCTGGTCGCAGCTTGTTGCAATGCTCGTGAAGATGTCGTCAATTGCGTCATTAAGGCGCGGTAATTGCGCCACTCGATCCATAACAGTTTGTCCGGCGATTCTATGTAAGGATCGACGTTCATAAAGCTGTAAATGTTGTTGGCGGGGGGCATCAACGTGGTACTGAAACGGCGGTCTTGGCGACGTTGTACGTCATATCCCTCCCCACCCATATAGGTGTCATGCTCAAAGCCATACAGGTGACCGCCCTCATGCGCCACGAGGAAGCGATAGATGTCTCCGTATTGATTTTGTACCAGGGCGCTGTAAGGGGCTATTGATGGCAAGGTCAAGCCATTATCAGCAAGCCAGGATACCGGCGCATAGCCTACCATAAAATCGCAGTTAGAGGAAAGCACACATAAGCTGCTCACTTCTAATAACATCAGGCGCAGCATTAAATCGCCGGCCGGCGCTGAGTCATCCGTCACCAATGCGTGGCTGTAGAAAGGGACCGCCTGTGCGGAATGGGACACCCAGACATTGGGAACCGGATACAGCGCTTGCACTCCTCTGCGGTGGCCAGGAACTGCCCAGCGCAGATCGTCTACGCCGGTTTTGCCATAATCGGAGCCAACGGCCAGCGCGCGCAGGTGGATGTTTAGCCAGCGCGTCTGAATAGCCTCCTGCGTAACCAGATCGACGAAACGCTGCGGTTCGCCGCGACTGTCGAGAACTGTGACCGCTGCGCGGATCGCATAAAGCCCGGCCTCTTCGGGGATAAAACCGTAGTAGTTGACGCTGTCCTGCGAGGCGATCCGCGCGGACTTGTCATTGAGGCGGTAGCGGCGCGCCGTCTCCGGCGCGTAGGCGAAGTGCCAGTCCGTTCCACCGGCGCGCCACGATACGGCCCCCGCATACGATCCTGAGGGCGATCCCCAAGTAAACTGGATGTCCTCCACGTCAACATATTCCCACAAATCCTTGTACCACACATTTGTGTGCAGGTTGGCGCTGGACAAATACACCCGCAGTGCGGTAGGTTTGCCGACGATGAGCTTCTCGTCTTCGAGCACCTGCACCGGTTCCAGCCGCACCTCGAGTTGGGGGAGCGTCCAGAACGCCCAATGTCTGCCATTTTCCAGTGGGCCACCGCTCAAGTCCTGGACCCAGTGCGCGTAATTCTCAACCGCTGCATCCATCGCACCCCAGACGCGCGCCTGGTAGCGGACGCCATCTCTAAGCGGTGCGTCCGGCACAAAGGCGTATTCGACATCCGATAGCTTGTGTACCTGACCGGAGATGTTCACCGGCTGCTGTTTGTCATCGCGGTAGTACACCTGGAAGGTATGCTCGTTGACCGTGGTCGGCGAAACCAGCGTGGTGAATTTGACGCGAATTTCCGAATCTTCGCGCTGGTCGGGCCAGACGTTGCGGATGTCGGGTTCGGGCGATACCTTGCTGATGACCAGGTCCACCCCCGCGCGCAGGGTGTAGCGTTTGAGGTTGATACAGGTGCAGGCGCAGGTCGTGCAGCCCGGCTCCTGGGGGCAGGTGTCGTGTTGTTGCAGCCAGATGTTGTTTTCGCCGTCAATCAACCGGAGCACGTCAAAGCCGATCACTGCGGTGTTCCAGACCACTTCCTCGCCCCCGAACGGCCCGCTGATTGCGCCGACGGATTGCCAGTCCTCGGGCGGGTTGCCGTTCAGGGCCACCGTCCAACTGGGATCCTGGACGTCGTGATGGTACAGGCCCTCGCTAAACTCCAGGATCAGACTGGCGTCGGACAGTTTGGTGGGGTCCTGCGTTCCCAGGTCAAAGGGATAACGGAGCGTCGAAACGGGGACGCACCAGGACTCGTCGCCCCAGTCCGTCGTCCAGAGTGTGTAGCCTTCTTCGTCCATCGTCACCTGAGTGGTGGGGATTGCTGCGGGTTGCAGCATCGCGGAGCGCCCCGGTGGGATGTCCACGCCCGGTGGGGGCGTATCGGCGCGCACGACCGGTGTGGCGAGTATTCCCAGGATCAACGCTATGTGTGTGATCGACACGATCACACGACGTGCTTTCTGTGCCATTATTTCACCTCTTATTTTCTCAAAACTTGCACACGATATGGTGTACGCGCTATTTCATTGCTTTTGAACCAGGGGCAAGTATACCCAATGATTGAATACGATTGTTTTGATGTGGACGGTATGCGTGGCGGTGATGGTCGCGTCGGCGACCAGGGCGGTCACGGTGATCTGCTGTGTGTCTGACACCGTCCATGTCCAGGTCACGGTGTCGTCGGCGCCCCCGTCGGGGTGGGTGATCGGGGGCTGGCCGGCGGTTTCCCAGGTATAGGTGATGGGGAAACCGATGGCGGACGGTAACAGGGTGGCTTCGAAGGTGTACGGCTGTCCGGCCATGCCCTGAAGCGTGTCGGTGACGTTCAGCGCGGCGACCAGCACCGCGCGTGTGGTCGCGGTCGGAGTGGCGATCCCCGTGGCGGTGACGAACACCCGCTTGATGCCGGGCGTGGTCCATGTGAGGAGGGCGGTATCGTGGCTGGTCTGGTCGGTGTGCGTGATGATCGCGTGGGCGTCGCCGGTCCAGGTGTAGGTTACGGGTTGACCGGCGTACCCGGCCCAAAGGATATCTGCGGTAAAGGGAGTCGGGTTGTTGGCTCCCACAATCATCGGGCCGGTCGAGGTCAGATTGGGGGCATTTCCGGCGGCCTGCCAGCCCATATCCTGCATGATGCCCAGCGTGACTGGCCCGATCGCGCGCAGGCGGGAAGGCAGCGTGGGATACATTAACGTATCTTCGGCAGAACTAACTCCTGAAGGATTCAGGTGTGAGAGACTCGTGCCTTGGTCCCAGATCGTTGGCGTGTAGAGTTTGATCCAGGCATGGTTATTGCGGAGCATGGTGTTGGGGCCGCCAAAATTGGCGTCGCCCTTCAGCTTGCTACCGAGCACACGTGGGTCTGGTTCCATGTAGCTCAACAACGGGATTCCCTGGCTGTCTACGACAAGGCGGTCGTAGGGGCTTGGGCAAGGGTACCAATAATACGGCCCGTCGCCACAAAAACCGATATTGTAGCTTTCGTACATATTGCCCGAAAATCCCAGTCCGTGCGCCAGTTCGTGCAGCGCCGTCGTGACGAAGTCGTATCCTGTGGTGGGCGCGGTGTCGGTGGCAAAGGACCAGTCCCGTTCGGATTGAAAGAACACGTTGATGTCGTGGCCCTCCGGCGCCAGGTCGCGCCCGCTGAGAGCGTTGGCCAGTGCAATGGGATAGTACGTGTGAATCATGGGCGCTTGGGGGAAATGCGCCAGGCGCATCCCCATTGCCAGGAGCATCACCAGCGGGATGACGGCAGCAATCCTTCTCCACAGTGAGAGCGTGTCAAACTTTTTCACGGTTAAGGTCCTCCCACACTTTTGCGGGTTTTGGTTAGATATTAGTTTAATTGGTTTAACGGTGTTGTCAACTATGTGGGTACTCCCTTTCTCAATGGTGGATAATTCCAGGCCTGGGCGGGGCGGGGGGCAGTTGAAATTTTTCCTCAATTGAGTAGGGTGTAGGAGGCATAACCCTAACTATTTGGTAAGCGTGTCAAGCGACAACTAGAAGACTTTGTTGGGCATTCTCCGGGGGCCTCCGGGGGCGGCCAGCCGCGTGACAGGTGCGCATAACCCGGCATAATATCCAGAAAACCTCAGCAAGGAGAGAACCATG
>Ga0116144_10003024_pt1 | contig 17303 bp, 28 predicted proteins | sample AD_UKC035_MetaG_FD_89746 | JGI IMG/M metagenome (GOLD analysis project Ga0116144, IMG submission 89746) | Active sludge microbial communities of municipal wastewater-treating anaerobic digesters from USA - AD_UKC035_MetaG | ecosystem: Engineered > Bioreactor > Anaerobic > Digestate | place: USA...
AACGAGTTGATTCGTATAAATAAAGGGACTATTGAAATATCTGCCAGAACAGATGGTTACTGGATTAATGCTGCCCAAACTAATGTAATGTATATTCCAGACTACACCCATGACTGGCGACTGGCGGGGGAGTTGCTGGAGGAGATGAAGTTTGCGTTTGTTGATCTTGTATTTGATACGGGATTAAACATATGGGACTGTTCGTGGATAGACAATGATTGCGTTCCTAATATGTTTTCTTCCCCCACCCCTCAACGTGCAATCTGTGAGGCGTGGCTGGCGTGGAAGGAGCAGGCATGACTGACCTTGACCGCATCACCGAACTTGACAGGCGCATGAAGGAGCGGTGGGTGCCGCTGTTCCAGGCGCAGCTGGAACTCATCGAAGATCTCACCGATGACCTTGACCGTGTAAAAGCGGGGAATGACACGCTGATAAAGCGGATAGGGGAGCTTGAAGCGATGCTGCGTAACGCTAATTTGCGCATCCGTGAACTGGAATCGGGCGAGAGACCACTGCCGGAGCCGGTGTTCTACAACAGGGAGGTGACGAGTGAACAAAAATAAACAAATATTTATTCCGAATATATCCGGTGAATTGCTATTAAAAATATTTACAGCGCGACTTGAAAAAATGTATCTCAATGACGTAACGGTTATTCTCGAAAACATATATGGAATTAGAGAATATTCTGCGATTTGGTCAAACCGGAAAAACTTCAACCTTTCCGAGTGCAAAATGGGCTTTTGGGCTTCCGAAGAATTTATAAAAGAGTTGGCGGAGGTAAAGAATGACCGACTTTATGGATGATTTTAGGAAGATAGTAGAAATGGCAAATAAGCCGTTTGACGAAATCGAAAGGCTTCAAGAGGAAAACGCTTGCCTTGTTTCAGAAATTGCCGAATTACGAAGATTGGCATTGATCGCCGCAGAAAACCTGAAGACCATGAAAATTGGGCATCGCTATTGCGAGGACAGCTGGTACTCGTGCCCTAAAGCAGAGGATGGCTGTTCTGACGAAAGACAGGGCGATAATTGCAATTGTGGCGCCGATTCCTTTAACGAAAAAACTGACAAGATCATTCACTTATTAGAGGGGCTGGTAGGAGGCAACAAATGACCGACCTCGAAGCCGATCTGTTATTCCAGGTGCAGGCCGCCGGATTGCCTGAGCCGAAGCAGCAGTACCGCTTTCACGGGTCGCGCCGCTGGCTGGCTGATTTCTGTTGGCCATCGCACCGCCTTATCGTTGAGGTGATGGGCGGTACATTTGCGCATATGGCGCACTCAACAGGAACTGGCATCCACCGGGATTATGAGAAATCCAACGCCGCGCAGCTGATGGGTTATACCTACCTGCAATTTGACAGGCAGATGATCGAGGACGGCTCGGCGCTGGCGACCATTCAGCAGGTGATCGGGGGTGTGAATGACTGACACGTGTTATATCTGCGAAGTTTGCCGAAAAAGGATTGGCGATATGCCAATTTTTACTATTCCAATTGTCGCGCCAGTACTATGTGATATTTGTGCCGCCAGGCTCGCTGTTCACGCGGTAAATAAGCGCGATTTACTATGGGCGATGATGAACAAGATTATTGGTTTGCTTATGGAGCCGCTATGACTGACATCTCCGTGATGCTCAATAATTTTCAGACAACGATTATTTTTATTATTGATGGACGCTGGTACAAGGTTAAATCAGATAAAAGGTATGTGAGACAGGTTATAAAAAAATATGGCGTTCTCGAATTTGAGAAATCAGACGACCTGGTTAATTGGATCAACGCCGAGGTGGTTGTAGCTGGTGATATTGGGTTAAAACCATGACCAACCTTGACCTGATGCTCAAATGGTACGCGCCTGATACCGTGACGCTCCACTGTGACGAGTGCGGGCGGGAGATGCAATCCGTTGACGGGCGCAATCGCAAGGTGCTGTGCGAAGACTGCAAGGCTGAACGGATCAGGCGGCACATGAACGCGCGCAACCGCGACAGGGGCATCACGCGCTACACCTTCGATGACCCGACCGTTGATCTTGTGTTCGCTGTTATCAAACAGGCAATCCATGACCGAGAGTGGGAATGGCGCGCGCCGCGTTTCAGCGACATGGAGACCGACATGCGCCTTGAGGACTGCGACCCGGCGGACTTCCTGCGTGATGGTGCTTCGCTGTGGCTTGAGGCGCTCGGCTTGACGCTGAGACCATCGCAGAAGCGCCAACTGGCTGAAATGGAGGAAAAATGACTGACATATCCGTGCTGGCGAAAGAGATTGACGCGCTGCACCTCAAAGAGAAAGAGCGGCGCGTGGTGACGGTTGACGGGCGCGACTATTTGCGCCTGACGTTTCACCCGGCGGAAGGGGAGACGCGGGACCGCGTGTACCTGGTGTGGGCGGAGGATTGGACGACCTACTGGAAAAGGATGGCTTGATGAGCGTACACCTATCACCGAGAGAGAAGCAAGTCATGGTACTCAAGGCGCGCGGGGCGACCGAAGAACAGATCGCCGTCAGGCTCGGATTGTCACGCGCAACGATAGCGCGGGTATCAAGGAACATCCGCGATAAATGCACCTCGTACTCGATAACACAGGCGATGTTCGTTATCACCAGCACGGGGGCGTTATCTGAAAATGATACAAAATGATGAATTGCAATTTTGACAATAAGGGTTTACGCTGTATTTAGAACAATTTTACTAAGGAGCGTGCTGATGGTTGAAGCGTTGCTGAAGTCTCGCAAGTTCTGGTTGGCCTTATTTGGCGTTGTGCAAACAATCGTATTTCATTTCATCCCGGATATTGACCCTTCGTTGTGGCAGGCGATTGACGCGCTGGTGATCGTGCTTATCTCGACCATCGCGGCTGAGGACTTCGCAGCGAAGCGCGCCGGTGGTGGTGTTGGATAGGAATCATCCTCTCCTCCTTTCCCGTCCGGCAGTCCGACACACACGGGCCCCCTCAACGGCGGTAAGCCTTTACATTTTTTGCCCTCATGGGACTGCCGGATCGGAATGAAGTAGCCTATGACATTATCCTGGACGAACATTCAAGTCCGGCTGGGCGATTTACGCGCCTGGTCGGATAATCCGCGTCTATCCACAAAGAAGCAAGCCGAAAGGCTGTTGAAATCATTTGACGAGTTCGGGCAGGTGCAGACCATCGCCGTATCGCCTGATTTGGACGTGTATGACGGGCATCAAAGATTATCCGCATTATTGACCATTCATGGCAAGGATTACACCGTTGACGCGAGGCAATCATCGCGGGCGCTGACTGACGAGGAACGGCGCAAGCTTGTGATATACCTGCATTCCGGTGCGGTTGGCTCGTGGGATTGGGACGCGCTCTCCGGCTGGAACGCGCAGGAGGTCATCGGCTGGGGCATGGATGACGCTGTGCTGAAGGACTGGAAGCGGGACGTGACGGCGCTGACGAACCTCATCGAAGCCGAGAAGCCGCCGGTTGAGGACGTTGAACCGCAGATTGACAGGGCGGAGGAGTTGCGCGAGAAGTGGGGCGTTGAAAGCGGGCAGTTGTGGCAACTTGGCGAGCATCGCCTGATTTGTGGGGATTGTACCGACAGGGCGGTAGTGGAACGGGTGATGGGGGGGGAGAAGGCGACCCTGCTATTCACCGACCCACCTTATGGTGTTTCGATAGGAGCGAAGAACCGTCTGTTAAATTCCTTCCAGAAGGCTGGAATGAATTTAACAGACATCGAGTCAGACAGCGAAACCGAAGAGAATCTTGGCGATATGCTACTGACGGCTTTCACGCTGATAAAAGGATTTCTCGCTGACGACTGCTCGGTATTCGTGTGCAGTCCGCAAGGTGGCTCGCTCGGACTGATGATGATGATGATGATGATGATGAACGCTGGTTTAGAGATAAGACACGTTCTTAACTGGGCAAAGAATAGTCCAACATTTTCTCTCGGAAGGTTGGATTACGAATACCAGCACGAGCCTATTTTATTTACGTGGGTGAAGACGCACAAGCGCTATAAGCGCGGACAATTCAATACCTCACTTTGGCATGTGGATAAACCACGTCACTCTGCTGAACACCCGACAATGAAGCCGGTGGAGTTGCCAGTGAACGCTATATTGAATCACACAGACGATGGTGATATTTGTCTGGATAACTTTCTTGGCTCCGGCACGACCCTCATCGCCTGCGAGAACTTGGGGCGGAAGTGCCGCGCAATCGAAATCTCACCGGCGTATGTGGCTGTGGCTCTCCAGCGTTGGGCTGACCTGACCGGCAAGACGCCGGAGCTTGTTACACAAGTTGAAACAGGTTGATAATGGCAAACCCGACAGGCAAGGGCGGATTCAAGCCCAGAGACCCCCGCATCAACCGCAAAGGGCGACCAAAGACCTTTGACAAACTGCGCTCGCTGGCTCAAATGATAGCGGTGGAGGACGGCATCACGACTGACGAGGCTATCCTCTCCAACGTGGAGGTGATACTGCGCGGGATGATGAAGAACGACCCGAAGCTGTTCCTTGAGATCGCATACGGCAAGGTGCCGAACCCGATTGAGCTATCAGGCAAGGACGGGAAATCGCTCATTATTGAGTGGGTAGATGCTGAAGGAGATGTTACCGATTGATGCAAGGGTGCGTTTTGCTTTGCACGAGGCGCAGAGGGAAATTCACGGATGCGATTCACGCTTCCGGGTTGTATCAGCGGGTAGGCGTTTTGGCAAAACGCGGCTCGCGGTTATGGAGTGCATTGAAGTTGCGAATAATGGCGGGCGGGCGTGGTGGGTATCACCGACCTATAAAATGTCAAATGTCGGTTGGAGACCTCTCCGGCAAATATGCTCGCGTATTCCAGGTGCGACAATTCGCAAAGTGGAGCGTGAGGTGATACTACCTGGCGGCGGCATGATAGGCGTGCGTTCAGCCGATAATCCTGATAGCCTGCGCGGTGAGGGGCTTGATTTCGTGGTGATGGACGAGGCGGCATATATTCAGCCGGAAGCGTGGAGCGAGGCGATAAGACCGGCGTTATCAGACAGGCAGGGGCGGGCTCTGTTCATCTCGACTCCGCGCGGGCGTAATTGGTTTTGGAGCGCGTACCTCAAGGGCGAATCCGAGCCCGATTGGTCAAGTTTTACGTTTCCTACCAGTGCAAACCCGTATATACCGAAGTCCGAAATAGAGGCGGCGCGGCGTGAATTGCCGGAGATCATTTTCAGACAAGAGTACCTTGCCGAGTTCGTGGATAGTGAAGGCGCGGTATTCCGGCGGGTGCACGATGCGGCAGTACTAAAACCGCTTGACGAGCCTCAAGAGGGGCGGCAGTATGTCGCGGGTGTGGATGTGGCGGCTTCCGTTGATTACACGGTTATTACGGTTATCGATACCGATAGCAAAGACGTGGTTTATCTTGATCGGTTCACGCGGGTTGATTATCCGGTATTAGAGGATAGGCTCACGGGGGTTTATCACCGCTGGAAACTTACCGGGATGGTGGTAGAAGCAAACAGCATCGGGCGGCCTGTGATAGATCACCTGGTAGAGCGCGGGTTGAGGATTATGCCGTTCACCACTACCAATGTCACGAAACACGCGATTATTACTGCGCTTATGGCAGCGTTTGAGCATGGTCAAATTAGGATAATTGACGACCCCGTTTTGATTGGGGAATTATTGAGTTATGAGAGCAAGCAAAATGCGAGCGGGTCAATATCCTACTCTGCGCCAGACGGCGGGCATGATGACTGCGTTATGTCGCTTGCTTTTGCCTGGAACGCGGTAGAAGCAGCGCAACCGCTTATCCTATTCGGAGCCTGACCATGAAACTTACAACGATAGACAAGGCTTATAAAGGACTGGTATCCATCCCGTCGTGGCAGCAGAAACTACTTTCTGACGCGGCTGATTTTACCAACACGATAGACAGCGTGCAGGCGGCGTACCAGAGCGTGCCGCTGGTTTATCGCGGGGTGAAAATGCGCTGCGATGCCATCTCAAGTGTGCCGGTGAAAATCTACAAGGGCGATAACGAGCAGGAATGGCCGTACAAGACCGCGCTCAGGCAGTTGATCTGGAACACGGAAGCTGGGTTACTCGGTGATGGTAAGGCGGTGATCCTGAAGCTTAAGAACCGCGTTCGCGTGCTTGACCTGCAATGGCTGAATCCTTTCACGGTGAATGTAACATACGACCAGGCGCGCGGGTTGTACTTCTCCCAGCACGGGCAGGCGTGGCCGGACGCGGACGTTATTTACATCAAGGAATTCTCATACAACGATGACCTGACGAGCGGGGTATCAACGGTGCAGGCGTGCTTGAATGACGCGGCGCTGATGAACTACCAGACGCGCTTTGCCTCGCGTTTCTTTGAGGCGGGTGCTATGCCGATTGTGCTGGTGAGCGCTGAGGGCACTATCAACGATGATGAAAAGGCGCGCGTACAATCGTTTTTCACAAAATTGGCGTCAGGGGTTGGCAACGCGTGGCGCTATCTGGTAACACGGACGAAACTGACGCCGGAAGTTGTTAGCCAGGACATCGACAAAATGTCAATGCCGGAGCTGTACACGCAGGCGACTAAGAACATCGCTAATGCCTTCGGTATTCCAGTCAATATGTTTATGGGTGATGACAACTACGCGAGCGCGGCGGAGCACCGGCTCGGATTCTGGCAGGACGTTATCAGGCCAAGAGCGCGGATGATCGAGGACGCTTTTAACCAGCAGCTGCTTGAAGCGCAGGGCTTGCGCATGGAATTCTCATTTGACGAAATGGACATATTCCAGGAGGATGAAGTCAAGCGCGCGGACTCGCTCAGTAAGATGGTTTCTGCCGGAATTCCGCTGGGTGACGCTATGGAGATGTTAGGCTACGATCTGCCTCAGGATAAGACCTACGCGGATTATAACGTGGTGCCGGAGCCTGAGACCATCGAAGTGCCCGCGCTGCCGGTTGAGCCGCCGCCTTTCCCGCTTGAGGATGAACTCGGCAAGTGGCAAAAGAAGGCGCTGAAGCGATTGGAAAAAGGCAAGTGTGCTGATTGCGCGTTTGAGAGCGATATTATCCCGGAAGGGATGCAGGCTGAAATCCACGAGGCGCTGAAATTATGCCGTGACGAGGACGAGATAAAACAGGTGTTCGATGGCACATATGAACACTCAGGAATGGGTGAACTGATAACCGAGCTTCGGATGGCAACAGCGCTGATGCGGGCGGAGCCGCAGGTGCTGAATGTGAGAATGGTGCAGGATGAACGCGAGGGATAACCTGATGGCCGTTATCGAGAAGGTCAAGGGCGCGGTTCGTGACCGTGACCGCTTCGAGGCTGAAATGGAGCGCAAACTTGGGCGCGCGTGGGCGGAGCAGCGCAAAGAGCTTATGCGCTTACTCGGAGACCCTCCGAACATGGCCAATGTTCCGGAATCCTACTGGAATAACGGCTATCAGGTTATCCGGCGCGCGGTTGCTTCTGTGTTTGAAGAGATTTACCTGTCTCAGGAAATGGCATTTGCAGAAGCGGCGCGGATAGGAATTGATTGGACACTTGCGAACAAGCAGGCGGCTGATTGGGCATACCGCTTCGCCGGTGAATTATCCAATACGCTGAATGACACGACCCGGAACGCGGTAGCGGATTACGTTGGTAAATTCTTTGATCGCGGTTGGACTATGGACGAACTCGCCAGCCGGATAAATGATGTGGTATTCAGCCAGGCGCGGTCAAGGGCGATTGCCATAACCGAAACCACGCGCGCAGCAACGCAGGCCGAACTTGCAACCGTGAATTACTACGAGGCGACTTACGGCGTGAAATATAAGCCGTTTTGGGAGACGGTACTAGATGACGCGGTATGTGATATTTGCGGTCCTAAACACGGCAAGGAAATCACGGACGGGGAGTACCCGCCCGCGCATGTGAATTGCCGCTGTGAGGTTAACTGGGTGATACAGTGAGCGATTTTACCGTAACCATTGACGGGGTGGAAGAATTGTCACGGCGCTTGCAGATAGAAGGCGGGCCGGGAGGCAATCCTTTACGTGACGGAATGGACGCGGCGGCTTTTGATACCGTGCAGAAGGTGCAGCTCTATCCTCCCGCGCCTAAGAATTCGAGTTATGTTAGAACAGGCGCGTTGCATGATAGCTGGACGCACGAGGTATCAGACAGCGGACTTGAAGCGAAGATCGGGAGCAAGATACCATACGCGCCTTATGTACAGGGGCGCATGAGTCAGACGTGGTATCACCGCAGGACTGGCTGGAAGTTGGCGGAGGTGGTGGTGGAGCAGAATATTGACCGCATCAAGAAGATCATCACCGGATTTATCCAGGCGAGGCTTGATGGAAAGGCGTGAATTCTGGCTGGGTATCAGGCAGGCGCTTCTCATGGCGCTTGACGCTATGGAGCGGATGCTTGAAATCTCGCCGACAACGGCGGAGATAAGAAGGATGTATAAGGGCAAGACCGACTAACTAAATAGCAAGGCAGTCCGACAGGAACGCCGCGAACTTGTGAGAGCGAAAAGCCTCATGGGTTGGCGGCGTTTCTTATTTTACGAGGTGAACTATGAAGCTGAAAATTCAAACACCACTACCAGAAGGGTTGAAGGCGGTAAAGCGTGAACCCGTGCAAGCGGTAAAACGCTTTGACGAACTCAATGAACCTGAGTACATCGTTTTGGGCGTTCCCTACGGCGGGCACCTGGACGGCAAGGACGCGGACGGGCAGTTTTTCAGCGTCAAGACCGATACCTGGCTGAATGATGAAAAAGAGATTCCTGTTACTTATTATCACGGCTTCGGGCCGGATGATAAGAACGAGTGGCAGGACGTTCCCGCTGTTATCGGCATTGCGAAGTTTGACCACGAGGACGATAGGGGCGTGTGGTTCAAGGTGAGGCTGGATGACAGCGAGCCTTTGACCGGGCGCATCACGGGGGTCAAGGCGGAGATCGTCAAGGCGAGCTCAGGCGCAATCGGGCACCTGGCGCGGTTCGGGGATGATGGCGAAATCCTGATATGGCCGCTCGGTGAACTGGCGTTATTTGACACAAACGAATGGAGAAAGCCCGCTAATGAATTAGCGGTTTTCACGGCTAAGGCTGAAATCACGGAGGCTGACGCGGAGGCGGTAACGCAAGCGGAGGCGGTTGACGAAGCTGAGCCGATTGACTTACTTATTCCAACGGAGACAAACATCATGGAAGAGACCGAAAAGAGGGACAACCCCTCTGTAGATATTGACGCGCTGTTATCGCGCTTCGCTTCACTCGAAGCGAAATTGGACAAGATCGCGGATGCACCGGCTATCAACGCCCCTGCAATCATCAAGGCTGAAAATCTTGGCGACCCCGATCCTAATAAGGCATTTATCCACTACCTGCGCTCAGGCGAGCGGGTAAAAGGGCTGAAAGCCAACGTTGCCCCTATGGGCGAATCCACCGCCGCGCAAGGCGGGTACGCTGTGCCGGATGACTTTCTCGGTACCATCGTTGAAAAACGCAACGAGTTATCCATCCCGCGCATGGCAGGCGCTACGATCATCCAGACCAACCGCGATGTGCTGAATATCCCGGTTGAGGGCACCTCACAGACCTACTTTACTCGCGGCACTGAAATCAGCGCCGTTGACGAGGACGAGCCGGGTTTGGGGCAGGTCGCCGTGACCGTGTACCCGTTCACAAAACTGGTCAAGGTTTCGGAAGATCTGTTAGAGGATAACGCCGCGAACCTGAACGCGTTCCTTGCCAACTCCTTCGGGCGTTGGTGGGCGATGACCGAGAACCGCTGCACCTTGATCGGTGACGGCTCCGGCGATCCTCAGGGTATTTTCGTTGGCGGTACTGCTGGCTTGACCTTCGATGATACCAACGGCATCGCGGCTGCCGAAATCCCGGAACTGTTTTACAAGCTGGGGCAGGGCTACCGCAACAACGCCTCATGGGTGCTGAGTGATACCACCCTCGCGTACCTGCGCGGGTTATCCTCAAGCTCTGTGTTCACCTTCGGGCCAATCGAGATCGACAGCGGCAAGATGATGGGTAAGCCGTACTTTACCTCTGCCTACGCTGCGAACTACTCTACCACCGCTTACAAGTCACTTTGTATCGGTGATTGGAGCATGTACGCGATGGTGGAGCGCAAGGGGTTGACCATCCGGCGCCTGTCAGAGCTGTATGCCGGAACACGGCAGGTTGGTATTCTCGCAACCGCGCGGTTTGGCGGCGCGGTGATGCAGGCGGAGGCCTTCCAGTACGGCACTCAGGCATAAGGAGGTTTGACATGGAAGAGTTGATGGCGTATGTCAAGCCAGTAATGGCGGTTATACCGGTTAGCGGCTCAGGGGCTGCTATTGCCGCGACCGCCGTGACAGCAGTCGGGTATAACCGCGTTTGCTTCCTGCTCTCGGTGGGGGCAATGGGAACCGGCGCTGGAATCTCCTGCCAGGTGACAGAGAGCGCGAGCTCCGGCGGTACTTATGCGACCGCCGCGACAACCGCCGCGCTTACCGCAATCACGACCACTGGCAAGAATAAGATTTACTGCATTGATGTTCACGTCAATTCAGATAAGCCTTATTTGAAACTGTACGGCACATGCGGCACTGCGGCAAGTTTGCACAGCGCGATTGCGCTCCTGTATCAGGGAAGCGGGAAACTGCACGACCCGAAATCCAGTACGATCTTCGGTCAATACCTGAGAAAGTACTAACTTGTAAAGAGACCGGGAGGGGGGCGACTCCCTCCCGGCAAAGGACTGAATGATGAAAATAAAAATCCTTGTGGAATTCAACGGGAACGTGGAAGGGAAGAGCATCCACTTCAAGCCGGGTCAAGAGCCGGACATCAACTACGATGACGCGATGATGTTCGTAAGAGGGCATTACGCCGAACTCGTAAAGCCAGCGGTCAAGGTGATCGAAAAGCCGGAGATCAAGAAGGCTGTAAAGGTGAAATAACATGGCGATAACCAACGGATATACAACGCTGCAAACGGTGAAAAACGCGCTGCTGATACCGCTTGATGAATACGATCAGGACTCATTCATCGAGGCAACCGTTGAATCCGTTAGCAGGATGATAGACGAACACACCGGCAGGCGCTTCTACTCAGGCACCGAGACGCGCTATTACAGCGCCGTCACTATTGATACCGTGTACACCGATGACCTCCTGAGCATTACAACGCTCAAAACGGACGATGATGAGGACGGCACCTTTGAGACAACCTGGAGCACAAGCGACTACCTGCTGATGCCGTTCAACGCAACCGTGAACGGGCATCCTTACACCCGCATTGAGACAAGCGGATATGGAAGTTACTCGTTTCCGGTCAATGTCAGGCGCGGCATTCAGATCGTGGGTTCTTTCGGATACTGCACAACTGCGAGCCTGCCAAAGATGATAGCGGAGGCGTGCAAGATTCAGGCAATCCGTCTATTCAAGCGCAAAGACGCGCCGTTTGGGGTGATAGCGGGCGGTGATATGCAGCAGAGCATGACCATCCCAGACATTGACCCTGACGTGAAAATGCTGCTCAGTCCATTTGTAAGGCGGGTGTAATGGCGATTCAGGATGTTATCGAGCGCATGGCCGACAAGATAGAAGCCATATCCGGTATCAAGGGCGCGTCAGATTACTTGCCGGAGCAGCTTCCGAGCGTGGATAACTGGGTCGTGATCTATCCGGGCGAGACCACGTTTATCGGCGGCGAGCCTGCCGGGTATATGACCGCGCTTTATACGGTAGTGGTGGAGCTGCACACGCCGCGCAAGAATTTACCGAATGACATTGAAAGGCTGATGCCTTATTTCAGCGCGATACCCAACGCGCTATACGATGACCTCTTTGACGGGTTGATGAACAGCACGGTATCAACCATCGGAGAGATAACCAGCGAGGGATTGGTTTCTCTCAAATACGCTGGAATTGATACGCTTGCCTTCCGTTACAGGGTAAACGGGGTCAAGCTGCAAACAGCAGTCTCATAGGAGAACAGAATTGACCGAAAAGAAAAACGTTCTCGAACAGTATCCGATTATGAACTGGGCATTTCCAAGAATCCTGGTCGCGTTTCTATTGGAGCGCTCTATTTCATACGCCGACCTCGTGTTCCCGTCTATTGTGCAAATAGCGGCGCAGGGGCCGGTGATCCTGAACATGCCATATATGCGCACGGACTTAGCGCGCAACAAGGCGGCGATTGAATTTCTAAAAACAGATTTTACGCACCTCTTGATGCTGGATATTGACCACGTGCACCCGCACGACATTATACAGCGGCTGGCGCGCTGGGTGGTTGCAGACCCTAAACAGTTTCAGGTTGTGGGTGGGCTGAACTTCCGGCGCTCAGAACCGCATGACCCTTGCGCTTACAAAAAGGGTGATGACGATTCAATGTGGACGATCGAATGGGATGAAAAGACAACGCTCATGGAAGTGGACCGGATAGGAACAGGGTCAATTCTGATAGCGCGTGAGGTGTTTGAAACCATCCCCCCGCCCTGGTTCACGAATGATTATTCTCAAGCCTGGCGTGACGCGTGGCCGGGTGAGGACATCGGCTTTTCGAAATTGTGCAACCAGTACGGCGTGCGGATATGGGTAGATTGCACGACCACCAGCCCGCATATTACACCGGCAATCGTTGACGCGGCGAGCTGGGAGCGGTGGAAGACGAACAACCCGGACGCGCTGCAAAAGGGCGAGCAGAACATGGTGGAGTACCGAAATGGTTAGCGTGATTATCGTAGGTATCAACCAGTGGGCTGAATATACCAGGCAATTGATTGCCGACCTGTGGACGCACGAGCCGGAGGTAAATATCGTTTGTGTGGATAATCACAGCGACACCCCGTACCCGGAAGCGGCGCATATTTTCAGGACTGACGAGCGCCTTTGTTATTCGGCGGCCATCAACTTCGGTGTGGAGCACGCGCCGGAGGGTTGGATTTTATCGCTCAATAATGATGTTCGCTGTGAGGGCAAGTTTGTAAAGAAGATCGAGGCGCTTGACGAGAATACGATTTACGGCAGGCAGATCATCACGGAGGACGGTTACGTTTGGCTCGGTAACTGGCTGGCGCTGTTCACAAAGGAAACATGGCGCAAGCTTGGCGGGTTTGACCCGAAGTTTGCCGCGTGCGGGTTCGAGGACGCGGATTACTGTATCAGGGGCAAGCATCTCGGCATTGATACCGAGCCGGTGGATTTACCGTTCCGGCACCTTTGGGGTAAAACGCGCTGGGCGATACCGGGTTATGAGGCGACCCGCTCTCAGAATATCAAATACCTGGAAAAGAAACTGGGCATCCGCTTAGGGCGCAGCATGAGGGTGACGCATGACTAAACTCGGAATCATCCCGGCGGCTGGCAAGGGCAAGCGCTTCGGCGGGCTGTATAAGGAGTTGTTACCATGCTCCGCCGATGAAACGCTGTTATCGAGAGCTGTTGATACGCTTGAAATGATACCGGTTGATACAACGCTGGTTATCTCAAGCCATTACAAGATAAACGCGCATTGCGCCGCGCTGAATAACCGTAATGTGAAATACGCCATTCAGAGAAGTTATGAGCGAGACGCGTGGGATGCCATAGTCGAGTCTTTTGACGTGGCGGGTGAGTGGAATTATTACATCATGCCTGACACCTGGATTATGTCGGGAATTATCAAAGAGCCCGCGCATGATTTCACGCTTGGATTATTCAATACATGGAAGCCGGAGCGCTTTGGCGTGCTGGATGACGGCGAGATCGTGGATAAAAGCACGACATTCAGCGGAGAGCGGCAGGCGTGGGGCATCCTGATATGGTCAAGGCGCGTGGTGGACTTTTGGCGCGGGCTTGACGGGAATATCGAAACACATACGCAGGCTTTCAATATGGCGATGAGGGAATTTGGTTACAACGTCTTTGAAATACCCGTCTATAAGGATATTGCCTCATTCGAGGATTACAAGGAGCTGTTGAAGCATGTTTAAGCCCTATGTGATCCCGTTGCTTGGCAGAAACTTCCACGTTGAAACGCAGGAGGCGGAGGACTGGTACAACCCTATCAAGTGGTACACGCTTCTTGAGTATGAGTGGGTTCGTGATAACGTACCGCTTGATGGTCAAAAGATATTGGAGTGCGGCGGGCATCACGGGCATTATTCGCTGGTGCTTGGCGGTAAGAATGAGTTGGTTATCGTTGAGCCTCACCCGGCAAACGCGGCGGTGATCGAAAAGAACCTGTCCGCTAATAACATCACGGCGCGGGTTGTCAGGGGAGCGGTGGACGGCAAGGGCGGGCGCAGGATGTTCACCGGAGAAACTAACGGGAGATTATCAAGTCACGGGCTGTTTGAGGTGCCGTGTTACACGCTTGACGAATTGATGCCGGACGCGGGAATCATCAAACTGGACATCGAAGGTGGAGAATACGCCATTTTACCAGGTGCTATTGATAGCATGACAAAGGCGCACACATGGATTATTGAACTTCACCCCCAATTCGGCAACCCTAACCCGATCTGCAGCGAATTCTTGAAACACGGGTATAACGCGGTCAAGGTGTGCAGGGAACACCATCAGGTAGAGCCTTACGACCCGCTGGAATACTGGGATATTCATTCAACGGTTATTTTCAGGCGGTCAATATGAACTGGCGCGACTTCTACCATAAGCACGAAGGCGAGACGGCGCTGATTATTGGCAACGGGCCGAGCCTGAAGAACGTGCCGCTTGAATTCCTGAATAAATATACCTCATTCGGCACGAACAGGATTTACCTGCTGGATGGGTTCACGCCTTCGTATTATTGCTCGGTGAATCCGCTGGTTATCGGTCAATTCCACGAGGACATTGCCAAGATAAACGCGCCGAAGTTCATACCAGCGCAATACTGCTTTGATGATACCTGCCTGCCGCTCAACAGCGCCGGGATGGTCTTATTCTCACAGGATGCAAGTGCGTGGATTTACGAGGGACATACCGTGACATTCGTTTGTATGCAGATCGCGTTTTACATGGGGTTCAAAGACCTCCTGCTCGTTGGCGTGGATCACAATTTCACGTATGATGGGCGACCGAATGAACAGCGCACGCTTGAGGGAAACGACCCTAACCACTTTCACCCGGATTACTTCAAGGGTAAGCAGTGGAATAACCCAGACCTGGCGCGGAGCGAACACGCTTATAAACTGGCGCGGGCGATGTATGAAGCGCACGGCGGGAGAATTATCAACCTCACGCCAGGCACAAAAGAGCCGGTATTCGAGAAAGGGAGCATAACCGATTATGAGTAGAGTAACCGCTGTGATCAGCGCGTACAAATGCGATAAATGGTTGGAAGGGCGCATCACGAACCTGTTAGAACAGGACGAGCACCCTAAGGTTATCGCTGTTGCTCAAGAGGAATCACGCGAGCAGCCGATCCTTGAAAAATACCCGGACGTGCTGAAAATCTACACGCTGGAAACGCCAACGGTGTACCGCGCATGGAACATCGGCATCAAGGCGGCGCGGACGGAGTACATCACTAGCGCCAACGCGGATGACAGGTTATATCCCGGCGCGCTCAAGAAAATGGCGGATGTGCTCGACAAAGAAAAGACCTACGGCATGGTTTACACCGATATTGACGTTGTAACCGAAATTGACGGGCCGGTTCGCACAGCATTCAAGTGGATGGAGGGCGGGTTGGCGGAGTTGATAAAAGGCTGTTTCTTAGGTCCGATGCCGATGTGGAGGCGCAAGCTGCATGACCGCTTCGGGTACTTTGACGAAGCCTACAAGAGCGCTGGTGATTACGATTACTGGATGCGCCTTGCGAATGGCGGGGTCAAGTTCTATCACGTGAGGGATTGGACGGCGGGGGCTTACCTCTCGCACCAGGCGAGCGTGGAAAAGCGGGAGCCGCTTCTGTCATTATGGGAGGCGAACAATATCAGGATGAAATACAGGGAGGCGGCAAATGCTCAAATACGTGGGTAACGGGTGGATTCACGGTGTACCGGCGCGTGATCTATCCGATGAAGAGGCTAAGAAGCACGGTAAAAAGCGGCTCCTGGAATCAGGGCTGTATATCGAAATCAAAGAGGCGAAAACCAGCGAGGTGAAACATGGGAAGTAAAGCACTGAGAAAGATACAGTTAGGGTTTGAAACCACAGCGGGTACGGCGGTTGCCGCCGATACCCTGTGGCGCGGATTGGGCATGATAAAAGACAACCGCGAGACGATCACGGTGGACGAGGATATTGGTTATCTCTCCGGGAAGGTTCGCAACTATTGCCCGAAGTACGAGGCGGGGCTATCCATGCCGCCCGTGCCCGCGACATTCGAGCAGTTGCCGGTGATCCTGAACGCTGGCGTCAAGAGTGTACTGACAGGCGCAACCGATACGGGCGGGAGCGGCAAGGTTTATACCTTCACATTCCCGACCACGAGCGCGAATACCATCGCAACCGCGACACTTGAAAACGGCGATGATACACAGGCTGAGGAAATGGAATACTCGTTTGTGCAATCGTTTGAGATCGCGGGCAACGGCGGAGAAGCCTTGACCATGAGCGCGGACTGGATCGGGCGCCAGGTGAGCAAAACAACGTTTACCTCAAGCGTTACCGCGCCGGCAACGGTTGAGGAAATCCTGTTCGGCAAAGGCAAGCTGTACATTGACGCGACCACCATCGGCACGACCGAGAAAAGCAGCACGCTCTTAGGTATGAGCCTTCAGGTAAATACCGGCTGGGTTGCGAAATACGCGGCCAACGGGGCGTTGTACTTCTCATGGCCACAGTCAACCAAACCCGAAATCCTGCTAAACGTCACCTTCGAGCATAACGCTACGGCGGTCACTGAAAAGGACGCGTGGAAGGCTGGAACCACAAGGCTTATCAGGGCGAAGTTCGAAGGGTCGGCGCTTACCACCGCCGGAACATTCACATATAAGACCTTGATCGTTGACCTGGCTGGGCGCTGGGAGTCCTTTGACGAAATCGGAGAAATGAACGGCAACGATATTGTCACGGGCACATTCCGGGCCGGGTATGATGCGACATCGGCAAAATTCGCGGAGATAAAAGTTGTCAACCAAACCGCAAGTTATTGATCTGAGCAAGGTCACGCAGGGGCAACTTGAAGCCTACTTTAAGGCGTTCAGGGAGTACGGCGGGAATGATGAAGCCATCGGTGTTATCGAGTACGCCGGCGCGATGGCGCGGGCCGCGGTCAAGGTTGGATGGCTGGAGCTTGATGTGGATAACGCCAACCCGCGTGACGTGCTGGAACTGCAAAGGGTCATCCAGGATTATGTCAAGGGTGTATTCGAC
>Ga0116144_10003025_pt1 | contig 17300 bp, 19 predicted proteins | sample AD_UKC035_MetaG_FD_89746 | JGI IMG/M metagenome (GOLD analysis project Ga0116144, IMG submission 89746) | Active sludge microbial communities of municipal wastewater-treating anaerobic digesters from USA - AD_UKC035_MetaG | ecosystem: Engineered > Bioreactor > Anaerobic > Digestate | place: USA...
AGATGTACTGCGTCGCAGCCAATACGAGGAGGCGCTCCGCCATTACCTTGCCGACATCCTGCACGTTTCCCAATACCGGCTCATCAGCGAGGAACGCGGGTCTGTGCCGATTACCGACGATCCCCTGCTGCGCAAGTTAGGCCGCCGGGTGATGGCGATTGGCGCGCGAGCCGGGCGGGTGAAGCCGTCCACCGGTTACGCCTTCATGCGCGTGCAGAAAGACTCCGACGAGATCGTGAAATCCATGCTGCTTTACGGCAGTCCCTTCGATGCGCCGGACGATCCAGACCTTTATGATGTGTTGGACGCTGTGCTGCTCAAAGTGATGCAAGAGAATGGCGAACATATCAAAGCGGCGTTTACGGCGATGTTCGAGCGCAATCCCATTGACCTCATTCTGCGTTTTTTGGACGAAGAGGCCACGCCGGCGGAAAATCTGGGGCTGATCACCTCCATGTCGTCGTCGGTGTTTGTCAAAGCGGCCATGCAAGTCGCCACCCACGAAAACCTGTTGGACATTATGAAAGGGTAAGCGCGCTTGTCAAAACCAGAGAGTTGTGTATAATCCTCATCGTTGACGGGGCATGGCCCAGTTTGGCTAGGGCGCTTCAATGGGGTTGAAGAGGTCGAGCGTTCAAATCGCTCTGCCCCGACACATGAAAAATGTCTGATTTTATTGTCTAAATACAATAGATCGGACATTTTTTTATTGCTCCTTCCTTAACTCTTGAATAATGAACTGCGCCAGGGCCAGCGCTTCGGCACTTAATTCCTCCTTACTGAGTTGCTGACCAGAAAGCTGCGGAATCCGCTTGGCGATCTCTTGAGCAGAGAGTACCCCATAAATAGAATCGGTCGTCATCACACTGGCGTGCATCAGGTTTTGGCTGAGCGCCTTAAGGTCGCCGAGATCACGGGCGTGCGTGAGAGCAAACATCGCGTGTCCATGCCGCAATTTGTGGGGCGAGCGATACGGCAGACCCGCCTGTTGGCACAAGGCTTTGAGACCATCCGCCACCAGCTCCCCGCGCGTGACGCCGGCTTCGCTGCGCCCGGTGAAGGCCATCCCGTCGGTAGTAAGCGTGGCAAACCAGAGGGCCTCTGGGGAGAGGTGGGCGCGTACCAGGGCGTCCCACTCTCTGACCACCTCCAATAAGGTGGGGATGGTCAGCAAGTAGGTGATGGCCGCCTTGCGATTCTTGGTGCGCATCCCCCAGGCCGGATCTTGGATGACGGCGGCGGGTCTGACCGTGAGATCCAGGGCGCGGAGGGGCATGGTGACGAAAGCATCCACGCGCATGGCCGACAGGAACAGGAAGGCGACGGCGGCGCGGTTGCGGAACGTGGTGAGGGTGTCGCCTGCCGGCAAGTGGCTGAGTTGTTCGACTTCGGTGTGGGTGTACACGGTGCGCAGGGGGAGTGCGGCGGCGGTACGGGCCGGTTTCAAACTGGCTAACCAGTTGGCGGTGAGCGTCCTGGCCTCATAGCGTTGCGGGTATTCGACTTGCGCCCATTGGAGAAACGTACGTGCGGTTTGGCAAGCATGGCTCACGGTTTCGACCGCCAGCGGCCCGGTTTTGCCATCGGCGCGCACCTGACCATCCTGCCCGATTTGGGCCAGATATTGGGGAAAGGTGGGCCGTAGGGTGGGCGCTTGAGAGAACGGCTGTGGCCCGGCCCATTCCAGGAGATGTTTGAGGTGGTTCCAATGGCGTTTTTGGGTATCGAGGGTGAGTTGGAGCACTTCACATTCATAGGCGCGGAATGTCTGAATATCGGTGTAGTTGGCGCGATTGAGCAACTCAGGCGGTGTGGCTGGGCTTGCTGATACCATCGGGGTTCTCCTCATCTACAGTACGCTTTTGCGCGCGATTGACTTGGGTTTGACAGTGGGGACAGACGCCTGAGACCAGCTCCAGATTGCGATTGGTGATGGTGGTTTTGAACGGGCCTTGCATCGGTACGGCTTGGTGACATTTGCAGCACCAGGCCATCCCGGGCGCCAGTCGGTGGTGAGGCTTTTGATGGGCACTGAGCCACTTTGTTAGTTCAGTGCCGACGATCCAGATATGCCCTCTTTCATCGCGGCGATGGGGGCAACCGGCGGGGATTAGGCCGCGATATACTGTATCGGGATGGATCTGGAGTTCCGCGGCAATTTCAGAAGGCCGATATTCCATGTGTAGCAGCCGCCGGGCGCGCAGTTTTTGCTCCCGGGTTAACCGGGGTAGCTTAGTAGATGGGGTATCGTCTGACGTTGGCATCGTGTTACCTTTCTTGATGGTGTATGTTCGAGTGATCTAATGAGATTATATGTGAAATTCGTATCGTTGTCAATACCAACGAATGATTGTTACGACGCTTGAACAAAAAGGAACTAATCTTGCCACCGACTCAATTGGATAGGTAGATGAAAAAGGGGGAGAACCGATGACCGATTTTATTGATTGGTTAACTGCCGAAATGGCACGCTTAAATATAGGGAATAATGAATTGGCTCGTCGCATGGGTTCTTCTAATGCCCAAGCGAGTGATATGTTAACGCGCAAGAGGATGCCCAATTATACTTTCTGCATGGGAGTCGCGCGCGCGCTCCAGTACCAGCCGGAAATTGTGTTGCGAAAAGCCGGATTGCTCCCTGAAGCCTCTGAAGGTGGAGAGTCGGTGACCATTATGGAAATCAGGGCGTTGTTGGCTAGTTTCAGTCCCTCGCTCCAGGAATTGGCGCTGGCATTATTGCGTGATTTGAAAGCCTTTGATGAAAGAGAGGGAACGGCTTCGCCGCCGACGAACGAGTCGGGGTAGTTTAGTAGATGGAGTATCGCCTGACGTTGGCATCGTGTTACCTTTCTTGATGGTGTATGTTCGAGTGATCTAATGAAATTGTATACGAAGTTTGTGTTATTGTCAACGCTTGGAAGTATATTGCTCTTGAATAGAAGTAATGAGATCTACTCCCTCAAGAAAAACGTGCTATGCCAGGTGATAGTGAAGGAGGAGAACCGATGACCGATTTCATTGATTGGTTGACTGCCGAAATGGCTCGGTTGAATATATGGAACAATGAGTTAGCCCGCCGCATGGGGGTTTCTAGCTCCTATGTAAGTGATATGTTGACGCGCAAGAAAACACCGAATTACAACTTCTGTATGGGAGTCGCTCAGGCGCTTCAATATAAACCGGAAGTTGTGTTGCGACAGGCCGGCTTGCTCCCCGTAGCCACTGATGGCGCAGAGTCCATAATGATTGCCGAGGGTAAGGCCCTGCTGGAAAGCTTAAGCCCGTCATTACAGCCACTGGCGTTGGCGCTACTGCGTGATTTGAAATCCTTTGACACCCAGCCTCATGACGCTGATGTATCTTCTGCCCCTAAGTCTTGATGGCGATGCGAACCAGATTGGTCCAGTCAGTAGCAACGGTTATGATGTGTACGTTACCTCTCCTTAATATATCTTCAGATTGAATAATTATACCTCTGGATTTGAGCCTGTCAAGATTCATGTTATAGTGCTGAAAGAGTCGAGCAATGACCGAAAAGACGAATTTTGGCGAATGGGTACTGATGGAAATGGAAGCGCGCGGCTGGACGATGAGCGAACTGGCGCGGCGGTGTAGCGTTAGTCAGGTGGCGATCTCTAATGTGATTAACGGGAATCGGAACGCTGGTCCAGATTTGTGCCGGGCATTGGCGGTGGCTTTGGAACTGCCGGAAGAGAAAATCTTCCGCCTGGCCGGACTGTTGTCGCGTTTGCCGACAGAGCAGGCCCTCACCTTTGGGGAAGTGTATGATATGATGCAGCACCTTACTCCAGATGAACGCCAGGAAGTGATGGAGTATGTGGCATGGCGTTATCGGCGGCGCCGCGTTCGTCCGGAATGAGTGTGGCGGGGCGAGGGTGGGGGACTGTTGGCGCGATTCCAGAAAAACCAAACGAAGATGGCGGAGAGCCACGTAATGTGGGAAATAAGCTTTATCATGAGAGCAAGCATACTGTCCCTCCTCTCTTTACTATGAATATACCCAAATTCCAATCGCCGGTGAGATTTTCTGTATCTGTTTAAGAAATACCCCGGTCCACGCCCTCACCAGGGCGCGGACCAGAGTTGGGCACCCACCTTCTCTGATGCCCAGATTCCGTTTTTTAGTGATTGTTAAGGTGCCAAGCGTCCCCTGGCATTACCCCGAGTCAGCTACCGTTTCTCAAGTGCAATGTGAGTGTGTCAAGCCTCCTTGAGCTAAAATATGCTACTCCTACGCCCACAATCGCAGTTTGAGTCAGCGTCCCATGAATTCATTCGGACTCCTGTAAAGCACCGACGGCAGTGCGTGCCCAAGCATAAGCCAGTGGATGCAGCACGAAGATGTTTGCCGGTGTGAACTGACCGAGATGCCACTGCGCCAGGTGCTGTAATTGGGTGGCGCAAGCTGCTGGTGGATAAGGGTGGACGCGGGCCAGACTTTCGGGGGTGACGCCTTCTTCGGGGGCGAAGTGGGCGAGAGCTAACCAGGCGGCATAATCGTCTGGCGCGGTGTCTTGCAGTTGCCGGCTAAGGTCGCGGAAGAGAAACTGTTGTAAAGGAGCCCGGGGATCATGGACGTGCTGGAGCGCGCTTTCCACACTCCAGGCTTCTCTGGCTATCCCACCGATGGCCCAGGTTAGCGCGCTAGGCAACCCATACGTCCCCCTGACCAGGTGTGCAATGGCCGCGTCCGGTAGCGACAACGCGCGGCGCGTACATTCCTGGACGGCCAGGGTGGTGGCTGTGGGGGAATCCAACAGAGGTAAGACCAACGTATGCGGAAAATCGAGCTGGACACGGCTGATGAGCAGGGTCTTGGTGGTAGCCGGGAAAGTGGGCAATAATGCTGCGAGCTCGGCCGCGCTGGCTTCCATTCCCTCCAGGATGAGTAAAACGTGCCCCGCGGCGTGCAATGCGCTGCGTACCCGGCGGAGGCGAGCCGCTGCCGTGACCTGGAAAATATCTGGCGCTGCTAACACATCGGCGATCTGCCACCAGAGATCCGCCAGTTGAGGTGCGGGTTCCAGGGTAGGGTAGAGGCGGTTAGCCGTCAATAGCGGCGGTAGGGCACTGAGCCGGATCACGGCATTGTAAGCCGTCGGGGGTGGGACGGAAGGCTTGGCCGCCTCCCAACCTAAAGCCAACGCCAAGTGATGGGCCACCACGGCATCCAGGCCGGTCAGTTGGCAAACGGCGACCGCGGAGGTGGGGTCCAGCCATTTCGCTGCCTGTGCCTGAAGGGCCGGGTAAGTGGCCATTGGCAGGCCGGGACGCAGTGGCAGGTTGTGCTGTACCGACGGTTCAGTGGGGAACCAGTGGTGTAACAAGCTCTCGGCGTTTGGGACTCGACCCCAGGTCAAAAAGGCGTTCGTCCAGTTACGCTTCACCTCCGCTTCCTCCACCGCGATCTCAGCCAGGGCCTGGACATACTCCACTGCTGGCGGCTTTTCACTCCGGCGCCACTTGCGCATGGCAGCGACAGTGATCGTCAGGCGTTGGCAGACATACGCCATTGTGTCAGTGATTTCCTCATTTCGATAGCCACTGAGTACGCGGATCAATTGGTTGACCAGGTATTTAGTGGGTGGGTTGGGTTGCATAACATCCTCCTGTAAGGGGCAAGGATACCGGAGGAGTGGCGTAAATAATGGGAAATCCGTTATCAATAATGGGAAATCCGGGAGAAGCGCCGTTGCTCGCCCCCCAATGCGGCAGGGCCTTACCTTATTTGGGATAAATTTCAACGCGCGACTCACCGAATTCTTGGTACACAGTCACAGGACCTCCCATAGGATTAAGGATACCCGGTAAACGATCCACAAAGATTGGCTTGGCGATCAAATAATTGGATTTCGCCGTTGGCCGGAACAGAAAGATACGACCTCGAGAGAAATTCTCGAAGTGTGTGGGTAACATAGCTCCGCCCCGTGTGTCCAGGATGATACAGGCACATTGCGCGAAATGGGGAGTAATCAAACGAGAATTTTTTCTCGTTTTGGGGACGGCAGGACTGCCGATGCAGCGTTGAAGCAATAAATAGCGCAGAAAGGATTATTTGCGCGTTTGTCTGTTTGAGGGTACACTAACCACAGTGGACTGCCAAAGAAAACGCCCCGCGCTGATCAGAGCAACGGGGCGAGAGGTCCCAGGCGACATCACCGCCCAGGTAAACCGAGTATAGCCTACCTGCTCGCCGGTGCAAGTTGCCCGGCGGGGAGAATTGTAATCGTGTCTCGAAACCTAGCCACCCAACAAGAAACCATAGAGCGACTGCTTCGATGTGAAATACGAGAGTATCCCATTTACCGCTCTATCCAATACATTCAGATGTATCTTGGTGTAGTGAAGATTTCGAATGGCAGGCTCACTATGTAGTTGAAATGGCGTGTGCTCACATTGAAGGCTTAGTCAAGCAACTCGCGGATAGGCGAAACTTACTGGAACGATTGCGATCTTCCTCGTTGGGTGATCTGTTACATAAGCGCGGGGTAAGGAATGCTTTACCGCCATCTGTATGGAAAGATTTATGTTGGCTCAACAACGCAGTTTACGTTCACATCAAACATACCTATTCGATGTGCAATTCACCGAACCGGATGAAGTGGAAGAAAAACGCAAAGGGCATCTATTTTCAGTAGAAGAGGCCATCGCCATTTATATCATCGCACGGTATTTGACTGTGGGGATTACAGAGGTTGCGTGATGCAAAGTAAATCTTATTGGAAGGTAAAACATGGAACCTGAACGCTTCCAGCATAGCACCGCCGGGCGCCTGATCCGGGCGCGGCAGGCCGATGTCGAGTATTGGGTCTTCGTGCCTAATCCCTTGCCGCCAGGACTTAATCGGTCCAACAAACGTCTACGCCTCACCCTCTCCAAAGCCGACCACGCTCTGGGGGAACTGGCCGGGTTAGGTCGCACCTTGCCCAATCCACACCTGCTCATTGCCCCCTTCATCCGCCGTGAGGCCGTGCTTTCGTCACGCATCGAAGGCACACGCACCAGCCTCGGCGATCTCTACGCTTACGAAAAGGGACAAACCCCGCCCCCTGGCGAAATGGAACCGCCATCGGAAGCTGATACTCAAGAAGTCGTCAACTATGTCCACACTCTTGAATTCGGTCTCGAACAGATTGAGCTTGGTCAACCCATCAGCTTGTGGCTCATTCGTGGCCTGCACGCCCACCTGATGGAAGGCGTACGCGGTGCTGCATACCACCGTCCCGGCGAATTCCGCGAAATTCAAAACTTCATCGGCCCCGATAACCACTTGCACCACGCCAAATACGTCCCCCGCCACCAATGCAAATGCAACAATGCATGACCGACCTTGCCTCCTACATCATCGCTGATCCCGAAGAAGCTGCGCTAGTGCGTTTGGCCTTTATCCACTACCAGTTTGAGGCCGCCCACCCGTTTGAGGATGGCAATGGCCATATCGGGCGACTCTTGCTCTCTCTACTACTCGTCAGTTGGGACCTGTTGCCATTGCCGCTGCTCTACCTCAGTGCCTACTTCGAGCGTTACCGTGAGGATTACTATTCCCACTTGCGCGCCGTCAGCGAACGCGGCGATTGGTCAGAGTGGGTGATCTTCTTCCTCAATGGTGTGGCCGACAAAGTCAAAGACGCCGTCGTGCGGGCAAAACATCTCCAAGATCTGCGCGAAGCCTGGCGCGAGCGGCTTGCCCAGATCAAGGCTCCTGCCAACACCCTCACCCTGGCCAAAAACCTCTTCCTCAATCCTTTCATCACCGCACCCCAGGCCCAGGAGTTCTTAGGTGTTATCTACCGCACTGCAAACGCAACGATTGAACGTTTAGAGGAAGCCAACATTGTTCAGCAAGTTCCAGAGCGTGGACATCCCCGACAATACGTCGCCGGAGAGATACTCAACATCCTGGATGAAGATACGAAATGATACTCAAGTATCAAAGTTACAGGAGAAATGATACTTTTTGACGAAAAAGTATCATTAGAGAATATTTGTGAACGACTGTGAAGTGGTAACACTCCCCAATGTTTTAGGAGGAGACGTCTTACCGGTAGAACAGTTTTATGCAGCTTTGGCAGAGGTCCCCAAAGCTAAACAGTACATATTGGATGCAAAGCACATAAGCTTTGTCAAACCTTACGGCATTATCGCTTTACTACTTGCAACCCGGCAACTTGCGGCACATTCAGAATACCCTCTCCAATTGAAAAATATCCCATCTAACATCCATTCGTACTTACAGCGCATGAATTTTTTCAATGTTAGCCATAATTGGCTAACAACTCCCGATACCCTGGAAGAGAGTTGGGCACGTAGTGCCTACACCCCTAACCTCTTGGAAATAACCGTGATTTCCAATTCTGATGACGTCCTCAACATAGTTTCGCGCGCTTCCCGCATTTTTTCCCGTTGGTTAATACTCCCCGACTTGAATGGCCTACTTTCCGTCATCAGTGAACTTTGTGCTAATGTCTATGAACATAGTCAAGATCAACTTGGGTGTGTCCTAATCCAGAAACATTCTTCAGAACAACAGGGATATGTACAGGTACATCTCTCTGTTGGCGATATAGGTTGCGGCATACGTGGTAGTCTGGCCGCAATACATAAAGATATCGGCCCAGAACCTATTAAACATCTGCTTGCTGTTATGCAAGGGCGCACATCTCGTCAAACAGGTAGAGGAGGACTTGGGTTACCACGAGTAGAGCAAATTGTAAGACAACAAAATGGCTATCTATGGATAAGATCAGAAACAGCAGCACTTCTGAGGCGAGGGGCAAATGACTTGATACAAAAGACCTCTTTGACTTATCTACCCGGCACGCAAATTGCCATCGGATTTCAGGCTCCGTTGTCTAGTTGACATTTTTTTTGGTGGCTTTATAATTTAGTTATGTATTCACTGAGTTACGGTGAATGGTCACAAAGTAGAAGTGAACACAGAAAGGAACAGGAAAATGAACTTATATGAGATGACACAACTTTACAAAGAACTCAATTTACCAGAATCACTTTTTCTAACACGAGACAAAGGAGGACAAGCGTATCAAATATTAGAAACTCAGCTTAAAGCTATCCCAGACAAACATCCATTATTAGTGGTTTTTCCTCCCGATCAACTTGTGGATGGTTCTTTCGCAGATGAATCCATTATCCGGTTGGGAGAGGCTATTGTAACAGGTGATTTTGCTGATCGCAGTATCCTATTGCAAGGATTAACTAGCGATTCCATTACGAATATCGAGGCTGTAATTACCTTTAGGAAACTTAAATTGGCATTCTTGTTAGTGGAACCAACGGGGGATTGGAAATGTATCGGGCAGTTAGAACCAAGCCTTTTAGAAACTCTTGCCATAGTAGCAAATCAAACCCATATCACCGCACCGGAGTTGGCAGATATGAAAGGATTGGCTATCAACAGTGCCAGTAATCGTCTAAAGCGTCTATACAATCAACGACTGGTACGTAGAGAGCATGAGATTTCAGATAAAGGGCTTCAATATATTTACTCTTTCTGGAATTGGAGTGAATAATCACATTGGGGAAATGTCCTCAAACAAGAGTTGGAAATTAAAGGGATGACGGATAGGAGATTTACATGAATATTGTTATCACCAGTACACTTTTTGGGATAGCGTGTCTTGTCGTCGGTAAAGACAAACTCAACCGAGGGCGAGGGGGCAAAATGACTGAAGATGGTTTTTGGTTAACAGGTATAGGTATCCTTGCGATAGGCTTCACGGTCACACAAGTTGTGAAATCCACGGTTATTTGGGTAAAACAACTTTTCACAGCCTTTATCGGTTTTGTAAATGCGCTATGGGAAGTTATCCCCCCGCATTATGTCATCCTGCTTGTTATAGGCATTTTATCACTGACGATTGGCTTGATAGGCATAGCTCCCTATGTCAAGGCCCGAATTATGGATCGGCTTTTAGATGACTGACCTTTGATGTCAAGTGAATGTATATAATCAAAAATGAGGTTTAACATATGGCAAAATTAATATTCTATCCTGTGGGAAACGCTGATTCAACCCTAATCCACTTAGCAGATAATCGGCTGATTTTGAAGGACTATTGTGATGCACACTCTGGCAATGAAGATGATAAACGTATTGAACTAGACGAAGAGCTTCACAGCTATTTAGAAGAACAAGAGCGTGACTACTTTGATGTAGTTGTTTTTTCTCATGCTCACGATGACCATGTCCAGGGTGCTGACGGCTTTTTCTGGCTAGATCACGCACAAACATATCAAGGTGACGACCGCATTCACATTCGTGAGTTATGGGTACCGGCTTGTTTTATCCTTGAAACGAATTTGGATAGTGCGGCAAGAACTATCCGCCAAGAAGCCAAATATCGCCTTAAAGAAGGTTATGGAATAAAAGTGTTTGGAGAACCTGACAAGCTCGACAAATGGCTTGAAGATGTAGATATTGATCCAGCAGACCGGGCTTCCCTGATTGTCAGAGCTGGTGGCTGCGTCCCTGGTTTTGACAATAGAAATGGGCAAGTTGAAATATTCGTTCACTCCCCATTTTCTTTCCGCATGGAAGATGAAAAAGTAGATCGGAATGGCAATTCCCTTGTTTTTCATTTAACGTTTTTTGAACACCAGCAAGAGCATCGGTGTATTCTGGGCGGGGACGCAGAATATGAAACGTGGGATAACATAGTCTATATTACCAAGAAACAGGGAAACGAAGAACGTCTGGATTGGGATCTCTTTAGAATTTCACATCATTGCAGTTACACCGCTTTGGCCGATGAAAGAGGCGATGATGAAACACAACCAGTGGAAAATGTAGCTTCTCTCTTTGACCGAGGGAGCAAGGACTGTATCTTGATCTCTTCAAGCAAACCCATTCCTGAAAAGAACTCGGAGGAAGACGCAGATATACAGCCACCTCATAGACAAGCCGCAGCATATTACCAACGAGTTGCCCGTGAGCATGGGAATGAGAACAATTTCATTGTAACTATGGAATGGCCCGACCAAGGCCAGCCTAAACCAGTTATTGTTGAAACATCAAGATACAAACTGGTAGTACGTAGAAATATCAGTTTTATAGGTGGCATCAGTTCAGTTACTCACAAACCATCACCAAGAATGGGGTAACTTCAGCAGAATGAGAGATAGTCAATTTTACGAATGGGGAGACCCATTTGACCAAAGAGAATTAAAGATACCAGCCGCACAAACACTTGCAAAAGCTATTACTACATTCCAATTCACTTCTTTACTTGAAACTCGTTGTAAAGATCAACGTGAAGGACTAATAGTAGAATTTCAGGTGGAATTGCCACAATCACCACCTGTTCCCATCCTACCCCGTGAGCGTATTGCGATTGTGATCGATCCAAACAACAATCTTGCTCCCCAAGTATACGCTCTCCGCAAAGACTTTCCCGAAACACCACACCGAAATCTAACTCCCCCTAATCAACCTAAAGCTCTTTGTTTATTTGAAGAGTATTATCAAGACATTAGGCCCACTTTGACTCCCCAGAGATTCTTGCAACGAATTGGAGATTGGCTGAGCCGGGCCGCAATTGAAGAACTCCATTTATCAGACCAACCATTAGAGCCTTTATTGTTAACCCCTTACCGTATTATCTTTGATCCAAATGTGTTTACGGAACAAGAGCAAAGACAAACAATTGTAGGCTATACCCTAGCAGATAACCCCCTCCTGCTCCGCACTATCACATTGTCAGATAAGATCGATGTGAGAAAAATCCGAAGCCCTCATCTGTTACTGTCAATTGAGGCCCCGCCCTATCATTCTCGACTGATTAGTAGCCTGCCACTTAACCTACAACTACTACGCGAGCTATTCAAGCAAATAGGAATTACCCTGGAAGACGTTATTCGCTCCTTCATCACAGATATGCGTGTCCAGAAAGAGTACCAACAGTTAAAATCTGCTCGATTGGTCATCATTTTGCACCTTCCTAAAACACGTACAGAAGGTGGGCCCGTCGAGACATTGGAATGGTGGGCATTTCTACTTGATACCACAATAGAGGACTTAGCCGTTAAAATAGGGGTTATGGGAAGGGAGGGGGGAATGGTTGGCGTTCTTATAGGGCCTATGGAGTGTAAAGAACTCGATCAAGTTAGTATCATTCCCCTAAAACCAATCTTTGCTCTATCTAAACCCCTAGCTCAGGTGCTTTCTGGAATATCCGAACATAACTTAAACATTGCCGTGATTGGTGCCGGGGCACTCGGCTCGCAGGCAATCCTAAATCTCGCAAGACAAGGATTTGGCACTTGGAAAATCATAGACCATGATTACCTTCTGCCACATAACTTAGCACGCCATGCATTAGTTGGATACCATGAAGGAATGAATAAAGCGGAAGCTATTGCTGGAGAAATCCGAGCATTACTAAATGACGAAGCTGTAGCCACGGCATTTGCGGCTGATTTTGTTGAAAATGGAGATTCCGAGGAATTATCAAACGTAGTGGAAAAATCTGATGTAGTGCTTGACTTTTCCACCTCACATGCAGTATCGCGAGCTTTAGCTTTAAAAAACTCGGATGCCAATCGCATCAGTGCATTTATTAGCCCTGGAGGACGCTACCTTGTTATATTAGCAGAAGGTCATGAACGATCTGTTCGGCTCGATGATTTGGAAATGCAGCTTGCGGCCGCAATTGCAGAGAATCAGAATCTTCATGACATTTACACTATCAATGGCAAACCTGTGGTATATGCTGGCTCGTGTCGAGATGTGTCAGTTCAATTAGCCCAGGATAGCGTCGCGCTTCACGCTGCAATAGCCTCACAATTCATCAAAACTAACGCCTCCTCCGTAGAAGCAAAAATCAGCCTTTGGGAGCGATCCGAGACTGATTTTTCCGTCACGCATCACTGTATTCCTATCTACAAAGTCGAAGTAATCAACAGAAATGCTTGGACAATTCGAATGTCAACCTATGCAAGTGACCTTATGCAGTCTTATCGTCGTGAACATCTACCTAACGAAACGGGCGGTGTTCTACTTGGAAACGTAGACAATGAACACCGAATTGTCTACGTTGCTACAATACTACCTTCACCATCTGATAGTGAAGAATGGCCGACAAGTTATATACGTGGTATTCGTGGGCTTCGGAAAAACGTAGAAAAATTTAGAGAGGTAACTCACAATGACCTTGTGTATGTTGGGGAATGGCATTCTCATCCAGTTGGGTATAGCAATTTGCCAAGCGCAGATGATTATAAAGCACACCAATGGCTAGTTGAAGAGATGTGTGTTGAAGGTCTACCGGGAGTTATGGCAATTCAAGGTGACGCTGTCTTACCTTACTTCCTAATTGCGCCCTAAAACCTCCAGGCTAACAAAACCGTAAAACCACATTATCGTGAACAGTAAAAACCATTTCCTTTCCGACTACATCGAGTTATAACGGCAGAAAACCGCTGCCTTCATAACTTATGTGGGCGAAAGTTGGTGGCTCACTTGATCTGTCCCCCAAACCCAACCCCGCCCCAAAATGTACTATCAGCAGTATGCCACTCGCGCCACCTGCCACCAACCCGGTCACTGGTTGTTTACCAGCTCCTACCTTTGACCTACCCCCCTACGATGAACCACCACGGTCAGACTGTGGCTCCTCACAGAATTCAGCGCCTTCTGCTACGTGCCATCGCGGCTGCGCAGGTCTGACGCTGACTCGTGCAGCGCGGTCTCGAGCTGGCGGGTGCTTTCCGTTAGCGTGTCCAGACGCGCCAGCAGGCCGGGCCGGGCTTCGATGCTGTGCTTGATGCGTGAGTTCGTCCGCGCCCAGGCCAAAGAACACTCACCATTTGCCCTCCGAGTTGAGGTACTGGAACCACTGGGCCCTACGCTCCAGGAGGGTGGTTAAGGTGCCGATGAGGGGCGCGCCGCCCAAGGCCAGCCAGCCGAGGAATTCCTGGGGCGATGGCGTGCCCACGCCCCAGGGCAAAGGCGTGGTGGCCGGGGGGCGCGGTCGGGGTGGGCTGGGGGCTATTTGGTCAAATGAGCAAGGAAGGTTAAAAGGTACACAGTAACAACAAGCGATCTTCGCTGGTCAACAACGGAGAATCACCAGATAACAAAATGCGCACAAAAGTGTCTATGTATTATGGCGAAGTTACACAGTGACTCGTACATCAGATTCACTTGCTGAGACAAGAACCATATAATTTACCTTTGTAGTAAGAACTCTGCGAGTCGTAGTAGTCTTCTTTTCCCAATCATAAACAGCATAGCCTTGGCTAGCTTGATAGTAAGCCGGATAGGCAGTATATGAACTTCCATACTTATCTGAGACAATAGTCAAGTGAGGTCGGTACAAGTCAAGGAATGGTTTGTAAACACCTGCTTCACGTCTATGATGGGCCGCTACTAGGATGCGTACCTCGTTAGTGTTACTTTTGCTTGGTGTGGATAATGCTAAAAAGTTGGAATCTTCTTCCATTAACTTTTTCCATCCAGGTTCTTCGAGATCGCCCGGCAGTAAGTACTCGAGATTGCCAAACAACAAAAAGGTAACAACACTATAATCATTCAACTTTGTAAACTTTTCTGATAGTGAATTGGAAAAGGTTTTTATCTTGACTCCACCCCAATTTGATGCCTGAGAAGATGAGTCGGGAGAATCGCTTGTTACTGTTTGGTTATATGGGTTATCGAAAACCTCATAATAATATTTATGCGGGTTTTTAGTTAGGGGAAATTCAGGATAAGCCAAATCCTTGGGAACAGATTTGTTTCCTATGAGCACTTTTGGCTTGATCAAATTTCCAACGTTTTCTACATCACTTATATGATCTGCATGTGTGTGGCTAAGAATAAATAGGTCTGTTTCTGTGAGTCCATATTGTTCATTCAACCATTTAGCGGGAGAAAACTCTTCACTTGACCCAGCATCAAACAGAATAGATCGTCCATTTGGAGTTTTTGCATAACTTGCACTACCATGTGTAACATTCCAGGTGACTATTTGTAACGCATTTCCGGTCATTTTTCGCTTTTCTCATCATCTTTTTGAGCATTAATTTTCTGTAAGGCTAAGGCAATTACAAGCGTGTTGTTCAGTTTCAGCCGATTGAAGAAAAGAAAACTATTGCGAAAAAGCAGAGTTAGACCTATTGACAGACCAATGGCTACTGTAGTCGCCCCAAAATAGAGGTCAGAGTATATGGCAGGCGCTGATTGTATCTTCGCGCCCCCTTTAAACAATGTCAACAGCAAATTCAATGACATAAGTCCAAATGAAACCATAGAAGCTTTCTGGAACCCTTCCCTTGCCATCAAGGTATCCCTTTCAGCCGTTTGCCCGCAAGCAACTAAGTAACTATCCGCTAGTAAATATGTCTCCAACTTATCTATTCTTTCTTCCTCTTCCAATTTCAACTCATACATTTCCAGTAAAGAGTCTTCAATGTTCCGATAAAGTGGAGTACTTAGACGATGTTGATTGTCACGAAACCATTTGTATTTCCGATCTTTGAGCAAAGAACCAACTCGATGGCTAATTTGCCCCAAGAAATAAGCAATGACTATCGAGAAAACTAAATTATCTTTGATATGAGTGATAGCGAATAAGGAACTTGCCAGAAAAGTAGCCTCAAATATCGAGCAGGCGAACAGAAGTATGCAGCCAGGCAATATATAACCCAGGAAATCATATAGAGTAAGACTGATTTTATCTAAGTTCATTGCTTTCTCCACAGTTATCTAGATTTAGGCTAGCTTGGATAAGTCGCTCGCGGAGGTCGGTAGGAGCATAGCTGGAGCGGACGGGCACACGGATTAGGGGCAATTTCACAGCATGGTGTTAGTTACTTGAATTCGCGCTGCCAGGCTTTGTAGACAGCGGCTTTTTCGGTTTCCCAGAATTTTAGTTCATCATCGCCGGCGTTGAATTTGCCCAAATTCTGAGCTAGAACGTAAAAGCCCTGACCAGGCTTGCCGCTGACGCTGACAACAACGGCGCTGAGCATGGGACGATGCTGTAGGAGTTCATCTTCTGAGATTTCACTAAGGATTTGGCCGATTTCAGCCCCCATGTGGTTGCCCTGTGAAGGCAGCCCCATAAGTTGGGCGATAGCCTGGTAGGTGGTAACCCCTTGATAACGGGCGGCAGTGATGAGTTCGTTATAAACGAGGTGATAGGTAGTCTTACCCCGATATTTGTCATTTACGATAGGCATAGTGTCCTCCTGAGATTTATAGTGAGTCTGAAAATGATGTTAGCGCATATAGCCTTTGGAAACCGCGGCTACATTGTCCCTTCAACCATAGCTATTTCTTCATCGGTGAGGCCGTAGAGCTGATAGACGAGGCGGTCAATCTCCGCTTCCAGGGTCGAGACGGCGGCGGCGGGATCGGCGCGCTTGGCGGCGAGGATGCGGTCTACGAGTACCACAAATGGCCGTTGTTCAGGTTCAGAAATACGGGCAAGTGGAAGATTTTCCAGAAATGCTTTCTTGTATCGGATGCCTTCTGTGTCAAAGATTGTGCCAGCATAGAATTTAACAAAGACGTAGAACAAGAGTCGTGAATTCAACAATGCCAACACATATTTCAAATTTTCGCCAGTCATCATAAACACGGTGGCTTCTGGATAATAGTTCGATTCGTCATACGCAAAACGTGGAATATCGTGGGGGTTACTTTTGGAAATTCGCATAATATCTGCCCAAAGAATTTTAGGTTTTTGAAATTCCTCAAGATAAGCACAACTACGCAGGTTAGTCCAATCATCGCCCTTATCTTGACGTTTTTCCAAACCATCTCGGAATTCTTCAAGCCAGGTAAAAATCGTGGGATATTCTTTTCGTACTTCTATTCTAGAAGTACCTTTTTCTCGCACGCCGTTGTGAGCATTTATCAACCAAAAACCAGAGAAAACCGGGGACCATTTTCTGATATCACGACCTTTCAATAATGGTCTCAAGATTTCCGCATTATTAGCATCCCGACGAATAAGCTCATCTTTTGTCTTGCCGTCGAGAATGAATGCTTCATTGAAACCAGTTTTTATTCCAAAGTAGATTTGAAGCTCCCATTCCTTAATCGGGGTTCCGCGTTGCTCGGCTTTCTGCTTGATACGCTGAACAAGAGGGGCTGCAATGACCCACGTATCTCGGCTGAACCCATCAAAACTCGTATGGTTTTGATAGATGTATGAGTCAAGGCCACTGCCGGTGAAATCTTCATCAATGGTTACAGCAATCGCCGGTTTTTGTGGTGCGCGTTTTGCAAACAGCAAGATATTGGTATCTACGTTGGC
>Ga0116144_10003026_pt1 | contig 17288 bp, 15 predicted proteins | sample AD_UKC035_MetaG_FD_89746 | JGI IMG/M metagenome (GOLD analysis project Ga0116144, IMG submission 89746) | Active sludge microbial communities of municipal wastewater-treating anaerobic digesters from USA - AD_UKC035_MetaG | ecosystem: Engineered > Bioreactor > Anaerobic > Digestate | place: USA...
ATCCCGGCGCATTTTGGCGGCAGCGGCAAAGATGAGCTGGCCTGGGCGCTGTGTGACGCTCCGCTGCTGCTCTATGCCCTGGCGCGCTTCGGCTACGCCGAGCATCCGGCTGTGCAAAAGGCCGCCGAGCACCTCGCCGGGCTGGGGCGCGCAAACGGCTGGCCCTGCGCCGTTTCGCCGGAGCTGGGGCGTTTTCGCGGCCCCGGCAGCAAGGGTGACCCCTGCCCCTATGCCAACCTGGTCATGCTCAAGGCGCTGGCGCAGATTCCCGGCTGCCGCGAGCATCCGGCGGTTCAACCCGGCCTGGAGACGGCCCTGGCGCTCTGGACGGAGCGGCGCGAGCGGCACCCCTACATGTTTTTCATGGGGGATGATTTCTGCAAACTGAAGGCCCCGCTGGTCTGGTACGATATTCTGCATGTGCTGGATGTTTTGAGCCGTTTCCCGGCCGCTCAGTCTGACCCCCGCCTGCAGGAGCTGGCCGCGCGGGTGCGCGCCAAAGCCGATGCCGGGGGGCGTTTCACCCCCGAATCGATCTGGACGGCCTGGAAAGATTGGGATTTTGGACAGAAGAAGCAGCCCTCCCCCTGGCTGACCTTGATCGCTGAACGCGCCCTGCGCCGCATGGCCTAGCGCCGCCGGATCCACCAGGCAAATCATGAGGCTGTCGCCGCGTTGGAGAGGTCAGGTGACGCTTGATCAGCGCCGTCGAATCCACCAGGCAATCAATGCAAATACCAGGGAGAGGGCGCCACTGAGTACAGTGGCCCAGACCAGCCACAAACGAAATTGAGGTTGGCCTTCAGTATTCGTGTAATCGCCGGTCGGTGTTTCCATTGTCGGCAGCTGTGCTGGGGCAGTGACTTGGCCGCGTTCTTCCGTGGGGGCTATGCCCAGAATCGGCTGGGTATTCTCGTCAACCAATTCTTTGAGTGACTCAGTGGGTCTGGCTGTGGACTCAGGCATTGCCGTACCCATAACCGGCGCTTCGATGACTGGTTCCGGGGTCTGTGCCGGTGGTGGAACCAGCACGTTGATGGCGGGGGTGGGGGTTGGCATCAGGCGGGGATCGGATGGTTGGGCTTGAGCAACCACTGTCGGTTGTGGTTCCGCAAGGATGGCAGTATCGTTTGGCATGGTATCAACAGCCACATTGCCATCGCCGCCGCCGCCCATCCCGCCGGCCGAGCCCCAGGCGTCAGGGGACTGTCCCCACTGAATGAGGGGTGGGGCAGCCTCGGCGGGTGCTTCGGTATTGGCCATCATGGGGCCCGTGTCGGGCACTGCCGCTTCATATGACACCGGAGCTGTGGCTGCAGGCATCCTGGCCAGCTGGGGCAGCAGTCCAAAGATGGCCAGCAGTGCTGAAAGTGCGGCAGTGGTAATGGATGAGAGCCGGAGCACTGCAAATAACGGCATCCGGCGGCTTTTTGCCACCATGGCCGGGGTCAGGGCAAAGCTGCGGGGGGCGCGCTTGTGGGGAATGCTTCGCAGGATGCGCCGCGTCTGCTGCAGCTGCAGCAGGTCATGCATCAAGTCGGGTTCGGCATCGAGCCGGGCCTCCAGGCTGGCCCGCTGGCGCGGGGGCAGGGCTCCGTCCATATAGGCGGAGAGCAGTTGCCAGTCCTGGGGGTTCCGTTTGTTGCTCATGATTGCTGATCCTTGATAAGCAGACGGAACTGGGAGGGCAAAAGTTCCCCAAAGCGGGCCAGGCAGTCACGCAGCCGCAGCCGGGCGCGTGCCAGCCGGCTCTTGACGGTTCCCAGGGGGGTGCGGACGGTGACGGCAACCTCACTGTAATCCAATCCTTCCAGGTCAATCAGAATGATCACCGCTCTGAAATCGTCCGGCATGGCCTGGAGGCAATGTTCAATGGCGTGCTCCAACTCACGCTGTTCCAGCGTTTGCTCCGGACTGGCGGAAGGGTCGGCCAGCCAGGTGGGGGATTCAACTTCCTCGTCATCCTCCGGATTGACCGGTTCCAGTGGGGTGGTGGGACGACGGTGACGGCGGCGCAATTCATCATAACAAGCGTTGGTGACCATTCGCATCACCCAGGCGCGAAATGAACCCCCGCGATAATTGCCCAGATTGCGGTAAGCCGACAGAAAGGCCGTTTGGGTGGCATCGGCGGCGGCATCATCGTCATTTAACATCCGGCAGGCCAGGTTGAACGCCATGTCCTGATAGGTCACCACCAGACGGTTGAATGCGTTTAAATCTCCCTCGCGGGCCGCGACGACGAGTGCCTGTTCATCCATGCAAGTATCGTATCTTAATTGACAAAACCCGTCAAGCAATGCGATTTATCAAATTATCCAATGACCAACCCGCCGTATTACTGACTGTGACATGTTAAATTGCTGAATTGCCAGGTTATCGGATTACCAGGTTACCAGATTACCAGATTACGATTACGAATTGCCGGTTGTACTTTATCAGGATTCTTCGGTACAATAGATTTGACGGAGACCTATCTATGGGCACGAACTTTATTCTGGATGTTAATGAAGCTAATTTTGAATATGAAGTGATCAGCTTCTCCCAGAATACACCCGTTGTGGCGGCATTTTGGGCAACCTGGCGTCAGAGCGCGCAGGAACTGGCTGCGCTGCTTGAGCGGCTCGCGCGCGAGGCCCAAGGGGCCTTTCGCTTGGCGCGGGTGGATGCTGACCGTAATCCCAATCTGACGGTTCGTTACGGGGTTCGCAGCCTGCCCACAGTCAAGGCTTTTACCCAAGGACAGGTGGTGGCTGAGTTTGTGGGGCTGCAGCCGGAGAGCCGGGTGCGAGATTTTCTCAACGGCATCACCCCGCCCAGTCCATTTAACCTGGCTTTGGAACGAGCGGATGGCTTTTACCAACTGCGCCAGTATGAACAGGCTGAAAAAGCCTACCGCCGCTTGTTGGAGCTTCAACCGGGTACTCCGGCAGCCTTGCTGGGATTGGCGCGGACCCTACTGCGCCGCGGCACGGCTCCCGAAGCCCTGACCATATTGAAGGATTTTCCTGACAGTCGCCAGATGATTCAAGCTGAACTGCTGCGACCGCTGGCGGAACGCCTGGTGGATCTGCAAGTCGGCCGGCTACCGCTTGAACACGATCTGGATGTGCTTTTTGCCCGGGCACTGCAGTTGGCCCAACATGGCAATATCTATGCGGCGTTGGATGGCTTGATCGAACTGCTGCGTCAGAATAAACGCTACGGCAACGGCCGTGCCCGTCAGGTGGCACTGGGTCTGATTGAACTGCTGGGTGATGACGACGCGGCCACCCGCAGCTATCGGAATGAACTGGCAACAGTTTTATTCTAGTTCAATGTTAGGAGGCTTGTTGATGAAAATTTCCTTTGCCCGTTTGTTGGGGGGACTGGCCTTATTGGCAATCCTGTTGGCTGCCTGCACACCCGTCCCGGCGGCCATTTCACCTGCGGTTGAGGAACCCGGCGATGTCCTCCCCCCACCCGCTCCGATTGAAGAACCTGCAGGGACCTTGGAATCTTTGGAGGATGATGTGATGACCACAAAATTAGGACCGGCTATTGTGCCTGAAGGCATGGTGGTGGAAATCACCGCCTATGGCGATCCTGCGGTTGGTGACAGCAACCGACAGACCCCCGTCACCCTGGCGGCATCCCGGGCCGCAGATTTGCCGGAAGAGGCTGATGCCCTGCCGGATGCCGCCCGTAAAGCCCTGGATAGTGCCCTGACGGCTGAGACTGAGGGTATGTATGTGGTGATTTATGGTGGCACCCAGCCCAGCGGCGGTTACAGCGTTTCCATTGAATCCATCAAGTTGAACGGTGGCATTCTGGAAATCACCTGGGTGCTGACTCCACCCAAAGGTGCCGCCATCACCGTGCTGACGCACCCTTACCTGATTGCCCATATTACCGGCACCAAAGTCACACCGGATAATGTCGTTTTTGTGCAGAAGAAATAATCCGGTTGCGGCCGGCTGAGACCAAAGAGCCGCGCTGTGATTGGCGCGGCTCTTTGATTATGTTGATGTCAAAACCCTGCTTAAGCCGCAGGCACATACCCCAATCCAGCAGGTGAAATATCTTCCACCGGCAGGACATCCACCAATTCGTAGGACCGGCTGCCCAACCCCAAGGCTGTGCCATATTCCAGCACCTTGTAGGGATCTTTGTAGGGCCCGTGCAACCAGGAGAAGGGATGCCCTTCGTGATGAGTTACTTCCATGGAGGTGGGAATGTTCTGCTCGAGCAGCGGCGTTTTGGCGGTCACATCCAGCACAGCCTGGTCAATGGCCACGATATCATCCGAACCAAAGATACCCGCATCCGGCAGGATGGGCAGGCTGGTAAAGCCGAAACAGTCGCAGACGGGCGTCATATGGGTGGCCAGGGCCAGGTGCACCGCCTTGCCCGACTCAAAACTGTCCATCACGATCTTGGTGCTGATGGCCATGGCTTCCTGGAAGGCCCAGAAATTCTCCGGGCGGATCACCAGGCTGCCAGCAGGAGCAACTTTTAAGCAGCGACCGCATTGATTGCAGGGCTCAAAGTGGAGATGTAGTTCGCCGGGGTGATCCCGGTCTTCAACCAATGCCTGGAAGGGGCAGGCCGCCATGATCTGCTTGCGGGTGGCCTCGTCCGGGCAGTGTTCGCCGAACCAGTAGCGGTCAAAATGGTGGACATCGTGCATCTGGCTGCGGGTCTTGCTGGCCATGCTGCCCAAGGCCAGATTTTTAAAGGCGGCCCCAAAACTGCAGCTGGGATGGCCTTTGACATGAGCAAAATTGACGATGAATGTGGCATCGTGGATCATGCCACCCAGCTTCCACTCGGTGATGTTCTTGTAGGCCCACGGGCGGGTGTAGACATACTGATCCCGCAGACCGTTGGTGGGATAGACCGGGCATCCCAAAGTTTCATGGCTGTAGCCGCGCTGCTCATGCCCCGCGACGTCCCAATCCAGATCAACAACAAAGGGCCGGCCGCCACCGTCCTTGATGGCCTGAATCACCTTGCGTACAAATACCGGGTGGATGGTCGAATAGGATAGATTATTGCCCAAGTGCAGTTTAACGGCCACGTATTCATCCTTGACCCGTTCGCGTAAATGCAGACGTTCCAAAATGAGGTCCAATTTGGCAGGCAGGGTCTCCTTGCCTTCAAGCCGGGCCTGGCGTGGTGAACCCCAATAAACGGTGCTGGTCATGGTTGCTCTCCTTTACAGATAAAGTGTTTGGAACTGGAAATTCTGACTGACCGTCTGCAAAAAGTGTTTGGGGACGGCCAACCGCCAGGAATGCCTGGCGGAGTTTATTCAATCGTTTCCGCCCCCCAGGTTTGCAGCAGCTGACCGTAGAACTGCACCATTGGCGCCAGGGCATCCAGCGCCAGGCGTTCGTTCACGCCGTGGACACGTCCCAACTCATCCTTGGTCATAATATAGGGGGTGAAGCGGTACACCTGCGGGCAGATGCGGGCATAATGACGGGCATCGGTGGCGCCCAGGACAAGGTAGGGCGCAACCAATGCACCGGGGAAGGTGCGCCGGATGGTTGCAGACAGGCTGCGGTAAATGGGTGAATCTGTGTCGGAGGGGGGCACCGGGTCCCAGCCGCCATCCGGGGCGCTCAGGGTGACGCGATCGTCTGAAACAATATGATTGAGTCGCTCCAGGGCGCTTTCCACCGTGTCACCGGGCAGCAGTCTTAAATTGATCACGGCCTCGGCCTGTGCTGGCAGGATATTGTCCTTGATGCCACCCTTAACAATAGTGGGCGCTATGGTGGTGCGGATCAGGGCATTCAGATTGGGGGCATCCGCGGTCATGCGTTGCAGTAGGGCGCCCAACAGCCACAAATTTGCCATCACAAACTGGATGCCAAACGTGGCGCCGGAGCCAATTTCGCGGTAGAGGGTTTCAACCGCCTGGTAGCGGGCCGGGAATTGGGCGTCGCTCAACCGGGCCAGCGCCTGTCCCAGAATGCCGATGGCCGTTTGCCGGGAGGGAGTGGAGGAGTGGCCGGCGATCCCGGTGGCACTCAAGTGAACGCTCAGGTATCCCTTCTCAGCCACACCCACCGTGGCGGTTGGGGCTTTGACACCGGGAATCAAACCCTCAACCAAGCCACCGCCTTCATCTAGAATAGCTTCCAGTTTGATGCCATCTGCTTCCAGCGCGGCAGCAATAGCCCCGGCACCGTTCTCCCCGCCAATCTCTTCATCAATGCCAAAGGCCAGATAGATGGTGCGCTCCGGTTGGTAGCCGGTTTTAAGCAATCCTTCAACGGCTTCCAAAATGGTGACAACCTGCCCCTTGTCATCCAATGTCCCCCGGCCCCATAAATAACCCTCGGCGATTTCACCCGAGTAAGGGGGATACTGCCATTGGTCGAGGGTTGTGGGATCAACCGGCACCACATCCATATGGGCGGCCAGCAGCACTGGCAGCAGGTCGTGCCGGCTGCCGGTCCAGACGAAGACCAGCGCCCCGCTATCCATAATGCGGCGTTGAAGGTGCCCGTGCACGCCGGGGTACAGCTGTGAGAGCAGGGCCCGCAGTTTTGTCAGCGCGACCGGGTCGGGTGGTGCTTTGGGCCCGCGATCTTCAGTCTCCACCCGGATGACTTCAGACAGGTGTTCGGCCACCGGCCGCACATCCACGGCCAGACTGGCAGCGGGTCCAGGCGGCGGCGGGGTTTTCATGAACAGGGTTGTCCGGATGAGCATGAACGCCAGCAGGAACAACAGTAACACGGCCAGGGGAACGAGTATGTAGAGGATCATGGTTTTCTCAGTTGTGAACAGCAAACGAGTGAATGGGCGGGAGGGTGGGTGGGTGAATGAGCGCAGGGGGGTAATGAATAAATAAAATGGAAGGCGTTAGGCGGGTAAAATCCAAAGTTCGGGCGTTTCCAGATCCAATCCAAATTCAACAGACATTAATTTGTCTTTGCGCCCGGCTTCCAGCCCCAGCACGATGAATTCCACCAATGGGCGCATATCTTCGGGGCGGACGGTGACCGGGGTAAATGCTGCCGGACTTCCAAGTTCTAAAGAAGGTGGCTGGACCAGCAGGCGGGTTCCTAGTTCCAGGGACTGTTCCAACGGGAGCGTAAACGCGGGGACAAAAAATCGTCGCGGCACCGCCCACATCGCCGCGGCTTCCTTCACAGCTTCCGAATTGGCGTAATAGGTTTTGCGTTCACCCAGCCGGACCGTACCGGTGGCAATCCAGAACGGCCGTCCGGGTTGGTTGGCTGGCATGCCGGCGGCATAGTGAAATTCCAAGGGCTGCAGTCCGGTCGCATCATCCAGGATCAATCCCTGTCCGCAGGTGGCGCAGACCCAGGCGGTCTCTTCGGGGTGGGCCCCCACCGGTGTCTGACATTTCGGACACAGCATGGGTATCAATCGTACGGTGGCAGTGCTCATGGTTATCGCTCCAACAGCCGGATCACATCGTTGATATTGATGTTGGCGCCGTCCACATCTTTAACGGCTGTGGAAATGATGGCGGGGATGCCACTGCCGGATTTATGACGCCGGTATTCATAATGTTCACCGTGCCGGAAGGTGCGCCAGGCAGCATACATCAATCCAATCCCAATGGCCGCTGAAATGATGATGCCCATGCCGGCCTCATCACTGCTATTGATAATGAGGGCGGGTACGTCCACAGTGAGTATGGCTCCCAACGCCATTCCCCCGACCAGCGCTGCCGCCCGATACCAGGAATTGCCGGGGGCCTTGCCATACAAAGCCTCACCGGAGTAGCCGTCGACCACCACCTGGAAGGAACGGCCGCGGTACAAATAGCGCACCACCCACAAGGGATAGTAGACCAGTCCCAGCCGTGGGCGGATGACCCGCATGAAAGACTGGGAAACATGAGACAGATTGGTTCTACCCCGGGAGCGTTCCTCAAATGCCGCCCAGGCAGCTTTGCGCATTTCTTCCGCCGATCCCAGCGGCTCGAAAACCAGCCCGCTGCGGTGCAGATTATCCGCATTAAATGCTTCCAGCGGACGGCCATCCAGGTTGATTTGCGTGACACCAAACTCACCCACATCACACGCTGCGGCGTTCCAGGACATGGTTTCTGTCACGCGTTCTTCCTTGGGGATGTTTGAATAATGATCGCCATTTTTGACGCGCCGGTAGCCGAATAACCAGGTGGCAACCTGACCCCAAACCGCCCAGAACGGCAGGTGTACCAGCAGTACTTCACTGATTTGAGCCCGGCTGGCGGCATTGCGGGCAATGGCCAGATTGCCGCTCAAAAAACGTTTAAAGACCGCTTCGGCTTGTTCCCGGGTGATTTGAGTGGGGACCTGATAACGCCGGACGCCGCGCTCGCCGCTGACCACCGAGCGCAAGTCACAGAACGGACAGGCCACGATGGCCTCGCCCTCTGGGATGGGCACCATGCCGCCGCAGCGCGGGCAACTTAGACCTTGCAGGGCATCGTTTTCGCTCATACTTTGTTAGCCACCCAGACTGCAAATGCAAAGAGTATTGGTGCCGCAATCAAGCCAATAACTAATGAAAGCCCGGCCATCTCCCCGCTTGTCAGAGCCAACGCAGCCAGGCAGAGATACACCCCGGCGGTTGAGCCGGCCGCCACAAGATAGGGCGCTTCCGGTTTGGACGGGTAAAGATTGGCCAGGACCCGTCCTGTAGCGGCTTCGACCACGGCGGTATAGGTTTGATTTTGAAAAATGTACTTGAAGACATAAATGGGTACGTGGACCAGCGCGGCGGTCTGAATGGTCGCATCGGCACGGTTTTGGATTGCCCAATCCCGTGCGGTTGGCAGCGGCACGGTGGGTTCGCTGGATTGCGCTTCCAGTGCCGGATTATATGGCTGCAGGTCACCCGCTGGAAGTTGTAAATTTTTCAATTCGGTTACAGAGGTGGCCGCACCGGGTTGAAGTTGGACCGTTTCCTGGCCGTTGGATTGACGGACCATGAAATACCAGAGTGGAAAATAGGTGAAGCTTTGTCCAGTGATGCGGGATTTTTGATCCAGATCTTTTACTGTCTGACTGCCACTCATCCAACGGGCCAAAGCCGCGGCCGCCTGCTCGGCGGACAGGGTGGGCGCCATTGACCAATGAAAAACCACCTGGGTCTTGTCCAGGTAAACGGTGGTGCTGCAGTATGGACAGGTGACGAAGATTTGGCCTTCATCGGGATGCAGTTCTCCACCGCATTGGGTACAGTTGAGTTGGCTTGCTGGGGATGGAATGGCCATAAAAAGATTATATCATGCTGTGGTATACTTGCCGCGATGAAGCTGATCATCCAGATCCCCTGCTATAACGAAGCTGAATCACTGCCGCATACCCTGAGCCTGTTACCGCGTCAGCTTGAGGGGATTGATGAGATTGAGGTATTAATCATCGATGATGGCTCCACCGATGGTACGGGGGCGGCTGCGCGTGAAGCCGGGGTTCATCATATTGTGCGCATTAGTCACTCGGGCTTGGCGCGGGCCTTCAGCGCCGGATTGGATGCCAGCCTGCGCCTGGGAGCCGACATCATCATTAATACTGATGCCGACAACCAATATGATGCGGCGGATATCCCCCGCCTGCTTGAACCAATTTTGGCCGGCCGGGCCCAGATTGTGATTGGGGACCGGGGGGTGGCCACTTTTCCGGCCTTTTCTCCGCTCAAGCGTCGATTGCAGACTTGGGGCAGCGCGGTTGTCTCCCGGGCTGCTGGTGTGAATGTCCCTGATGCCACCAGCGGATTCCGGGCGCTGACCCGCTTGGCCGCCCAGCGCACCTTTATCGCCGGGGATTACTCCTATACGTTGGAAACGATCATCCAGGCGGGCAATCAACACTTGATGGTTGAGTCCGTACCGGTGCGTGCCAATCGAACGGAGCGCCCCTCCCGCTTGATGCGCAGTATCGGTGAATATCTGGTCAATTCCACCGTGACGATAGTGCGTTCTTATACCATGTACCGTCCCCTGCGGGTCTTTGCCACCATTGGCGGTTTTCTGCTCGTGCTGGGATTGATCCCAATCATTCGCTTTCTGTTTTATTTTTTCCAAGACGGTGGCGCCGGTCACGTTCAGAGCCTGCTGCTAGGTGCCGTGCTGTTGATTGTGGGGTTTCAAACACTGCTTATCGGCCTGCTGGCAGACCTGATCCGCTTCAACCGTAAAATGCTTGAAGAAATTCTCTCCCGCACCCGCCAACAGGACCAGGATAAGCCGTTGTAGGTCGCCTGGAGCCAGCGGAGCCAGGAGCCAGCGAGCCAGCAGCGGCAGTCCCCGCCCGTAATTCTTATGGTAAAATAAATCTATTAAGAACTGATCATTCCCAAGGAGCAGCCATGCCTCCAATCCTCGAACTCAAAAACATTACCAAGCGTTTTCCGGGTGTGCTGGCCAACGACCACATCAACCTGGAACTCAATCCGGGCGAAATTCTAGCCCTGCTGGGTGAAAATGGCGCCGGCAAGAGCACCCTGATGAATATCCTTTACGGCCTGTATCAGCCGGACGAGGGTGAAATCTGGGTGCGGGGTGAAAAAATATCTGTTCACTCGCCAACCGATGCCATCCGGGCTGGTGTGGGGATGGTGCATCAGCATTTCATGCTCATCCCGGTCTTCACGGTCACCGAGAATGTCATGCTGGGGGCGGAAACTGCAAATGCGGCGGGTTTCCTGGACCGCACCAAGGCTGCGGCGCGTATTCGCGAAATATCCGAAAAATATAACCTGGCCGTGGACCCCGATGCTCTGGTGGCCGACCTGCCGGTGGGTGTTCAACAGCGGGTTGAGATCATCAAGCTGCTTTACCGTGATGCTGAAATTCTGATTTTTGATGAACCGACCGCCGTGCTGACACCCCAGGAGGCGGATGAACTCTTTAAAATCATGCGCGCCCTGGTTGAACAGGGCAAATCCATCATCTTCATCACCCACAAGCTGCGCGAGGTGCTGGAATTTTCTGATCGCATCATGGTCATTCGGCGCGGTGCGGTGGTGGGCCAGGCGCTGCCCCAAGAGGCGGATAAAAACTCGCTGGCAGCCATGATGGTTGGCCGTTCGGTGCAACTGGAAGTTGAAAAGGCCGTCGCCAAACCCGGTGAACTGGTCTTGGAGGTTCAAGACCTGGTCATGACGGATGATCATCACCAAGTGATGGTGGATCAGATATCACTGGAAGTCCGGGCAGGTGAAGTCCTGGGGATTGCCGGTGTGCAGGGCAATGGCCAGACCGAACTGGTGCAGGCCGTGACGGGCTTGCGAAAACCCAATGGTGGCCAGGTGCGCCTGTTGGGGCGGGATATCTCCCATGCCAACCCTCGGCGCATTACGGAGTTGGGCGCAGCCCATGTTCCTGAAGACCGCCAGAAAGATGGCCTGGTGCTCAGCTTCCCGGTACGGGACAATCTGGTGCTGTGCACCTATTACAAGCCGCCCTTTGCCCGGGGGGTCAATATGCAGGCAGCCGTTATTCAGAAAAATGCCGAAACCTTGATCGAGCAGTTTGACATCCGCACCCCGGATGCGGTTACTAATGTGGGCGCTCTCTCAGGCGGCAACCAGCAAAAAGTGATCATCGCCCGGGAGTTTTCGCGCCCGATCCATTTCCTGGTGGCCTCTCAACCAACCCGCGGCTTGGATGTGGGCTCGATTGAATATATCCATGGGCGCATCATCCAAAAGCGCGACGAAGGCTGTGCTGTGCTGCTGGTATCACCGGAACTGGATGAAGTCATGGAGCTTTCAGACCGCATTGCCGTCATGTTCCGCGGCAAGATTATTGCCGTGGTTGCGGCAGATCAGGTGACCAAGGAAGAAGTTGGCCTGCTGATGGCGGGTATTGTGCCCGAAAATCTGGGCCAGCGAGTTGGCCCGCGCCAGGTGGAAACCACCCTGTAGAAGTGGAAGGATATCACCGTGCCTGAACAAAAACCTCAAACCCAACCCGATTTTGGTAAGGAATTGTTAAAGGAACTCACGCGTCCACCCAAAGGCCGCACCTTCTGGGCACGCGCCGGCCGTGCACTGCTCATCCCAGCTCTGGCGGTGCTCGTCGGTTTGCTCCTCGGCGCCGTCATCATCATTCTATCCAGCGAATCGGTTTACGAGGGATTCCGGCAGTCCTTTGGCGCTGGCTGGGTGGCGGTTTGGAATTCCATCTCCGCTGCTTACAGTTCCATGTTTACGGGGGCCTTTGGCGACCCGGTGAAGTTATACAACGCGCTTGAGAATGGGGATGCCATGAAAATCCGTCAGGCCATCAATCCCCCGCTGGAAAGCCTGGTGGTCAGCACCCCCTACATTTTTGCCGGATTGGCGGTGGCCTTGGGTTTCCGGGCTGGGGTCTTCAACATCGGTGTGGAAGGTCAGCTTTTCATCGGTGCTGTGACCGCCACTTATGTGGGTTATGCCATTAAGGGCCTGCCGGCAGTCATTCACATGCCGCTGGCCTTTCTGGCGGGCGCAGCTGGAGGGGCTCTCTGGGGCCTCATTCCCGGGTGGCTTAAAGCTAAGACAGGCGGGCATGAGGTGATCAACACAATCATGCTCAACTGGATTGCCTTCCGGCTGACTGACTGGCTCCTTGCCGGCCCGATGCAGCGCCCGGATTCGGGGGGCATGCCCGTCAGCCCGATCATTGAAACCAGTGCCCAGATTCCGCAGTTTTTTGCCACACCCATCCGCTTCCACTTGGGCTTTATAATAGCCCTGGGCGTGGCCTTTGGTGTCTACTGGCTGCTCTTTAAAACCACTTGGGGCTTTGAACTGCGCAGTGTGGGGGCCAATCCTTCCGGTGGCCGTTACGCTGGAATGAGCATTGCCCGCAACACCATTCTGGCTATGGCCCTTTCCGGGGCTTTGGCGGGGATGGCGGGCGCCAACCAGGTGTTGGCGGTTACCCGCAGCATGGCCATGGGCCTTTCATCAGGCTATGGCTATGACAGCATTGCACTGGCTCTGCTGGGCAACAGTTCTCCGCTGGGTGTGGTGCTGGCTTCCCTGTTGTTCGGCTTTTTACGTAATGGCGCCTCTAGGATGGCTGTTGTTGGTATTCCGATTGATATTATTTCCATCATTCAGGCGTTCATCCTGATTTTTATCGCCGCTCCGGCGATTATTCGCACGCTTTTCCGTCTCAAGCAGGTCAAGGATGTTGATACGGGGGTTACCCTGAGCAGTTGGGGAGGAGGTAAATAATGGCTTCAACCGTTCTTCACCGCCGTCGTTTGGGAGAGACCTCCCCGGTTCGCCAACGTGTAATGGGGATTGTATTCCTTGTCCTGGCTGTGCTGATCTATTTGCTGTTCATCCGCACCACAACTGGCGATCAGCTGACCACCTTTGTGATGACTCCCGGAGGAATTACCCAGGGCGTGGCTCCCGACTGGATTTTACCGGCGCAGACAACGCTCTATATCCTGGCTGTTGTGGCTGCTGTTTTTGGCGGGATCCAGCTTGCCCGCGGTTTTGGTCGCTACACCAACTGGATTTTGGGCATCGTTGCGATGATGTTTGTGTTTGGCTTTATCGTTTGGGCTGCTGCGGGCCAGTCACTCAACTTGGGTGGCATGTTGAGCAATGCCGTGCTGCGCGCCGTCCCGATTACGTTGGGAGCACTGTCGGGCTTGCTGTGCGAGCGCTCAGGCATTATCAATATTGCTATCGAAGGCATGATGCTGATGGGGGCCATGTTGGGGGCCCTGGTGGGCAGTGTGACCGGTAGTTTATGGCTCGGTTTGCTGGCGGCTATATTGGGAGGCGTCCTGCTGTCGTGGGTACTGGCAGTGCTCTCAATTAAATATAAAATCAACCAGATTATTTCCGGTACGGTCATCAACATCTTTGCCACCGGATTCACTTCGTATGTGTCGGCGAAGTTTTTACAAACCTACCAGAATCTGAACAATGCCCCCATTTTTCCGCGCTGGCCGATCCCCCTGCTGGCGGATATTCCGGTCATTGGGCCGATTTTCTTCAACACCAACTTCTTTGTCTATGCCATGTTCATCCTGTTAATTGTGCTCCAGGTGGCACTCTTCTCCACCCGTTGGGGGCTGCGCCTGCGGGCTGTGGGTGAACACCCCAAGGCCGCCGACACTCTTGGAATCAATGTGTTCAAAACCCGTTACATGGCCACCATGCTGGGCGGTGCCATGGCCGGTCTGGCTGGGGCTTATTTTACCCTGGGCTCAGTGGGCCGATTTGATGAGATGATGTCAGCCGGGCGCGGTTTTATTGGCCTGGCAGCGATGATTTTTGGTAACTGGATGCCGTTTGGTTCGTTTGGGGCGGGCATGCTGTTTGGCTTTGCCGATACATTGGGCTCCAAACTGACTATCCTCGGCAGCACCATCCCGCCGGAATTTATGGCGATGTTGCCCTATGTGACCACGATGGTCGTGCTGGCGGGCGTGGTCGGGCGCGGAAACGCCCCGGCGGCTGAAGGCACACCGTACGAAAAGGAGTAAATCATGGCGAATGCAACGGTTCGCTGGATTGGGGGCAAGCAGTTTGTCGGCACCGATTCGACCCGGCATTCGGTGGTCATCTCCACCCCGGATGAGGGCGTGGGCATGAAGCCCTCGGAACTGCTGCTGGTGGCACTGGCATCATGTACTGCGGTTGATGTGGTCGAGATTCTGCATAAAAAACGCCTGACCCTCTCCAGCCTTGAAATTCAGGCCAACGCCGAGCAGGATCCAGAACCACCGTGGGCATTTCGTAAAATTCAGGTGCACTATATCCTTCACGGCGCCGGGTTGACTGAGACCGCCGTCAGTCAGGCGATTCAGCTTTCCGAGGAAAAATATTGTTCGGTGGCGGCCACCGTCCGTGGGGTGGCTGAAGTGCACACCTCGTTCGAAATCGTGTAACACCCTCAAATACCACCCAATGACCTGCAGGCCCCGGCTTGCAGGTCTCCATATTTTTCAGAGAGACCCCAAAATTATTCAGGGAGATATCAAATGGCTAAAGCGACCCCCCGAACCTCCAAGTTTATGAGCCTGCGGCTCAAGCTGCTCCTGCCCATCCTGGCACTGCTCACGGTGATATTCATTGTGGCCTATGTCGGTTTGAGTGCCTTTCTCAATAAGACCGTGTTCGGCATCCTGGACGAAGAATCAAAAACCATCATTGATTCAGTCACTGCCTGTCTGGATGGTGACATGGTGGCTGAGATGAATGCCGAGTACGGTCCGGGGGTGGAGTCCATCGCTCCGGGCGAGGTGACCGATGAGCGCTACTTCGTCATCATGGACTGCCTGGACGATGCGCATCATTACAATCCGCGAGCCGAGCTTTTCACCTATCAGCAAAACACCAACGGCGAGTTAATGGTCATGGTGGATGCTGTGGCCACCTGGGACGACAACCAATCCTACTGGCTCAATGATCCCTACTGGGTTGAGGATGAGATTGAGCAGGAGTTTATGGAAAATGGCCTGATCGAAGCCGACTTGGGCGGCATGTTGTTTGAAGAGGAAGATGGGAACTGGTACGAGACCTTTGCCCCCATCAAGACTTCCAGCGGTGCTCTGGCGGGCGGAATTGGCCTTTACATGAAGGCCAACGACTTGGTGGAACGCCTGGAGGCCCTGAACACTTGGATGATTCTGGCCTTCATTTTTATTTATGGGCTGGTGGTGGCGCTGGTCTTCTACATCACTGGACGGGTTACCCGACGTCTGGTCACCCTGAGCGTGGCATCAGATCGTGTGGCGGCGGGTGATTACACGCCTTTGAATCTGCCTGACCTCAAACTGGATGATGAGGCCGACCGCCTGGCGGTAGCCTTCAACGCGATGATGGATAAAGTCCGCATTCGTGAAGAAAACCTGCAGGCGCGCGTCACCCAGCTGGAAATTCAGATTGATGAAAGCCGCAAAGCTCAGCAGGTATCTGAAATTGTTGATACAGAATTCTTCCAGGACCTGGCTGGCCGCGCGGCTGCCATGCGTCAGCGGCGGCAGAAACCGCAGAGCGATGACGCTCCATCAGAGCCCAAGTCGCAGACGGATTAATCCGCCGTTTGTGCACGCTGGCATTTTACCTGGCGGTTGACATTTTTTCACAGCCACAGGCGGACTAATCCCCCGTCTGTGGCCGCCCCAACGCCTGGTCCAATCGGCTCCGGGTTTGGGCATACTGCATGATGATGTCCTGATAGGGATTGAGCCCGATGACGCCACTTTCCTGCTGCATTTCCTCCTGCAGGAAACGTAACTGCTGCAGCCCTTCAGTGATTCGCACCAGGCGCAGCTTCAGCAAGCTACGGGTCAGGTCCTCCATCAGACGATCATCAGCCGGTTCATTGGGCGTGATGGGCGCAGTCAGTGCAGACACGGTTTCCTCAAGATCCTCCGGGAGGTGGGTTTGCAGATAGGTCTGCGGTTCCTCGGCGTCCTGTCCCAAGGATTCTTGCAGCAATCGGGCCAATGTTTGGTAATCGGCCTGCTCAAAATCCTCCGGTGAGAAACGCCGCAGTTGGCCCTGTTGCAGCGCCCGATCCAGCTTGTAAACCAGTTCCGGACGGCGCAGCAGCAGGCGCAGACAGTGCGATTCCAGTGAGCGGGCCAGCCGGGCCGGACTGGATTCGGTGAGTGCCTGACTAGCCTGACGCGGTCCGGAGACATTGGGTCGCCGGCGGTTGGAGCGGGGGGCGGTCGCGGGCATTGTCCCCGCCAAGGCCCGTTCATCCACGCGCAGCAGGCGGGCCAGGCGCTGTCGGTAATCGTCCCGCTCAATGGCGTTGGGAATGTCCTCAATCAGGGGCAGAACCCGGGAGGCGATCTCGCTTTTGGCTTTGGGGTCATCCAGGTTATGGCTGGCGGCCAGGGTTTCCATGACATGTACAACAATCGGGCGGGCTTCGGCGATGATTTTCGCCCATTCCTGCGGGTCGGCCAGCGCCACCTCATCCGGGTCGGCTCCCGGCGGCAGGGTGGTCACGCGCAAGTCCGCCTGCAGTCGAGCTTCGTGCCGCAGCAATCCGCGGGCATCAAAACCCATTTCATCGCTGCGGTCCAGCGATTGCCGGGCAACTTCCAACCCCCGCAGGGTGGCCTTTTCGCCGGCGGCATCGGCATCCAACGCCAGCACCATGCGGCGGCTGAAACGTTTGAGCAGCCGGATTTGATCCTCCGTCAGGGCCGTGCCCATCGGGGAGACGGTGTTGGCGAACCCGGCTTGATGCAGCACAATCACATCGAGGTAACCTTCCACAATCACCACCTGGTCGGCGGACCGGATCGCCTTGCGGGCCTGGTCCAATCCATACAGCAGCCGACCCTTGTCAAATA
>Ga0116144_10003031_pt1 | contig 17278 bp, 19 predicted proteins | sample AD_UKC035_MetaG_FD_89746 | JGI IMG/M metagenome (GOLD analysis project Ga0116144, IMG submission 89746) | Active sludge microbial communities of municipal wastewater-treating anaerobic digesters from USA - AD_UKC035_MetaG | ecosystem: Engineered > Bioreactor > Anaerobic > Digestate | place: USA...
CCTTGTCTCCCCATCTCCTTGTCTCCCCATCTCCTTGTCTCCCCGTCTCCTTGTCTCCCCGTCTCCTTGTCTCCCTGTCCTAGACTCTCCCCTCCGCCGCCTTCCAGTCCACAATCTTCCAGAAATCGCCAATATAATCGGGCCGGCGGTTCTGCTTATCGAGATAATAGGCGTGCTCCCAGACGTCGCAGGTGAGAAGGGGCTTCAGGCCATTACGCATCGGGTTGCCGGCATTGCTTTCCTGCGTGATGACCAGTTTTCCGTAGCCGTCGATCGACAGCCAGGCCCAGCCCGCGCCGAACAGGGTGGCAGCCGCCTGGGTGAAGTGCTCTTTGAAACCTTCATACGACCCGAAGTCGCGGTCGATCATTTCCATCAGTTTTCCGGCCGGCATGCCTCCTCCGAAGGGGCTCAGGCAGTGCCAGTAGAATGTATGGTTCCACACCTGGGCGCCATTGTTAAAGATGCCGCCGGTGGCTTTCATTACGATCTCTTCCAGCGTGGCATTCTCAAAAGGAGAGCCGGGAAGCAGCTTGTTCAGGTTCGTGACATACGCCTGGTGATGCTTTCCATAATGGAACTCCAGAGTGTTCTTCGAAATAAAAGGCTCCAGCGCATCAAGCGCAAAAGGGAGTGAAGGTAATTCGTGGTTCATAACTCTAGGATTAGTTCAAAGTTAATAGTTCAAAGTTCAAAGTTAGGGATTTGATATGTAAAAAGCAACTTTGAACTTTGCCCTTTGAATTTTGAACTGTCTTAATAATGGCACGCGGATGCCGCGGATGATACGGATTCTCTAATTATTCTTAATCAGAGTATCGAGGGCGATCTGGAAAACTTTATCGACCTCATGGTAAACGGGATAGAAGGCTTCATCATCCAGCAGGTTGCGGCCGATGTAAGCTTTCAGCAGTGTCTTTATCTTCTCCTTTGAATCAATGAGCTCAGAAGGCGTATAGTAGATATCCTGGTTCCTGGCATAATCCATCAGATCGCTGAAAAGCTTGTCATCCACCTTGAATCTCTCAATGAACTCTTTCGGTGTCGAATATTTTGCCAGTGACGGCCTTTCCCGGTCGGTATAATTGAAAGCATATTGAAAGATTGTATTCTGGTGGATCAGCTTGCGGTAAAGCACCTCTTTCTCTTCAGTCGCCAAAGCCACATAAACATCGGGCATAATTCCGCCACCGCCATATACCACCTTCCCGGCAGGAGTGTAGTATTTAACCGTATCTGTTAAAGAAATGCTGTCGGGATTTTCCATCTCCCCATTGGCATACCGGTCGTAGAGTTCATGGTAATATTCATCCTTTTCACCTTCCTTGTAAGGCCGCTGGATACTGCGTCCCGTCGGGGTATGATAGCGGGCAACGGTAAGCCTTACGGCTGATCCGTCGGGGAAAGTAAGTTGCTCCTGTACCAACCCTTTGCCAAACGACCTGCGTCCGACGATCAGTCCCCGGTCATTGTCCTGGATGGCGCCGGCTACGATTTCGCTGGCCGAGGCCGATGCTTCATTGATCAGGATAACCAGCGGATAATCTTCAAAGACACCCCTTTTTGTCGCATATGCATACTGGTTCGGACGACTGTTTCCTTCGGTGTAAACGATCAGCTTTTTATCGCCCAGGAACTCATCCGACACATGGATCGAAGCCTGGAGATAGCCACCGGTATTATCGCGGAGATCAAGGATAAGCCGTTTCATTCCATTTTCGAGGAGACCACTCATGGCCCGGATCATCTCTTCGTGTGTACTGACGGCGAACCGGCTGAGTTTGACGTAACCGACCGAATCGTTGACCATGTAGGAAATATCAATGCTGTAGGTGGGAATAACATCGCGGGTGATGCTGAAATCAACCAGTTCGGCCAGGCCGCGGCGAAGAATGCCCACTTTAACAACGGTGCCGCGCTTGCCTTTGAGCTGTTTGACCGCGTCCCTGCTGGTCAGCCCGGTACCCGCAACCAGCGAATCGTTGATCATGACAATCCTGTCGCCTGCCATCAGGCCGACCTTCTCCGAGGGGCCTCCCGGAATGACCTGGATGACCATGATGGTGTCTTGTTCTATCCGGAACTGGATGCCAATCCCTTCGAAATTGTCGTCAAGCTGATCTTCGGCCTCGCCAAAATCTTCAGCAGGGATATAAGTGGAGTGGGGATCCAGCTTGTCCAGAACTCCCTCAATAGCATTCACGGTCAGATCCTCCCGGCTGACAGAATCGACATAGTCCTGCTCGACATAATTGATAAGGTCCGTGATCTTATCGTGCTGGACAGCCCGGTTAAATATGGGATTCTGTGTTTCACCGCTCTTGCTGAAGTTCATCTTGCTGCCGAGCCAGATGCCCAGGATAAGCACAAAAGCGAGAATAACAGGAAGGTATATGATGATCCGACGACGGTCTTCCATAGCTGATTTTCTTGAAGTTTGCAAAGATAGGAAAATTAGTCGGCAGCACGTCATCAGGAACCTCAAAGGGTGGTAAGGGGGGAGGGGGTTATTGCATGAGTTTAATAATTGTCCGGTTTTTTTTATTTTTGCTGACCGTTATGCAATGATGTGCATAACGTTTTTATTAAAAACAGATGCTATGAATAATGCACTATACAACTTCCCGGCACCTCAGAACGAGCCGGTATCCGGGTATTTGAGCAACAGTCCTGAAAGGATTGCCCTGGAACAGGAACTTCACCGCCAATCATTGGAAAAGGTGGAAATCCCTTTAATTATCGGAGGAAAAGAGATCAGGACGGGAAACACGGCTGAGCTACGCATGCCGCATGACCATTCAAAGGTCATCGGAATATACCACATGGTTGGAGAAAAAGAGATTAAAGTGGCCATTGAAGCCGCTCTGAAAGCACACCAGACCTGGTCGAACCTGGCATGGACCATCCGGGCCTCCATCCTGCTCAAGGCCGCCGAACTAATTGCGACAAAATACCGTGCGCTTATGAATGCTGCCACTATGCTCGGCCAGAGCAAGAATATCTTCCAGGCTGAAATCGACAGTGTATGTGAAACTGTCGATTTTCTGAAATACAACTCCTATTTTGCCGGCCGGATCTACGAAATTCAACCCCGGTCGAGCTTTAACCAGTTAAACCGGATGGAATACCGGGCACTGGAAGGGTTCATCCTGACCATCAGCCCGTTCAACTTTACTTCCATTGCCTCCAATCTGAACATGGCGCCAGTTATGATGGGCAATACGACTCTCTGGAAACCGGCGACCACTTCGCTCCTCTCCAATTATTACCTGATGAAGATATTCCTCGAGGCCGGTTTGCCGGAAGGTGTCATCAACTTCATTCCCGGCAGTGGAAGCCTGATCGGAAAAACGGTCCTGGACTCGCCCGAAATGGCAGGGATTCATTTTACCGGTTCCAATAATACGTTCAATCTGCTCTGGGGGCAGGTTTCGGCCAATCTTGCCAGCTACAGATCCTACCCCAGGCTGGTCGGGGAGACCGGTGGCAAAGATTTCATTTTCGTTCATCCATCCGCCGATCCGCTGGAAGTAGCCGTCAATGCCATCCGGGGTGCTTTTGAATACCAGGGACAAAAATGCTCGGCTGCCTCCAGGATGTATGTGCCGCAAAGCCTGTGGCCTGAGATCAAGCCGATGCTCATCGACCTGGCCAACGATATTAAAATTGGCGATGTCAGGGATGCCGGTAACTTTATGAATGCCGTGATCGACAAAGGCTCATTCGAAACGATCAAAGGATATATCGACTTTGCAAAAGTATCGGCCGAAGCAAAGATCCTTGCCGGCGGTGACTGCGATGATTCGGTGGGCTATTTTATTCGTCCGACCCTTGTTGAGGTTTCAGATCCGAAGCACAAACTGATGGCAGAAGAGATCTTCGGCCCGGTACTGACTATTTTTGTTTATAAGGATGCCGATCTGGATGAAACTATTGAATTGTGCAACACCACCTCTCCTTACGGGCTGACGGGAGCCGTGTTTTCCCGCGACCGTGTGGCCGCATCGAGGATTTGCGAGAAGCTTCAGTATGCCGCCGGTAATTTCTACATCAACGACAAGCCTACCGGGGCCATTGTAGGTCTTCAGCCTTTCGGCGGATCAAGGGCTTCGGGGACCAATGATAAAGCCGGCGGCGAGTTTAATCTCGTCCGGTGGATCAGTCCGCGAACGATCAAGGAGACCTTTGTACCAGCCACAAATTACAAATATCCTTATATGATGGAATAAACAATTTTCCTTCAGAAGGGTTTATTATCAAGATTTAATAAAATGAACATGAGAAAAGAAGTACTTGAGCGTTTGGGAATTTCAGCCATAAACGATGGCGTATGCACGGGTTATGACTGGCATGGAGGCGGGGGAGCGGTCTCCGTTTCTGTTTCCCCGATTGATAATAAAGAGATAGGCAAAGTAAGGAATGCTTCACCGGAAGATTATGAATTTGTGATGCAAAAAGCACAGAATGCCTTCCTGGAGTGGCGAAACGTGCCGGCGCCAAAACGCGGTGAGGTGGTGCGCCAGATCGGGGATGCACTGAGGGCCTCCAAAGAGGACCTGGCCTACCTGGTTACGCTGGAAATGGGTAAAATATACCAGGAAGGGCTTGGCGAAGTGCAGGAGATGATCGATATCTGCGATTTTGCCGTGGGGCAGGCCCGTTTGCTGAACGGTTTCACGATGCACTCCGAACGGAAAGACCACCGGATGTACGACCAGTACCACCCGCTCGGTATTGTCGGACTCATCACCAGCTTTAACTTCCCTGTGGCCGTATGGGCCTGGAATTCGATGATCGCTGCCATTGCCGGCGATGTGGTCGTCTGGAAACCGAGCTCAAAAACCCCGTTAACGGCCATCGCCACACAAAATATCATCCGGGAGGTGCTGAAGAAAAACAATGTCCCCGAAGGTGTCTTCAACCTGCTGGTTGCCGGGTCGAATGTCCTGGGCGATAATTTCGTGGCCGACAGGCGAATCCCCCTGTTTTCGGTGACCGGATCGACTGCTGTTGGAAAAAGAGTCGGTGAGATCGTGGGCAAACGCCTGGGCCGGACAATCCTCGAGCTCGGCGGCAACAACGCAGTGATCGTATCACATTCGGCCAACCTGGAGATGGCGATCAAGTCGATCGTTTTTGGCGCCGTAGGAACGGCCGGACAGCGCTGCACCTCCACCCGCAGGGTGATCATCCACGAAGCCGTATACGATGCGGTGAAAGACAAGCTGGTGCTGGCCTACAACAGCGTCCTCAAAAAGATCGGGGATCCGCTGGATAAAGAGACGTTGATGGGCCCGCTGATCGACGGAAAAGCAGTCGGAAACTTCCTGCATGCGCTTGATCAAGCCAAAGCCGAGGGCGGAAAGGTAATTTTCGGAGGAAAAGTGCTGGAAGGCGAAAAGTATGTATCCGGGAATTACGTCATGCCGGCCCTGGTCGAGGCGGAGAACCATTATAAGATCGTTCAGGAGGAGACCTTTGCCCCGATCCTTTACCTGATCAAATACCGTTGGATTGATGAGGCAATTGCGCTTAACAACGGCGTTCCGCAGGGGCTATCCTCTGCCATCTTCACCGAGAACTTACGCGAGGCGGAGATGTTCCTCTCCGAAGCCGGCAGCGATTGCGGCATCGCCAATGTGAACATCGGCACCTCGGGCGCTGAGATCGGCGGCGCATTCGGCGGCGAGAAAGATACCGGCGGCGGGCGCGAATCGGGCTCCGATAGCTGGAAACTTTACATGAGAAGACAGACCAATACGATCAATTACAGTACCGAACTGCCTCTGGCTCAGGGGATTGAGTTTGGATTCTGAGGTGGTAAGGGGTGCAAGGGTGGATTTGCAACCCCGGGAACCCTTCTCACATTCAATGTCCCCTGTACCGGTGATGCTTTGGTTGGCCCATTTCCCGGTGCATGGGGCAACCGTACATCTCCCGGTAAAGATTGGAGAGGAGCAGGGCTTGTTCCGGATTGCAGACCTCTTTCAGATCAAGATAATGAAGGATATTCTCACGATGAAGCTGTAGCTGAAGCGCCGCAATCTCACCGGTCAGATTATGGATAAGGGCTGTATCGGGCGTTCCGGTTTCAAGTTCATCCAGGATGATGCCCCGTAATTTCTTGATTTCCTGTGACAGAGGCTGCGAAACAACCCGGTATTCGTTGTTTATCCTTTCAACATGCTCATTCTGCTCATCGGTAAGATTGAGCCTGGAATGCAGGATACATTCGGGTGAATTGGGATCGCCGGCGCATACGGCAGGTTGCTTTTTCTCAGGCAAAATAAAGTAAGTTGCCAGGGCTGCCAGGTTGACTATGATCAAAAAGATGAGCAGCCAGAAAAGTACGCGGTTTCGTGTTATGGTTTCCATAGGATTGGATTTTATTCGATCAGATTGATGTCTTCGTCGGCAAAGTCGCTGACAAATAGGCCTGTACGCAGTGTTTCGATCCGGTTCTCTTCCGTTAAGCCCGGTTCCTGGACTGACCCGGCGGTACCGATCAGGAATCCGGCGGCCAGGGCGGCCAATAGCCCAAGGGTAACCAGAACGGGCCTGATCACCAGTGATTTCCCGGCTGTGACCTGCGCCTGCATTCCGGTCAGCCTTTGCAAGATCCGTGTCGATACAAAGGGATTGGGCTCCCGGACTTGCTCAGCTGTGATAAAATGTTCCAGGAGTTCCTGCTTATGCAGCAGCATTTTGCAGGATCGGCAATCCCGGGCATGGTCTTCCATGCCGGGCAGTTGCTTCGGATTGAGCGCCTGGTCCTGAGATAGAATCAGGAAACTCCGAAATTCCTTACAGTTCATGGCTTGTAGTTTTAATGTTTGTGATATCCGGCTTCAGCAGTTTTTTTTGGAGATTCAGCCTGGCCCGGTGCATCAGCGATTCGACCGACGACAGGGTCTGGCCGGTAATAGAGGATATTTCTGCATAAGGCAATTCTTCCATTTTATGTAAAATAAAAACAGTCCGTTGTTTTTCCGGTAAAGAAGAAATGGCTTCCCATAACCATTGTCTCTGATATTCAGCCTCTAAGGTGTCAGTTTCTGCCTGGATCTCCCGTCTTATGCCTTTGCTTCCATTTTCAGTGATCCCGAATATCCTTTCAATTCTGCAGAAAATCTGTCTTTGCCTGTTTCTCCTGACGGCATTTAATGATTCATTCACAGCGATCCGGTAAATCCAGGTAGAAAGTGACGATGATTGGCGGAACCGGGGTAGCGAAGTAAGGATTTTTACAAAGATTTCCTGCGACAGGTCCTCCGCATCCTCCATGTTGCCAAGGTAATAGTACGCAGTCTTGATAATTTTTCTTTGGTAGGTTTCGACCAGTTGTGACAGGGCTTCGCGGTCGCGGCCATTCGCTTTGCTGATCAATTCCTGTTCGGTCATCCGAAGTTCAGTTAGAATACACCTCAACAATTCAGGCGCCCGGTTATCCATTATTGACAACCGGGCACCCGACGGTTCGATAAAATTACGCTTTATTTTTTGTCCGGCACGGTCCGGGCTCCGCAAGGTCCGCCGCAACCCTGGCGGTGTTTAGGGCCATACCCTTTGCCGCATCCGCTCTTCTGGCCTTTGCAGCAATCCGGGTTCCCTTTGCAGCAATTTCCATCGCTGCGGTGGTCGCAAATGCCGTCGCCGTTGGCATCGGTAAATCCTGTTCCCTTGCCTTGTTTGCACTGGGTACCGCGGTTATCGCAGACTCCGTCGTTGTTGTTATCAACAAACTTCCCGCAGGTTTGGGCCGTGGTGGCGGTTTGCTTCACCGGCTTGTCGTCAGTGGCGGCAGGCGTAGCCGTCTGGGCCATTACCTGGACTGCAAAAAAGGCGGTCAGCGCCATCGTTAAAATAATTCCTGATAATTTTCTCATACTTTTAAAATTTGATTTTTCCTTTTAGACAACCTAAAATCAAAAAACTTGCGGTCGTATGAAAATTTTTAATTCAATGCGTCAGGGATGCATATAATCAACCGCCGGATGCTTGCATAAAGCCTTACTTTTTAAAGGAAAATAAACCCTGTAAGAAGTTCTTTTTTTCGCCCGGCAGAATCCTTTCAATATTTTTCCGCAGCGCCCCGATGGGTTGTGCTCCCCTCACCACCACCGGCCTCCCTTCACGGGCAATGAACAACAATGTTGGGATACTGGAAATGCCGAACACTTTGGAGACTTCCGGATCTTTTTCGGTGTTGATCTTGTAAAACTTCACCTGTCCGTCGTATTCCATCGAAAGCTGGTCGAGCAGAGGGGAAACCACCTTGCATGGCTGGCACCAGTCGGCATAAAAGTCGATTACGGCCGGCATATCCCCCTTGTATTCCCATTCCTTGGAATAGTTATAATCGAAAATTTTCGCTTTAAAATCCCTTTTGTTGAGGATGATTACTTTACTGGTTTTTGAAGCCATGTTATCATGATTTAAGATAATAGAATTTCGTGCTTCCGTGCTTTGGTGGCAAAAGTAATAAAAAAGCAGAAATAAATCGCTTTAATATCACTAATAATAGTTTTGCGAAATAGAAAATACCAGGGGTGATCAATCATTGAATAAATAAACGTTTATGCTTACATTATTATGTTTATTTCTGCAGGATGAATAATGAATTAATAATTATTAAAGGTATCCATCCGGGATTTTACCTTGAACGTGAACTCAGACGGCGAAATCTGGGTAAGAGCAAATTTGCAATTTCCGTCGGGGAATATCCACAGACTTTGGTTTCCATCACCAAAGGAAAACGTAAAATGAATACTTCTCTGGCATTGAAAATTGAAAAGGAACTAGGCCTTGAAGAAGGCTATTTAATGATTCTTCAGATTTATCATGACATTGAAAAAGAAAAAATGAACCTGAATCTATCACGCCCCGATCTTTCAAAAATAAGGCCGGTTTTGTTTTGGGATACAGAACCGGAAAAAATTAACTGGATTTTGCAGAAAGAAGCGGTAATTAAACGGGTTTTTGAAAGAGGAAATGAGGAAGAAAAAGATGAATTAATTCGTTTTTACGGGATTGATGCTGTCAATGAAGTTATAAAGAATGGCAATTCATAAATTGTTCTATAATACTACAACACCTCTTCTGCTTGAAATCCTGAAGGCTTTGATGGTAAGCGATGAGTTCAGGCCCTTCAGGCTGGTCGGAGGAACCGCATTAAGTTTGCAGCTTGGACACCGGAAATCATTAGATATAGACCTGTTTACAGATAGGGATTACGATTTCATCGACTTTCAGGCATGAATGAGATATCAGCAATGAAATTAGATGTTATATCCGGAGGCGGTAGAAAAAAGGATTTCTGGGATATCCATGAATTGTTGAATCACTTCAGCATTCAACAAATGCTTGATTTACATGAGAAAAGGTATCCGCATAGCCATGATCCGTCCCAAATATTAAAAAAGCTGACTGATTTCAACAGCGCTGATGATGACTTTAATCCGTTCTGCCTGAAAGGCAAACACTGGGAATTAATCAAGCTGGATTTGATTGAATGGTTTAAATAAGTATTTTTGCCGCTGGCGATGGAGTTCGCCCTGAACCGCCTCACGAGCTGATGACTCCTGTTCTTGAACTAAACGAATTCCTATGTTGAAGATGTTTTTAATCACAGGGGCAGGAGGTTTTATAGGAAGCGGGCTCAGGTACCTGGTACAGCGAATTATCGCCATCTATCTCCCGGTCACCTTCCCTTTCGCCACCTTGTTCATCAATGTTTTCGGTTCCCTGCTCATCGGGATAATATATGCCCTGAGCGACAAAACAAGCATGTTAAATCCCGAAATGCGGATTTTTCTGGCTATAGGTGTTTGCGGCGGATTCACCACTTTTTCGACCTTTTCGCTCGACACTTACAGCCTGGTCAAAGACGGTGCCTATTTATTTGTATCCCTCTATATTTTTGCCAGTGTAATTTTAAGTATTGCCGCCGTTTTCGCCGGAATCTGGATCGTTAAATCGTTGTAGTCATGAAATCACTTACCGGAAGTGCCACTTTATTGCGCATTTATGTTGGAGAACTCGATAAGTATCATCATCAGCCGCTTTACGAAGCCATTGTCTTGTTTGCCAAACGACAGGGGCTGGCCGGCGCCACCGTATTGCGCGGGCTTATGTCGTACGGGGCGAACAGCATGATCCATACTTCAAAATTATTTGCCCTTTCGGAAGATCTACCCATCATCATCGAAATCGTGGATGAAGAGGATAAAATACAGGATTTCATCCAAAAGCTTCAACCCTATTTCGAAAGTGCAAAGTACGGCGGGCTGGTGACACTGGAAGAGATCAGGGTGATTTATTATCAGAACAGTAAAACAACTCAGGATTAAACATAAAAGCGAACCTCATGAAAATCCCTTTAAACCAGTTTGAGCAGTATATCGATGAAACTATCCTGAAAAGAGGTTTAAGTTATTTCAAGAAAGGCCTGGTGGAGGATCCTGAGGAATTATCGCCGGGATTCTTCGAAGCTATAGTTGAAGGATCTGAATCATACAGGGTAACGGTTTCTATTAAAAACGAAATCATTACGGACCATTCTTGTACCTGCCCATACGATCTGGGTCCGGTGTGCAAGCATATTGCAGCGCTCTTATTTGCTTTACAGGCTGAAAAGCTTGGAATTAACAAGCAAAATAAAATAACCGCTGCTAAAAATTCAACAGAAATGACCAGAAAGAAAGGTCGGAAAACGGTCATTGAGCAGGTAGATGAGATCCTGACCAAACTGCCTCCAAATCATATTGCGGAATTTATACGGGAACAGTGCATACAGAATCCTGCATTTCGCAGGCTGTTTATTGCCCGGTTTATTACCCTGTTTGAGGGTGAATCGAAAGTGGTTTACGCTCAACAGGTAAAGGCGATACTTAATTCGGCAAAAGGGCGTCATGGATTTATAGAATGGAACAGGGCCGGAGCGGTAGGAAAAGCTGTATATGAAATGCTGGTCAATGCCCGGAAACAGTTGGAAGTGAAAAACTATCAGACGGTCATGCTCATTTCCTGCGCTGTTCTGGAGGAAATGTTCAAAGCGCTTCAATTTGCGGATGACAGCGACGGCGATATCGGAGGAGGTGTCAGCGAAGCTGTGGAGATCCTGTTTCTTGTTTCAGAGGAAGACCTGCCTGAAGAGAACCGGAAATGGCTGTTCGATTATACGATACAGGCAATAAAGAAGAGGCTTTACAATGGATGGGACTGGGACCTGGATATGTTTGCCCTTGCCGCCAATTTGGTGAAAGGAGAAAAAGAAGCTTCTGCTTTGCTGGAATTGATCGAATCGATGGCATTTTCTGAATTCATGGAAGAACATGTCCAGGAGATCAGGGTGAAAATACTCAGGAAAAGTGGTCGTGAGGATGAAGCAGATGCATTTGAAGCAAAGCATTTAAATAATCCGATTTTCAGGGAACAAGCTATCAAGAAGGCTATTGCAGCCAATGATCTTGACAAAGCCGGGCAAATTGCTCATGAAGGCATAAAGCAGGACAAGAAAGACAAACCGGGGCTTGTCGGTGATTGGGTGGACTGGCTTTTAAAGATCGCTCAGAAGAGGAACGACCGGCAAATGATCATTACCCATGCCAGGTATCTATTTGACATGGCTAATCGCGATCACAAATATTACTACAAAATATTAAAGGAAACCGTTGATCAGGCTGAGTGGCCCTCATTTACAGATGAACTGATCCGTCAGCTTTCTGATCACAGACGTTGGGGAGATCCCTATCTGTTAGCCTGGATATGTATAGAAGAAGAAAAGTGGGAAACTTTACTTAAGGTTTGTGACCGTGGTTTCACCCTCGGCGGGGTCCTGGAATATGAAAAACATCTTGCAAAACACTACCCTGAAGAGCTTGCCGCAATTTATAAGAGGAAAATACTGGAACTTCTGGACCGGAGTACCGGAAGGAACCATTACCAGGAAGCCGCACGCTTTATCCGGAGAATGAAAAAAATAGGTGCAACGGCGCAGGCAGAACAACTGGTTGGCGAAATAAAGCAAAAATATCCACAGCGCAGGGCGCTGTTGGAGGAGCTGGAGAAGGTGTGAGGAATTTTCCCAGATAATTTCAAGGAATTATTTAATTTTACTACTGATTAATCCCACCATGAAATTAGATTTCACGAAAGGTGTTTTTGTGCAGGTCGGTGGTGAACTGGGAAAGCATAACAGTTTGCCAATCGATAATTTTATTCAGTTTGCCCAAAATCTTCAAAATACTATTCTCAATATAGCTAAGCATGATCTACCTTTGGATCAACCGATTGATCCAGACAACTTCAGGCTTGAAATTACTGATTTTAAAAAAGGAAGTGCTGTACCTCAGTTTGCTTTTACTCATCGTTATCAGGAAACCCTTGGCGAAACCCTGTCAATCCATCGCGAAAAGGTTTCCAGGCGTTTTGAAGAATCGATGATCATTGCCGATGAGGGTAATTATACGAAAATCAGATTGTTATACCCTGAACCCGCAAAGCGAGCTGTTTTTGTAGAAAACCTCTATTCACTTTCAAATGATTTTGGTAACTCTCCGGTAAGTTTTGCAGAGTACTCGCCTGAAAGCAATCAGTTCGCACCTATTTTCAGGATAAAACGATTTAAAGCCGAGACGAAAAGAGAATTATTAGCAGATGTAATTCCAAGTTCAAATCTGGCGGAGGAAGAAAACACGGCCTATGCCAAAGTGAGACTAAAAAATGATAAAAAAGGAAAGCCGAGAAGATTAATTACTCAACTGTATACCCAAAAAAAATCTCATTGAACTTTGCCCCTGAAATTATTAGTATGACTGACAGGCAATATATGTTAAAATTCCCATTGCGTTGCCACTTTGAGAAAGAAGACGATTTTTATGTCATACAATCAGAAATGCTGGATATTATTGGCACAGGCCGGAGCGAAGAAGAGGCAGAGCAAAGTTTTTCGCAGGAATTTGATTTTTTGTATAACAGACTAAATGAATTAAACGATGATCAATTATCTGTAAAGCTGCGCATGGTGAAAAGTTTTATTAATCAGATGATCGATAAGATTGAAAAATTATGAGTGTTTTAGATCCGGGTAAAACCCTCCGTAATTTAAAGAAGAAAAGCTTTCAGGAATCGACGGTCCGATCAGGTGATCATATTTATCTGGAGTACTTTTATGAAAAGAAACTTGTTACATACACAAAAATCAGCCATCATTCTTCAGATATAGGACCACACCTAATTAAACAAATGTCTTATCAATGTAAACTATCGAAAGATCAATTTCTTGATCTTGCTAAATGTCCGATGGGGCAAGGGGAATATGAGGAAATTTTAAAGCGTAACGGAATTCTAAGCCAATGATTTAGTAAATCTTTAAATAGAATTTGTTTTTCCGCAAGATGAATATTAGGCCTATGAAAACTAAATGCATAACCCGGCTGATGATCATTGTGATACTATACATGCATCCAATTCTTAGCCACAGTACCATTGTCACTGTAGATAACAATTACCCATCCCAGGGAGATTTTACAACATTACAGGCCGCCCATGATGCGGCTTCCAATGGAGATACTATTTTAATCTTCCCTTCATTTGTACCTTACCAGGGATTAGTCATTACAAAACGACTTATTATCATTGGTAGTGGTTTTGAGCAGGAAAATGACAACGTAAAACTCTCCATTCTAAAGAGCTCGGTAAGTATTGATGCCGGAGGCGATGGAACAGTTATGGAAGGATTGTTATTTAAAGACTTTGACAATTATTCCGACCCGGTTGGACTAATTATTAATGCCAATAGCACACTTGTTCGAAGAAATAAATTAGAAAGGATCTTTGTTTATCCGAATCACACTGGAAATATTATCTCACAAAATCATGTTGAATTTACGGGAAATCACTATCAATGGGGAAGTATTTATGTCGAAAATGGTAACGAAGTTCTCATTGAAAACAATATCGTTATTAATGATAATGGAAGTGTTGGAAGGGGAATTATATTGTATGGAACAGCCATAAGTGGCTCGGTTTGTAATAATGTTATAATGGTTTATAACTTAGATCATGGATCTAATACCACTATAGACCTAAATTATTCAAATTGCGAAGCATACAACAACATCGCCATTCAAGGCAATGCATTTGGATCAAATTTTTTCAACAATATGGGAGATGGTACGCAATTTCCAACCGGCAATGGTAACATGCAAAATGTCAGCATGAACGAAGTATTCGTGGACCACAATTCTTATGATTTCCATTTAAAACCCGGTTCTCCGGCCTTCGGTAACGGTTTGAACGGGGATGATATGGGCGTTTACGGTGGGGCGAGGCCCTTTGTTGATCACGGTTACCCGGGAATCCCCAGCATCTACTTCCTGAATGTGCCTTTTTACACCACACCGCAGGAGGGGCTTAATGTCACAATAAAAGCCAAAAGTAACCCCCAGTAAATTTCATAATGCCATGAAATTTTTACTCCTTTCTAAAAGAGGGCTTTTCAGGAGGTTGAAAATCCTGTTGACTTTCTTCCTGTTTCCTTTGATCATGCTGGCCCAAAATGAGTTCAGTACCAATATTCGTTCTGTACTCGGTCCTCAATATGTAAAAATATCTGACCCGTTTCTTATCAATCTACTTATTGATTATGAACACTTTCAAAAATATTCTGATTCATCGGAAAGCATCTCTCATTACCGGAAATCACTTCACGAAAAATCAGAGATCTTTGATGTAAGCCTTGCCGACAATGACCAGACTATCATTGGAATTCTTCTGAAAATCAGGAGTGGATCTGGGACTGATTTAGGAGGCCTGGCTAATAATAAACTTTATCCGGGAAATGACTTTGATGTGATCTCGGGCACTATTTCCCCGGAAGCTCTGCTCCTCCTGATAAAAGACACGAATATCGTCAGAGTAGAGCCTTCTTACAGGATGTATGCTTTTATAAACCAGAGCACACAAGACATTAATGCCCAGGAGGTTTGGACCGGTAACGCCGGCATACCTGATTGTATAGATGGTTCAGGCGTTTACCTGGGAATAATTGACGGTGCTCCGAACCGGTCTCATATAACTTTCCAGGACGCCCAGGGCAATTGCCGGTTTTTAAACACGTGGGAACTGACTCCTGATGATCATGGAACCCATGTAGCCGGTATTGCCGGAGGCCGTGGCGACGCTAGTGGAAACTTTCGCGGTGTGGCCTATAATTCAATTCTTTTGTGGGACACCCTGGCCTCTGGGGAGCCTGGTAAATTTAACATATCATCAGCAGAGTTGCAGGAATCCGTGCAAAACATGATCAGTATTTCAGGATCCAATCCGCTAGTAATCAATCACAGCGCTGGTTATTACTTTGGCCCTCACGACGGCACGACTATTTTGGAGCAATCGTTAAATAACCTGCTAACCGGAAATAAAATAATGGTTAATGCTGCCGGGAATGCCGGTCCGCAAAATGATGATATATTCCAGCATATTTACGGCATTGTCCCAAATGATACCACACAGCCACCTTTTGATGCATTGTTTGAAGTGTTTCAAAATACGGTTAATACCAACAAATTCCCGACCTATCTTGAATTCTGGCATAATGGTCTTCTGGATGTTAAAGTTTCAGATCACCAGGGGAATTTCACAAATAAAATAGGACCTGGTGGTTATTTCATTTTTAATTCTGATGACGATGATACCATAATCATTACCAATTCGGAGAGCAACAGTTATCAAATAGGATTTGAAAATTGCAGCCAGGCCAGTGTTATTAGCCTGATCCTGGATCCAGGTGAAGATGAGACATTTCAGCCAGGAACATATTATATCCGTTTTTATACACATCAGCAAGGAGTGAGTGATACATTGAACGGTTATCACGTTATATATAACTGTCATAAATATGGTCGGTTTATAAATGGTGATTCTTGTCAGACGCTTGCAGTCCCTTCCATGGCAGAAAAAGTGATTTGTGTATCAGCCCATAGAAAATCGACGGATAATAACGGGGGTTGGGCTGAATACAGCAGTTGCGGGCCGCTCAGGACAGATACTCCAGGAGTCTCTTCAAAACCTGATATAGCCGCTCCAGGGGGCTATTTTAGTAATACTTCAACAAAAATCGCGTCTGCGTCTCATTTAAACGATACTTCATTTGATAATTACGATCAAGGGACAAGTATGTCTGCTCCCTTTGTAGCGGGCAGTATTGCGTTGCTTCTTCAGAATTTTCCCCAGTTGACGGTGGATCAAGTAAAACATATTTTGTTTGAAAGTGCCGCTGCAATTCCAAATGGAGATTATCCTGACAGTTTAAGTTATCAGGAGCGATGCAAATGGGGATCAGGCAAGCTCGATATTTTCAATGCCCATAAAACGATGGTGGGATTCAATTACGATTCGATTGACCAAAATATCCTTGTCAAATTTAAAAGCAGTTACGAAAATGCCCATAATGGCCTGACGGGACTGCCTGTGGAACCGGTTAATATTATTTGGAGCAGTCTTTCTCTGCATAAACAAAAACTATCGAATGGCGCCATCATTTATAATCCTGAGTACGATACCGCCTGCTGGCTGGGGGAAGGTATCTGGACAGCCTGGCTGGACCAGGATTCGGTGTATGGTTTGTTGGGAATGCCCATTACGACAGAATATATAGCTACCTGCAACAACAACTATCCTGCTGTCGATTTTGAAAATGGAAAAATTATCTGGGATGGGACACAGACCATCACATCATTATATTTTCCAGGGTTTTATGCCGACAATCTTTCTGGTGAAGAGCCTTTATTAGTTCATTTTTTTGATACTACTTCTGTGATAAATGGATATGTTGCCGGCTGGAATTGGGATTTCGGAGACGGAATTACCAGCGACCTGCAAAATCCCGTTCACTATTATCTGAATGAAGGCTTATACAATGTCACCTTTACTGTCTTCGATCAAAACAGAGGGTACCCTATTACTAAAAACAATTATATCCAGGTAGGGGATAACGCCATAATGCCTCCACTGGTAGGACTGGAATATTTTTTTGATGATGATCCCGGAACGGGAAATGGCGTTTATGAGCCAGTCACCCCCTCAACCTCTTTCGAACTAAATTTAAATCCTGATATTGATAATCTACCTATAGGAATCCACAGACTTTATTTCAGGACAAAGAACGAAAATGGTGTTTATGGCCAGATCCATTCTAAAACCTTTACAATCATTCCCGATAATGCCAATGATACGACGATTAATTTAATTCAAGCCGTCTATTCTTTCGATTCGA
>Ga0116144_10003043_pt1 | contig 17236 bp, 11 predicted proteins | sample AD_UKC035_MetaG_FD_89746 | JGI IMG/M metagenome (GOLD analysis project Ga0116144, IMG submission 89746) | Active sludge microbial communities of municipal wastewater-treating anaerobic digesters from USA - AD_UKC035_MetaG | ecosystem: Engineered > Bioreactor > Anaerobic > Digestate | place: USA...
GTTTATGGTTTTAAATTTAAATTCATTAAATACAGAAATTTATTACCGGGATAGCCTGGCCATGTATGGTATGGTTGCCGGCCCCAAGGATTTAAGGGCTTTTCATGGAGGTAAAATTCCCCTGGAAGAAAAAACCAATGCAGGCGGGTTCGCAGGCCATTTGTTGGTCAGGGGACCCATGGAACAATATGCATTACCGGAGAAAACGGTTCGACTATATGGGGTTCGAAGGGCCTTTGCCGCGCCCCCCGATCCACATTCACCATCCCTGGTCTTTGCAGCGGAACAGTCGAAATCCATACAGGAGGTCTTGCTGACCAAATACAGCGCTGTTTTATTATTGTTTCCTGCGGGTCTTCTTTTGTTGATTTTTTTTGGTTTATACCGGGCCATTAGAGATCGGTTATCGGTGAAACCCTGGAAAAACGTCCTAGCCATGTCGGCCCTGCTGATCCTTTCGATCGCGGTTTTGACCATTTCCGGTTATGAGATCTTTGCCAGTTCGAATTCCTTGAGCAGGAGCAGGACCACCTTTCTTCTGCTGGCGATTCCATTTTTGATCCTTTGCTTTTATTTTTTCAGGAAGGGAGGGAAGGCATCGGTTCTAAATAGCCCATTTCAAATCGTATATAGAACGTTGGGCTTTGGGACTGGCCTCCTCTGCATGATGCTGGTTTACCTTATTGTATTTTATTCCAACCTGTTTAATTTGAACATTGATTTTTTAAAAGTCAACCATGAGACGGGAGCGGTTGAATGGTTGTTTACCTTCAAGCCGGGACATTCTAAAGTATCGCAGATCCTGGATATCAAGTACAAGCCGGATGGATCCTCGCTCCTGTTTACCGCTGGTCTTTTTCGCAACCGGCCCTCAGCGCCGGGCGAGATCTGGGAGTACCGCTTCATGGATAAGGAACTTAAAAAAATATCCCTTTTTGGATCCAACCAGGGGTTTGCGGACTTCAGTGCCGATAATACATCCATGTTGTTCCGCGGGGGGCACACCGGCAATTTTGATATTTACCTCAAGACAAAAGATCAAATTGAAAACCTGACTCATTCACCTTGGAGAGAAAATTTTCCTGCCCTTTCCCCGGATGGGAATAAGGTAGTTTATTGTTCGGATATTAACGGAAAGCGTGTCGACAGCACAATCACCACCATGAATATTCATTTCCTGGAAAAACAACCCGATCGGTCCTGGGGTGCATCAAAACAAATCACCCATTTTGAAGGACAGGAAGCCCATCCCCATTTTTCACCGGATGGATTGTACATTATTTATACCACGGAGGAGTTTGGAATAAATGATGAACAACCCCTGTCCCAGGAATTCTTTTTCAGCCCTCAGCTCTATGGGGAAATTGTTGCAAAAAGATTGGACGACGGCCAGACCTTCAGGCTTACCCATAACAAATGGGAGGACGGCGCCCCGTTGTGGGTCAAAGGATATTAATATCGTTACGGAACAGGAATATGTACGAGCATCCATTCAACCAAACGAACATTAATCGTGGCTGGCAATAAAATAACAAACCGGTTCCGGCGGCAGATGGATCTGTTCTACAGGTGCCTGGCAAAAACCTCAGTCAGCCAGACGGTGGAAAACGTACACCGGCTAAGGGTGGCCATCAAGGGAATTCGCTCCCTCCTGGTGTTGATGGACAAGGCCTGTGCAGGCGCCCTGCAAAAAAGGGACCATTTGAAGATTTATGCCCCCTTATTCAGAAAAGCGGGACAAGTGAGGGATATCCAAATCAGCCTTGGGCTTCTGAAATCAAAAAAAACTGCGTACCTGGTCCCTTATAAAAAATACCTGGGCCGGATCCTTAAAGTAAAAACCCGCCATTTGCATGCGGAAACCCTGGTCATTGACCTTAAACAACTCGATAAACTCAATCATGAGCTGGTCAATAAAATACAAAACATTCATCCCGGCTCCATACCGCAGAGCGCAGCTTCCCTGATCCAACGTCTCCTGGGGCGTGTTTATTCCTTGTCCCAAAAACCCCGGGATGTCAAAACCCTCCACGATATCCGCATAATACTGAAAACGGTACAGGAAAGCCTGGAAATCCTTCTGAGGATAAAACCGTCGCAGGATTGGAAGGCGGTGGATAGAAAGTTGAAACCTATGTATGACGCCCTCGGCAAATGGCACGACGAGGCCTTACTCATCAAATCCATCAAGGCCTACCAACATTCCTCCGGATCGGTGAATGGGCATCTGACACGACTGGCCAGCCGCCTGGAGAAGGAAAACAAGACCAGGGAAGACAAAATCTATGCACTCCTCCGGAAACTACTCCCTCCTTTCAGGCAGAAAGGGTCCCGCAAGGCAAGGTAGTTTTCATGGACGTACCGAACTCCCCAAAGGGGGGCATCCGGGATCCCCTTATGCCTGTCTCACACCTCGTACATCCTGGTTAATCCGATTTATCTAATTTTACATACTTTGGTAAAATAAATACGAAGAACCATGTTTTCCATCTGGATGCTGATCAAAGCACTGCATATTCTTGGCGGCACTTTTTGGCTCGGAGGCGCGGCGATGATTGCTGCTTTTCTATTGCCTGCGGCGAAAAAAACAGGACCGTCCGCCGGCGTTTTTATGGGCCACCTCATGCGTGATTTAAAGCTGCCCCTGGCCATGAACCTGGCCTCCTGGACCACCCTGTTGATGGGTACCCTCCTTTATTGGCGGATCACCGGAGGCTTTAAACAATGGAGCCTGCATTGGCCGGGAGGCATCGGACTCCTGATCGGGGTGATCTCAGGGGTTATCGCTTTTTTGTGGGGGACCTTCATTCAGGCCCCGAATGCCCAAAAACTCGGGGCGCTCCTCGTCCAAATGCAACAAAGCCCCAGCCCTGAATTAGGAGCTAAAGTCCAGGCCATGCAGAAAAAAATATACCTGGGAGCCTGGGTGGGCGTCCTGTTCCTGGTTTTGTCCCTGATTGGAATGACGCTGCTGCATTGATCCCGGCATGGAGGCTTTTGAAGGGGCTTGATCCGTATCTGCATCAACCCTATTACCTTTTTTTTATAATAAATTACCAAACTATCCGCTATTTTGAGGAGCTTGAAAAAACATAAGATCAATGACGATGAAAACTAAATCTTCAAGGTCCCGCCGCCGTTTCCTCCGGAACACTGTAGCCGGAGCCGGCTTGCTGGCAGGGGGAGTGCTGCCTGGTTTTTCCGCCTCGAGTTACCGGAGGATCCTTGGCGCCAATGAAAAAATCAGGGCTTCAGTCATGGGAGTCAACAGCAGGGGTTTTGCCCTCTCCCAGAATTTTGCCTATCAGGAGGACTGCGACGTGGTTCATGTCTGCGATGTGGACCATCGGGCTTCAGCCAAATGCATTAAAGGGCTGGAAGGCATTCAGGACCTAAAACCCAAAGCCTATGGGGATTTCAGGAAATCCCTGGAGAGCAGTGAGGTGGATGTCCTGGTGGTTGCAACCCCCGACCATTGGCATGCGCCCGCGGCCCTGTTGGCTATGCAGGCAGGTAAACATGTATACCTTGAAAAGCCTTGCAGCCATAACCCGCAGGAAGGAGAAATACTGGTGAAGGCTGCCCTAAAATATAAAAAGTCGGTACAGATGGGCAACCAGCGTCGATCCTGGCCCAACGTGATGGAGGGCATCGCCGAACTGAAAAACGGCATCATCGGCAGGCCCTATTTCGGCAAAGGCTGGTATACCAACAACAGGGAGTCCATTGGCACCGGCAAACTTGCTCCCATTCCGGACTGGCTGGATTGGGAACTCTGGCAGGGCCCGGCACCGCGAAAACCCTACCAGGACAATGTGGTGCATTACAACTGGCATTGGTTTTGGCACTGGGGTACCGGCGAAGCCCTCAACAACGGGACCCACATGATTGACCTGCTCCGCTGGGGACTTGGGGTGGACTTTCCGGTGAAAGTGAGTTCCAATGGCGGCAAGTACCATTTTAAAGATGATTGGGAAACCCCGGATACCCAGGTCATCAACCTGGACTTTAAAGAAGGTTCTTCGATGAGCTGGGAAGGCAGAAGTTGCAACGGCAGGCATATCGAAGGCAGCTCGGTCGGGGTGATTTTTTATGGCGAAACGGGCGCCTTAATGATCCCCAGCGGAAATGAATACAGGGTTTACGACCTGAAGAATAAACTGGTGAAGGAAAAAAAGGACAGCCGTCCCGTGGACCCGAGAGACCTTGCAAACCCGGCAGGACATCTCGACGCCTTGCACATCCGGAATTTTTTTAACCATATTACCAAAGGGGAAAAACTGAAATCCGATATTGATTCCGGCCATAAAAGCACCCTGCTGGTGCAGTTGGGAAATATTGCCCAGAGAGTCGGCCATTCCCTGGAGATCAACCCGGAGAATGGGCACATCCTGGGTGATGCGGGGGCTCAAAAGTTTTGGTCGAGGGAATATGAAAAGGGCTGGGAAATGAAATTGTAGTGGAAAGCCGTTCGGCTCTTTCAAGTCATTTTTTTATTATCCGTAACCAAAAGAGATGAAATCAAGAAGGAAATTTTTAAATACCCTGGGAACAGGGGCTTTGCTGGCAAGTTCCGGCATACCGGACCTAAAGGCATTTTCAGGATTCCGGACTTCCAAGCCCATTCGCATTGGCATCATCGGCGCGGAAAATTCCCATACTGCCGCCTTCGGAAAACTTTTCAATATCGATAAAAAATTTCCGGGAGTGGAAGTGACCATGGTTTGGGGAGAAACCGATGAATATGCACAAAAATCCATGAAAGCGGGGAATATTCCCATCCAGGTCAAAGAGACGGCAGAGATGCTGGGCAAGATCGATGCCCTGATCGTGGACCACCGTCATGCCAAATACCATCTTGAACCGGCCCGGCCATTCGTAGAAGCCGGGATCCCCACCTTCATCGATAAACCCTTTTGTTACCGGGCTTCGGAAGGATTGGCCTTTCTCCAGATGGCGAGGAAAAAGGGAACTCCGGTCACTTCATACAGTTCCGTTGCCCACAGCGACGCCACTCTGGACCTGAGAACCCAGGTGAAGGCGATGCCGGATATCAGCCAGGTGATCATCACCGGCCCCGTTGACCCGGACTCTCCTTATGGCGGCATCTTTTTCTACGGGGTGCACATGGTGGAGCCGCTGATGGTGATTTTTGGGGAAGACATCCAGGCTGTAAAAGTCAGTCGTGGCGGCAAGGCGGGAAATGCCCTCCTCAAATTCGCCTCCGGCCTGACCGCCACTTTATTATTTAAAAACAAAGCCTATGGCTGGGAAACCTATGTGGAGACCAGCAAAGCCATGGTCGAACTCAAACCTAAAGTAAAAGAAAGCGACCCGCCCAGGGCAGACGCCGATATGGTCCAGATGTTTGCGACGGGCAAAGAACCCAGGTCACAACAGAGTATATTGAACGGGATATCCGTCCTGGAAGCCCTTGAAAAATCAGTCCTGAGCGAAAAATGGACCGATGTGGAGTACCTCAATATCGAAGGATGAGCGCATCAGGGAACAATCGAATTCCTTCTTCTCCGGTCCCCCTGTTGCTCGTATTTTTTTGGGCCATGATCATTAAAGGGTAGGCCCAGGAGGCAGTTGAAGGTATACACTATGCCACAGGCCAACCGGTCCGGCTTGAGTTTAAGGGTGGCCGCATTGAGTCAATCAAAAAAATCAAAAAATGGTCCGGTCCGGCGAAGGTCTATATCGCGCCGGGTTTTTTTGACAACCAGGTGAACGGCTTCGCCGGAGTTTCCTTCTCCTTTGGCAACAGCGATCTGAGACCGGAGGATATCCTGAAGGCAACCCGTGAATTATGGAAAAAAGGGGTGACCACCTATCTGCCCACGCTGACCACCCACAGCCACGAAGTGCTGATGAAGAACTTCAAAGTGCTGGGCCAGAATTATTCGGGAGACTCCCTGTTGGGGTCCATCCCGGGCTTCCATCTCGAGGGACCTTATATCAATCCGGAAGACGGTTACCGGGGAGCGCATCCCAAAGCTTATGTGCGCCTTCCGGACTGGGAAGAGTTTATGAAATTGTACCAAGCTTCCGGGAAGAAGATCTTGCAGGTTACCCTCGCCCCTGAACTGGAAGGGGCCATGGATTTTATCAAAAAATGCAAGGAACTGGGGATCACGGTGGCTATAGGGCATCACAATGCCAACCGGAGCCAGGTGGACGAAGCCGTTGGTCTTGGAGCCCGAATTGCAACGCATCTTGGTAATGGTTGTGCCAATATGATCAACCGTCATCTCAATCCCTTATGGCCGCAACTGGCCAACGAGGATCTCCTGATCAGCATCATCTGTGACGGCTTCCATTTAAATGAAGAAGAAATCCGCGTTTTCTACAAGGTAAAAGGTCCGGAAAGGACGATCATTACTTCCGATGTCACCAGTTATGCCGCCCTTGAGCCCGGAGAATACAAAACCCAGACCGGCGAGACGATCGAACTTACCCGGGAAGGCATGCTGAGGTATCCCGCGCAAAATGTATTGTATGGATCGGCTTCACCCATTACCAAGGGCGTAGGCCATATCCTAAAGGTGACCGGCTGCTCGCTCGCGGAAGCGGTTCAAATGGCCAGCACCAATCCTGCCCGGTTATACGGCCTCACCGACCGGGGTAGGCTGGAAAAGGGTCTGCGCGGCGACCTGGTTTTGTTTACCCTGGAAGATTTTAAGCTGACCATTCAAAAAACCTACGTCCAGGGAAAAAAGGTGTTTGACCTCAATCATCCCTAATCGGACTTGCCGGACGAAGTAAAGCCACATCCCGCCATCATGAAAAACCTGTTTAAGAAAATCTCCATTGCCCTCGCCGCGGTCGGGCCAGGCCTGTTTTTGATCGGCTACAATATCGGGACCGGTAGTGTCACGACCATGGCCAAATCGGGCGCGGACCATGGAATGTCCCAGTTCTGGGCCCTGGTCCTGTCCTGCGTCTTCACTTATATCCTGATGGTGGCTTATGGCAGGCTGACCCTGGTGACCGGCAGGACCCCGCTTTATAATTTTAAGCATGAATTTAAATTCGGTTGGATCCTCGCACTGTATGTTTTGGTTGCCCTGGTGGTGGGGGAGTTGTTTGCCCTGATCGGGGTTACCGGTATTGTAGCCGACCTCTTACAGGAAGGCATTAAAATCGTATCGGGTGGGACGGTCGTTCACACAGGTTGGATTATCCTGGTCATTGTGGTGCTGATGTACCTCTTGTTGTGGTTTGGGCGGTACAAACAATTTGAGAAAGTGCTGACCGTTTTTGTGGTTTTGATGGGTCTCTGTTTTGTGCTGGTTTTTATCCTGCTTAAGCCTGATTTTGCAACCATTTTAAAGGGAATGGTTCCTCATATACCCGACCAGCCCGGGGCCCTGGGCCTTATCGCCGCCATGGCGGGTACCACCTGTTCCGCGGCGGTGTTTATCGTTCGCGGTACCGTGGTGGCCGAAAAAGGCTGGACGGCGAAAGATCTCCCGGCGGAGAAAAGAGACGCTTTCGTTTCGGCCTTTATGATGTTGTTTTTGAGCGGGATCATCATGGCGGTTTCGGCAGGTACCCTTCATGTCATGGGCTTAAGGCTCAACAATACCGTGGAGATGATTCACCTGTTTGAACCCCTGGGCGGGAAAGCGGCTGCTTTAATCCTGATCATGGGGGTGACCGGAGCAGGCCTGTCCACTATTTTTCCGATCGTATTGATTGCCCCCTGGCTGGTCAGCGATTATCTGGGTAAACCCAGGGACCTGAAGTCGCCTTTGTATCGTTGGTTGATCCTGCTTGGGCTGGTATTTTGCTTCGGGACCCTGGTTCTGAAACAAGCAGCCCCCGCCCTGATGATATTCTCACAGGCTTTCCAGGCCTGCATTTTACCTGCTGTGGCCATTCCAGCCTTGATCCTGCTTAATCGTCAAAACACCATGAAAGGGATCACCAGTGGATGGAAAATGAATCTGGGAGTGATCGCGGTCATACTGTTTTCATTCCTGACCACCTGGTTTGCCATTGTTGATCTGATTTAGTAGTCAGTAGTCAGTAGTCAATAGTCAACAGTCAATAGTCAATAGTCAATAGTCAGTAGTCAGTAGTCAATAGTCAGTAGTCAATAGTTTGTATGGTTAAAGAATTTAAATCGGATTCGTTGCGGATTAAAATATTTGAAAATGCAGAGGCATTGGGGAGGGCCGCTTCGACGGCGGTTGCGCAAAAACTGGAGGATACCATCAGGCTTAAAGGCCGCGCCAACCTCATCCTCGCTACAGGAGCTTCCCAGTTTGCCTTCCTCGAATATCTTCAAAAGGAAATGGTGGACTGGGAAAAGATCACCGTATTCCACCTGGATGAATACCTGGGCATACCGGAGTCCCATCCGGCCAGCTTTAGAAAATACCTCAAAGAACGGATTCTTGATCAGGTGCGGCCCGGCCGGGTTTATTACCTGGAAGGAGATGCGGCCGATACGGAGGCCGAAGCTGCAAGGTATGAATCCCTATTGAAGGACCATCCCATTGACCTGGCCTGCATCGGCATTGGTGAAAACGGGCACATCGCTTTCAATGATCCGCCGGTTGCGGATTTTAACGATCCCCGCCTGGTAAAAAAAGTGGCGCTGGATCAGGCATGCCGCCTCCAGCAACTGGGCGAGGGCTGGTTCCAAAGCCTGGATGAGGTTCCCACCCATGCGCTCAGCCTGACCATTCCCGCGATCATGTCCTGTACAAGCATCAGTTGTGTGGTGCCCGATGAAAGAAAGGCAAAAGCCGTATTCGGGAGCGTGCATGGAGAAATTTCCACAGCCTGCCCCGCGAGTATTTTGCGCCGGCATCCGGATACGGTTTTATATCTCGATCCGTTTTCGGCCAAATTATTGTCCTGAGATAAAGCGTTCACACAGACCCCGAACCGCCAACCCGAGGCATGGATCGGAAATTAGCGGGTATTGGATTATTCGGATTTTACCACATTCACTCCCAGCTCCTTCAATTGTTTGTCATCTATCGCCGAAGGCGCGTCGATCATCATATCCCGGCCCATATTGTTTTTCGGGAAAGCGATGTAGTCGCGGATGGAAGTTTGTCCCTGCATCACCGCGCACAGGCGGTCGAAGCCAAAAGCGATACCCCCATGGGGCGGTGCTCCGAATTCAAACGCATTCAGTAAAAACCCAAACTGATCCTGGGCCTGTTCGGGAGTAAACCCAAGCAGGGAAAAATTTTTGGATTGCAAACCCCGGTCGTGAATCCGGATGGAACCGCCACCGATCTCTGTGCCGTTGATCACCAAATCGTACGCGTCAGCCCGAATGCCGGCAAGCACCGCGCGGTCATCGCTGGCCATTTTTTCGATATCCCCGGTTTTGGGAGAAGTGAAGGGGTGGTGCATGGCGAAGAACCGACCTGCTTCTTCGTCCCATTCCAGCAAGGGAAAGTCTAAGACCCAAAGCGGTTTGAAATCACCGGCCTGGATCAGAAAATGTTTCCTTCCCAGTTCCAGTCGTAATTCTCCAAGTTGTTTAGGGGTCTTGTCTTGTTCGCCGGAGAGGATAAACAAGATATCGCCCGGTTTGGCACCGGTAAAATCAGCCCAGGCACGAAGATCCTCCGCGCCGTAAAACTTATCCACACTGGATTTAAAGCTCCCGTCTTCCAGGCATTTGACATAGATCAGTCCTTTGGCGCCGATCTGTGGGCGTTGAACCCATTCGGTGAGTTCTTTGATTTCTTTATTGGAATAATGGTCCGCTTCTCCGGACAGCACCAGGGCGCCGATGTAAGCCGCCTGGTCAAATATGGAGAAACCTTTGCCTTTGGCCTTTTCATTCAACTCATGGATGGGCATACCGAATCGAAGGTCCGGCTTGTCCACCCCATACCGTTGCATGGCCTCGTCATAACTCATCCTCGGGAAGGCGCCGAGATCGACCTCCAACATGGACAAAAACAAATGGTGGATCAGGCCCTCAAAAGTCTGGAGGATGTCTTCCCGGTGTACAAAGGACATTTCACAGTCGATCTGGGTAAACTCCGGTTGCCGGTCGGCCCGCAGGTCTTCGTCCCGGAAACATTTGACGATCTGGAAGTATTTGTCCATCCCGGCGACCATCAATATCTGCTTAAAGGTCTGAGGGGACTGCGGCAGGGCGTAAAACTGGCCGGGGTTGAGCCTGCTCGGGACTACAAAATCCCTGGCGCCTTCGGGGGTGCTTTTGATCAGGAAGGGGGTTTCGATCTCAATAAAACCATGTCCCGACAGGTATTTCCTGGTCTCCAATCCGAGCACGGAACGGAAGATGATTTTGGATTGAACGCTGTGCCTGCGGATGTCCAGGTAACGGTATTTCATGCGCAGGTCATCCCCGCCGTCGGTATCCTCAGTTATGGTAAATGGGGGCACCTTGGCCGCATTGAGCACTTCCAGGTTTTTGGCCAGGATCTCAATTTCCCCGGTAAGCCTTTTCAGGTTTTTGGCGCTTCGCTCCCTCACTTCGCCCGTGACCCGGATCACATATTCCCGGCCCAGTTTTCTGGCTTCCTCACAGAGGGCGGCATCCGAGTCCATATTGAAGACGATTTGCGTAATTCCATATCGGTCCCTCAGGTCCATAAAGGTCATGCCGCCAAAGTCGCGGCTGGCATCCACCCAACCGCTTAAAGTCACGGTTTGCCCCGCATTTTCAATCCTCAGCTCTCCGCAAGTATGCGTCCTGTACATATCTGTATGGTTTGGTTAATTTTCCGCAAAGGTAAATCAATCGGGAGACTATGACTTCTCATCTGTATAAGAGGAAAGCTTCCACCCTTTCGGCCCAACTGGGAACGGCCAATAAATCATCCAGCTCATCCAGATGACGGAGCGGTTCGTTTTCCAACCAGGACTTTAAGCCTTCACCACCGGACAGCAATTCAAAATGCCGGGCGCCGGATGGATTGACCAGGGTGGGGTAGGGTACCCACGAAAAATGATCGGGATAGCTGGTCCTCAGCAAGGCTAAAAGGATCATGCCTGTTTTTACCGGCCGAAAGACAGCAGGGTCTGTCACCCGGAGCCGGAGGCCTTCGCCAGACAGACCCGGGTATTGCCCCTGAGGTTCCACGCATCGATAAGGCAGCGCTTCCATCCCCGGTGGTGTGTACAAGTTAAAGGCATCGGTCAGTTCTTCCGCCCGAATCCAGGGCGCATGGGCTACTTCGAATGACCCGGGCCCGCCACGGTCTACGGAAACATTGGTAGCCTCCAGGAAACAAAGGCATGGGTAGGTCAGATAGCTAGTGGGGGAAAGCAGTGCAGGGGAGGGTGGTTTGAAGGGGTATCTCCAGTCGAGAATGGTATCCATTCGGTTCCAACCTTCGGTTTTGATGATTTGCAAAGAAAGCTTTTCCAGGCCCATTTCATACTTCAACAACAAGGCAAGTTCTCCCATGGTGAGGCTGAACCGGATGGGAATGTTCCATCTCCCTATGAACGAATAGTAGCCCGGTGTGATCATTGGGCCTTCAGCCCGGGACAAGTCGGCGCCCAGCGGATTGGGCCGGTCCAGGATGATCAGCGGAAGTCCTTCTTTATCGCACCATTCCATCATGTAAGACATGGTCCACAGGTAGGTATAAAATCGAACGCCGGCATTTGGCAGGTCGAACAGGATGGCGTCCAGGCCTGAGCGCGTCTCAGGCGGGGGTTCCAATCGGTCTCCGTAAAGACTGGTCACCGGTATCCCTGAACCGGGATCTGTCCGGTCTGGCTGTGCAGCGCCATCCACGCCCCTGGCCTGGAGTCCGTGTTCCGGTGAAAAGAGCCGGGTGATCCGGTATCCTGCCTTGAGCAGGGCCTGTTTTACCGGCATGCCTGATTTATTGACGGCAGAATCATTGGTCACCAATCCATAAACAAGGGAGGGATCAGGCGGACTTGAGGTTTCCATCCGGTCGATTCCGCATAATAATTCCTTTTCCGGAGCCCAGGCGTCCATTTTGTATCTTCCCAAAAGATTTCAAATGAATGAAATGGACCTTTACCTCTTTACTGTTTGTTTTATCCGCATCGGCCTTTGGCCAGCTTTCCAAAACCGAACTATATAAAAACATCGATCGACGGGATGCTGAATATTCCGGCATTGCCCAAAACATCTGGGATTATGCCGAAGTGGGATTCCAGGAATTTAAGAGCAGCAACCTCCTCAAATCGCTCTTGAAAAAGGAAGGGTTTTCAATTCAGGATAGCGTCGCGGGAATGCCGACGGCGTTTATTGCGTCCTTTGGAACCGGTAAACCGGTGATCGCCCTCCTTGGAGAATACGATGCGCTGCCGGGGCTGTCCCAGGATAGGGTGCCTTATTTAAAAATATTGGACGGAAAACCGGCGGGGCATGCCTGCGGCCATCATTTGTTTGGAACGGCTTCTGCCGCCGCGGCGATCGAAGTTAAAAACTGGTTGAAAGCATCCGGGACCGTGGGAACCATCCGATTTTATGGCAGCCCTGCCGAAGAAGGCGGTTCAGGAAAGGTATACCTGGTGAGGGAAAATCAGTTCAGGGATGTGGATGTGGTTTTGCATTGGCATCCCGCGGACGCAAACAATGCTTCAGCCAGCCCCTCCCTGGCCAATAAAACCGCCAAATTCAGGTTCTACGGGGTGGCTTCCCATGCGGCTATGTCTCCTGAACGGGGCAGGTCTGCCCTGGATGGCGTGGAGGCCATGAATGCCATGGTCAATTTGATGAGGGAACACATACCCTCCGATGCACGCATTCATTATGTCATCACCAGGGGCGGGGAGGCTCCCAATGTAGTGCCGGCCTTTGCGGAAGTCTATTATTATGTGAGGCACCCCAGGGTGGAGACGGTGTCCTCCATCTGGGAAAGAATTGAAAAGGCGGCTCTGGGAGCTGCCATGGGTACGGAAACAAAGGCAGAATGGGAAATCATCAGCGGGGTTTACAACCTCCTTCCTAACGCTGCTATTTCCGGCCTTATGGATAAAAATCTCAGGATCTCGGGAGGATACTCCTATATACCGGAAGAAAAGGACTTCGCGGTAAAAATTCAATCCACATTCAGAGGGACATTGAAAGACCTCTCCGGTACCTCTGCGATTGCCCCATTTGCAGTAAGCGATGTCCCATGGCCGGCTTCCACCGACGTGGGGGATGTCAGTTGGGTGGTGCCTACGGCAGGACTGAGTACGGCGACCTGGGTGCCGGGCACCACGGCTCACAGCTGGCAGGCCGTCGCCGCCGGAGGAACCTCCATTGGTATAAAAGGCATGCTGGTTGCCGCCAAAACCCTGGCAGGCACTGCCGTCGATTTATTCAACGAAAGCGGTTTAATCGAAGAGGCCTGGAAAGAACTGAAAATGCGCCGTGGAGAACCTTTTGAATACAAACCGATGATTGGCGACCGGAAGCCCGCATTGGACTATAGGAATTGAGGAAGCAGTTATTTTTTTACTAAGATGACCGGGAGAACCCGGCGTAAAAACTCCTCAGGGTGCTAGGGGATCCAGGTCCCAAAGGGTGGCTTTAGCCTGGAATTGTTTTCCATTAATTCTGAATTTCTGGAGTGCACCCGGAGCAAAAAACACGGAGGTGAGAGCCGCTTTTCCCTGATCTGCAAAGATTTCTAAGGAATATCGGTCAATAAGGATTTGAAGGGTGAGGTTGTGTCCCGGGCTCACACCGGTACACTCAATGGAAGGGTAGGCCTGGTGAAAAGCAAGGGATTTACTGGTACGGTCAAGACAGAGTTGGCGACGGGTCGCATCCCAGGTCACCAGCAATTTGGCTTTCTTTCCAAAATCAAAATCGAGTACAACCCCCTTGTGGGAATCCAGGCTGATCTGCCATTCCATTGCCGGGGAGGTCTGTATTTCCCAGGTGTCAAATTTTGTACCCTGATCGGCGTGGTATTCCCTCTCCTTCTTCCTGATGGCCTGCAGGCTTTCCACCGGGGCCTGGAGGAGCCGGTAAGATCCATCGGACTCCCTTTGAATTCCAAGTTCCCGGGCGGTGGTCATCATGCCTTTCCAGCTTTCAGTCGGGTTTTGGTTGGCATAGGCCCAGTTGTTCATCCATCCGAGCAAGATCTTTTTTTGATCCGGGGACTGATAAAAAGGGATCGCGGCGTAAAAATCCTTGCCGGCATCCACCCGGTTGACCTGGTCCAGTGCGTGGTCGCAGCGGAAGGAGGTGCCGTCAAAATCACCGGTAAAATATCGCATGGATGAAAATTCCCGGTTGGTGGAAATGAGCAAAACCCATTTGGTTTTGTCTTTTTGGTTTTTTACCGGAAGGGAGAACAGGGCCGGACATTCCCAAATTTCTTTGAAGGAAGGATGGCCTCCAAAATCGCTGAGCAAATCCCATTTGATCAGGTTTTTTGATGCATAAAACTGCACCTTGAATTCCTTGGGCAGGACCACGGCCATGATCCATCGGGCGGTCGGTTCGTGCCAGAAAACATTGGGATCCCTGAAATCCTGTTTTTTGAGGTCCAGTACCGGATTGTTTTTAAACAGGTTCCAATGGAGGCCGTCATCGGTGCTGTATGCGATATGTTGTGCCTGGTGGCCCTCCCGGTGAGCGGTGTATAAGGCCACCAGCGGTCCGCGGGAGGCAGACCCCAGGCTGCTTGAATTTTTCTGGTCATGGACGACGCAGCCTGAAAAAATCATATGGTCTTTTTGTTCCGGGATGGCTACGGGCAGGTGCGTCCATTGAACCAGGTCCTTGCTTTTGGCATGGCCCCAGGTCATATGTCCCCATTCATTGCCGAAGGGATTGTGCTGGTAAAACAAATGGTATTCTCCTTTGTAATAAATCAGGCCGTTTGGGTCATTGATCCAAAACTGTGGGGCAGTAAAATGGAAAACGGGTCTTGGAGATTCCGGAACGCTCCCCTGAAATGCTGACATACAAAAGACAGTCAAAATTAGAACAAGTTCTGCCAATTTTCTCTTCACCCGTTTAAAGATAAATTCAGGAATCATACATTAAATCAATTATTTCCGCAATTTGGCAATAAAGGTTTTTTGTTCTGTTCAGGAAGAAAGCCAGGCAATTTGGCGGAACATTATTTCATAACCAATTTAAGGTTATTATTGCTAAAAATTCAAAACGTCACTCATGTCCAAAGGAATTTCTTTTATTCTTCTGTCTGTATTGTTCCTGGCTTGTTCGACTTCCCGAAAATCAAGGGTAGCCGAAATCAAGCTTTCGGGGCCCACTGCTACCCCTGTCCTTCCTCAACCGGCCCGGGATACACTTAAACCCAAAGCCGATACGGCTTCTGTGGAATCCGGCCGGCGCGCTCCGGCTGCGAAAAACGGGATAAGACCTTATGTTGAGATCATCACATCCAAATCGGTCAGCAGGCCGGGAATGTTCCAGGTACACCAGGTGGAGGACCGCTATTATTTTGAAATTCCGGACTCCATGATGGGCCGGCCCATGCTGGCGGTCACCCGTTTTGTCCGCACTCCGACCTCAGCCGGATATGGCGGGGAATTGTTAAACCGGCAGATGATCCGTTTTGAAAAGGGTACCGAAAAAAAAGTCTTTGTCCGGGCCACCGCCCTGGTCAACACGGGATCGGATACTTCAGCCCCAATTTATAAAGCGGTCCTGAACAGTAACCTGGATCCCATTGCCGCCGCTTTTGATATCAAGGCCATCCGGAAGGATACCAGCGTATTGATCGACGTGACTGACTTTTTCTCCGGGGATGTTCAAATCGTCGGTTTCAGCAATCCCATAAAGACCAGGTACAGGATGGGCGGTCTTCAGTCCGACCGCTCATTTATTCAATCCATAAAACCCTATCCCATCAACATCGAAGTAAAAACGGTGAAAACCTATGCCATTTCACCGCCACCTAACAGCAGCGGCCCGGGCAGCCCTCAGACGGTCACCCTGCCGGGGGCGACGGCCTCGGGCTTCGCCTCCATGGAACTGAACACTTCACTCATCCTACTTCCCAGGGAGCCCATGCGGAAAAGGTTGTTTGATCCCCGAATCGGTTATTTTTCCACGGGATATACGGTCTATGATGAAGAGGGACAGCGCACCGAGGATCCCAGTTTCGCGGTCCGCTGGAGGCTGGAGCCCAAAAATGAATCCGACGCGGAGAGGCAGCGAAGGGGAGAACTGATCGAGCCCGCCAAACCCATAGTTTATTATATCGACCCGGCAACCCCGAAAAAATGGAGGAAATACCTGATCCAGGGAGTCAATGACTGGCAGAAAGCTTTTGAACAAGCCGGTTGGAAAAATGCCATCCGCGGGGAAGAATTCCCGGAGCACGACAGCACCATGAGCCTTGAAGATGCCCGGTTTTCCGCCATCCGGTATTTTGCCTCACCGGTTGAAAACGCCTACGGACCCAATATCAATGACCCCAGGTCCGGGGAGATCATCGAAAGCCATATCGGCTGGTATCACAATGTCATGAAACTGCTCAACAAATGGTACCGAACCCAGACTGCCGCGGTAGACCCCAAGGCCAGGCCGAATGAATTCGAAGATGAACTGATGGGTCAACTGATCCGCTTTGTAGCCTCGCACGAAGTGGGACACACCATAGGGCTGCGGCACAATTTCGGAGCTTCCAGCGCCACTCCGGTGGAGAAGCTCAGGGATAAAAAATATATATATGAAAACGGCCATACTTCTTCCATCATGGATTATGCCCGGTTCAATTATGTAGCCCAGCCCGAGGACAGCGTCACGGACCTTTTCCCCAGGATCGGAGATTACGACAAATGGGCCGTGGAATGGGGATATAAACCCATCTATGGGACCATGGATGAAAAGGAAGATCAGCAAATACTCAATAAATGGTTCCTGACCAAAGCCTACCCCAACCGGCGACTGTGGTTCCTTACCGAGATCAATCCCTATGACCCCAGGGCACAGAATGAAGACCTGGGAGACAATGCCATGCTTGCCTCCGAGTATGGGATTAAAAATCTCAAACGGATCGTTCCTCAATTGCCGGACTGGACCCGGGAAGAAGGCCAGGATTTTAAGGTGCTTAAAGAAGCCTATGAATCGGCGGTGGATCAGTTTCGGCGCTACCTCGGTCACGTGACCAAATACGTAGGGGGTATTTACGAAACGCCCAAGACTTTCGAACAAAACAGCCCGGTGTATGAACCTACGCCCGCCCCCCTTCAGCGGGATGCGGTAAGGTTTTTATCCCGCCACATTTTTAACACGCCGGAATGGCTGATCGATCCGTCCATTTTA
>Ga0116144_10003045_pt1 | contig 17227 bp, 15 predicted proteins | sample AD_UKC035_MetaG_FD_89746 | JGI IMG/M metagenome (GOLD analysis project Ga0116144, IMG submission 89746) | Active sludge microbial communities of municipal wastewater-treating anaerobic digesters from USA - AD_UKC035_MetaG | ecosystem: Engineered > Bioreactor > Anaerobic > Digestate | place: USA...
ACCGGGAGGTAAGGCCGCCCGAAGAAGGTGCACCCCACCCCGACCGGTCACCTCACACCGGGAGTCTGCGCGCACTCGTTCATTCCACGACGATTCGAGCCGTCAGGAGGCGACCCTCCGCCTCGAGACGTGCCATGTAAAGACCGGCCGGCAAGCTGCCCAGGTCCACGGAAGTCATGCTCAACGAGCCCGCACCGTTCACCACTTGGGTATGCACCAGTCGACCGGCGCGGTCCAGGATGGAGAGGCGACCGAGGCGCACCTCCTGACCAAGGACCATGTTCAACTGACCGTTCACCACCGGATTGGGATACACCGCCAGCCGATCAGATGTCTCCTCACCCACCGAGACGCTGCTCACCAGTTCCTGGTTGAACGTGATGTCGCCATTGGCGCTTCCGCCGTAACCGGTGAAGACGAGCTTCCAGATGTTGGATGCCCTGTCCTGCACGAAATAGGTGCGGTCCTGCGCATACTCGTATTGGAAGGTGGTCATGTTGAAGCTCTTCCAGTCGGAACCGATCACATTGATGGCGGTGTCCATGTCTGCGCTGTTCCACATAGCCTCACTGGTCGGTACGTCATCCACTTGCATGGCGGTCACCTCCTTGTTCTGCAATACGCCGGTCACCGGGTAGGCGGTGGGCACCATGCTGATGTACTTCGTGAAGAGCAGGTCCCAGTCGGCGGCCATTGGTTCCGGATCGACCGTCCCGCCCGTGGCAAAACTGTAGTAGCCGAAGTTCTTTCCGGAGAAGGCCGACTTCAACAAGGTCGCGTCCTGCTGGTCGGCACCATCGATGCCGGCGTAGGTGAAGGAGTAGGTGCCGCTCGCCAGGGAATTGATCCGGAGCTTCCTGAATCCACCTTCCGCATCCTCAATGGCGTAGATCCGGGCACCGATGATGGTGTGCGTAACAGGGTTGTAATTCCCCCAGCCCACGTTAAGACCGAGCGGATCCTCCAGGTCGTTCCCATGGGTCAAGGCACCCGCTGACCAGTAGATCTCACTGTTCTGGATCTCCGTCCAATTCTCCACATCCGGCACGGTCACCAGGTCCCACTCGTCGATGGCCGCCGTGGTCTCATACACCTTCAACCCCTTCGCGGTATTGACGAGGACGGAGGAGTTGAACGCATTGATCTCGAAGGCGAGGTCCCAGTCGGCCAACGGGATGCTTGACTGTTCACCCTGTTCGAGGCTGTAATAGGTCTGGATGGCACTTCCAGCGCCGGTGGAGACGGTGACTGATTGAGCCAGGATCACGGTGGGCAGCAGTGCGGAGGCGAGGAGGGTAGCGAGCTTCATACGGTCGGTTCCAATTGAGACCACAAAGCAACGGCCCACCACCACCCGCAGGCAATAGCCCGATCGTGTCAAAGCCCCTCGTTCCGTCATGGAACTGCAACAACCGGACGGTAGGGGGTCCGCTCCTAGTACAGCAGGAGGAACCGGTCCTCCAGGACCCCCGCCCTTGTCCGCGTATCCAGGAACCGGAAAGAGAGTCGCTGAGCCGGGAAGTTCTCAAGATGGACCTCCCGTTCCGGAACGAGGCCCGCGTCGATCAACTCCTTTCGATGGGGCGCGTCGGTATACACCACAACGCCCGGAGCAAGGACGAGCCTCGCCTCCCGCGCATCGCTCAACCAGGGCACCGGGTAGCCTGCGTAATAGTCCATGGCCGTACCGCTCACTTGCAAGCCGAAGAAGCGGTCGGGTCCGAGCTCCATTTGCGCCGCCCACTGACCGGCTTTGGCGTTCGCCTGGTAGTGCAGCAGGTTCGGGTAGAAGTGCCCGTTCAGGACAAGCCCCCCACCGATCATCACGATGAAGGTCGCTTGCAGGATCCCCTTGCGGCTGGTCGCCCTGCGGTATACCAACGCGGCCAGGGCCCCGGAAACCAGCATGATCAGAACGAAGGGCCATCGGCCTTCCGGAAAGACCGCGAACGCGATCAGGAAGCCTGCGGACCAGAGCGCGAACACAAGGACCAGATGCGCCTGCCGCAACCAGTTGGGGAAGCTCCCATGGAAGGCGCGCGCACCGATCACCGCAAAGAGAGGAAGGACGACGTAGAGGTAGTGCGGCAGCTTGAAGTGCGAAAGGGAAAGCGCGAAGAACGCCAGCACCGACCCGATCAGGCTGGCGTGCTCCGGCAATGGCTTGCGCAGGATCACCGAACGAAGCCCGCACCAGATCCCGGCCAACACGAACACCGACCATGGCAGCAGCTGCCACGGAAGTTCATGCGTGAAGAACAGCACGGTACTGTCATCCTCCCATCGGTTCTCGCCGGTGATCCGCCCGAAGCTCTGTTCCCAGAAATAGAATCGCAAGCCATGCCAGCCGAACTGCTCATACAATCCGATGCACATGGGTGCCAAGGCAAGCAACAGCACCGCAGGCGCCACTAGAACACGGGCATCGAGGATCCGCCTCCAGCCACGGCTGAAGAGGAGTTGTCCCCCGATCGCAAGCACGGGGACCATCAGACCGATCGGCCCCTTTGCCAACAGGCCGGCGGCCAGGGCAAGTGCGCAACCGACCAGCTGCCACCATCGCTTCTTTTCGACCCAGGCGACCCCAAGCCAGATGGCGGTGATCACGGATCCAGTGAGGAGCGTATCGCAGCGCACATCGGTACACATGAGGAAGAAGGCCGTGGAGCAACCGAACATGACCGCGGCCGTACCGGCGACCTCATGGCCGTGATGCATCCGTGTGAAGCGATACGTTGCGAACATGCCGAGGAAGGCGAACAGGAGGCTCGGCAGCCGATAGCTCCAATCGTGCACACCGAAGGCCGCGAAGGACATGGCGGATGACCAGAAGAGCAGTGGCGGCTTGTCGAGGTAGTCGTTCCCGCGATAGTGCAATTCCAGATACTCGCCGCTTCGGAGCATGTCCCGGGCCATGCCGGCGTATTGTGCCGCATCCACCTCCATCACGTCCAGGCCGGCACCGAGCACCACGACGGCGACGATGGTCATCACCTGGAACCAGAGGGCGCGGGTGGTCACGGCGACGAAAGTACAAGGCTTGTTAATGGCCTGATCCCACCAGGAGCGGGGGTCGTAACATTGCATGGACCACATGGGGCGCCGTGCGATAGCCACCTTGATGTTGCTTGCCACGTTGAGCGTGATCGGCGTGGTGGTCATCCAACTGCTATGGCTTCAACAGGCCTCGCGCTACCGTGAGGAGCAGGTGGAACTGAACCGCGAACAGGGGGTCCAGCTAGAGAAGCAGTTCAACGACCGTGTGGTGATGGCCCTCACCGACGTCACCGAACGGATCCTGTCCATCACCAAGGACCCGACGGACCTGTTCGACGCGGTGAAGCAGGTGCGACCGAACTACTTCGCCGTATCGATCAACGATACGGTGCATCCTTATCTGTTGGAAGCGATGCTACGAAAGGAGTTCAGCCGGCGCAACATCCAGGAGGACTTCGAATACGGCATCTACGATTGCTTCACCGACAGCATCGTTTATGGCAACTACGTGTCCGTGGACAGCGCCGTCACCGACACGGTGGCGCATAGTCAGCTCCAGAAGCTCGACAAGGATGGGCACTATTTCGGCGTGTACTTCCCGAGGCGGAAGAGCACTTTATGGGAGGAGGAGGCCGGAACGTGGATGTGGATCTTCCCGTTCGTCGTCACGCTCATCGTGTTCAGCTTCTTCGCCTACAGCGTGTGGGTGATACTCCGACAGCGGAAGCTCAGCGAGATGAAGAACGACTTCATCGGCAACATGACGCATGAGCTGAAGACCCCTATCAGCACCATCGCCCTGAGCAGCGAGGTCCTGGGCGACCCCGACATCGTGAAGGAACCGGACCGGTTGCGGCAATACGCCCGGATCATCCGCAGCGAGAATGAACGCCTGCGCATCCAGGTGGAAAGGGTGCTGCAGCTGGGGTCCATGGACAAGGACAAGCTGGAGCTGAAGCGGGAGCGGGTGGACATGCACGTCATCGCCCGGGAGGTGGAGGAGCACTTCCACCTGCAGGCCCAGGAACGGAACACGACCATCACACTTCGTCTGGAAGCCACCGACCATACCGTGCACGGCGACCGCATGCACCTTACCAACGCGGTGACCAACCTGATCGACAACGCGCTGAAGTATGGTCGGGAGGGCGGCCACATCGAACTGATGACCTCCAGCCGTGGGCGGGAGCTCCTGCTCTCCGTATCCGATGATGGTATCGGCATCCGGAAGGAGGACCTGCGGCACATCTTCGAACGTTTCTACCGGGTGCATACCGGAAACGTGCATGACGTGAAGGGGTTCGGACTTGGCCTGCATTATGTGAAGCAGATCGTCGAGGCCCATGGTGGAGGTGTGTCTGCCCGGAGCGAGTTCGGCAAGGGCAGCACCTTCATGCTCTCCCTTCCCATTTCACCGTGACCATTCGATCCAACCATGAGCGAACAGAAAGCGAGCATACTCCTGGTGGAGGACGACCAGAACCTGGGCTTCGTGATCCAGGATGCCCTCAAGCGGAAAGGGTACAACGTCCATCTTTGCCGGGACGGCAAGGAAGGGTTGAAGCAGTTCAACGAAACGGTCTATGACCTGTGCGTGCTGGATGTGATGCTTCCATCCAAGGACGGGTTCAGCCTGGCCGAGGACATCCGGCTGACCAACGCCGAGGTGCCGATCGTCTTCCTCACGGCCAAGAGCCAGACCGAGGACCGTATCGCTGGTTTCAAGGCCGGCGGGGATGACTACCTCACCAAGCCGTTCAGCCACGAAGAGCTCCTCCTGCGCATTGAAGCCATCCTGCGCCGGACCCAGGGGCGCACGGAGGATCAGCGGGGACGCGAGCTCTTCGAGATCGGTGCCTTCACCTTCGATCATCGCAACCTGATGCTGAGCCATCCTTCGGAGGAACGTAAGCTCACCAAGAAGGAAGCCGAAGTGCTCCGACTGTTGTGCATGCATCAGGACAATGTGCTGCCACGTGAACTGGTGCTGAACATGGTGTGGGGAGATGATACCTACTTCCTCGGTCGGAGCCTGGACGTCTTCATCAGCCGTCTTCGGAAGTATCTGAAAGCGGATCCATCGGTACGGATCGTCAACGTCCATGGCGTCGGTTTCAAGTTGCACGTCGGTTGATCCAGCAGCGCTGATCGACCGATGTCGGTTCATCACGATCGAGCATTCGCAATTCGTACGGTGCGCTGAATGGCTGATGCACCAACGCTTTCCGAACGACGTCATCGATCGGCGTCACACGATGATCACACACGATGACGATCGAGTGATCGAAGAGAGCGCTTCCGTTCCGACCGCGTTGATCGATCGCTCATCGTCATCGACCTTCATCGCGGGTAACGATATCAACAATATTTGGTGGAACATTTTTTAACGCGAGCGCGTACACATTCGCGTCAACGCAGTTACGTTTGACACAAACAAACCCATTCGCCATGGCCAAGAAGGCAGCAAAGAAGGCAGCTAAGAAAGCTGCTCCGAAGAAGGCAGCTAAGAAAGCCGCTAAGAAAGCAGCCCCTAAGAAGGCAGCTAAGAAAGCCGCTAAGAAAGCTGCGAAGAAGAAGTAAGCAGCGTTCACGAACGCAAGGAAGGCCCCGAGAGATCGGGGCCTTTCGCTTTTGATGCACCACCGTTCCATCGTTGTCCGATGCGGTGTATCATCGGATGGCGATGATCGGGATCGCGATCATCGCTCCCATGCACCTCCCACTGTCATGCGATGGACGCATTCATCACCGTAGGATACCGGTGGTCCGCTACTGGTGTTCCAAGGCGATCGAGGACGAAGCTCCCACCTCCGTTCCGCAGAGCATCGAGCGGGCCGGGCCACGATCACCCGCCATGCGAAAGGGCCGCCTGATCAACAGACGGCCCTCCGCAATCCTCGGATCGACCTGTCAACCTCCTGACAGGAGACGCTTCACCACCGCGGCCACCGCGCTGCCGTCAGCCCTTCCCGCGACGCGCTTGCCGGCCTCCCCCATCACCCTGCCCATGTCGGCCATGCCGGTCGCGTTCAGCGCGGTGATCGAGTCACGCACCAGGCGTTCCATCTCGACCTCGCTCAACCGCTCCGGCAGATAGACCTCGATGACGCGTGCCTGCACCTCCTCTTCCGAAGCGAGGTCGGTCCTGCCCTGCTGGTGATAGATCGCCGCGCTCTCCATGCGCTGCTTGTGCAGCTTCTGGAGGATGCGCATGCCGGCGGCCTCATCCAGACCCGACTGTCCACCTTCCTTGGTCAGTTCGAGCAGGATGGCGCTCTTGATCGCCCGCAACGCGTTCAACCTGTCCTTCTCCCGGGCAAGCATCGCCGCTTTGATGTCGGCATCGATCCGTTGCTGCAGATCCATGTGCGCGGTATCAATCAACGTTGTCGTGGAGGAAGGGGTTGTTCCGGCGCAGCTCCACACGCCGGTCACCGTTCTCATCCTTCTCCTCGCTCAGCGTGTAACGGCTCACATTGCTGTCGGTGCTGTGCGTGCCTTCATTGAGCGTGATGTTCTTGCGCTTGTATGCCGGCTCACGCTCCAGGTCGCTGAGCCCGTTCGGTGTGCGCAGGCGCATGTTCAGTTCACGCACCTTGGCAACGCGCTGTTCCACCCGGTTCTGGTGTTCGGCCGGTGTAAGGCGCGCCTCGGAGACCTCGCCACGCACTTCCGCGGCGCCATCGTTCAGGACCTCATCCGTGGTGTTGTCATACAGGGTGAACACCCGCTTCTCCGAACTCTCCATCGGCGATGAACCCTCGCTCACCGGCTGCTTCACCTCGGACGGTCCAGACCTTGCCGGTTCCTGGCGCGGCTGTGGGAAGTCGAGCGTCGGCTGCTTGCTCGCCTGGTCGTTCATCACGGGTGCCTCCTCCTCCTTCCTGGTCTCCACCTTCGCCTCCACCGGCTTCAGATAGGGTTCGAGGACCGCCGGTTCCTCAATGGCAGGCGGTGCCACAGGCGCCTGGGGCGCACTCATGTTCACCGGGTTCAGGATGGGTTGCGTGATCATCGTCGGACGATCGGCATCCAATGGGATCACCGTGCGCGTGCCCAGCTCCGTGGCGATGGCGCCGGTCTCCGGGTTGATCTGGAATCCCGTGGCGATGACGGTGATCCGGATCTTGTCACCCAGGTTCTCGTCCTTGCCATAACCCCAGATCACATCGGCGGAACTGCCTGCGGCCTCCTGGATGTGGTCGGTGATCTCGGTCATCTCGTCCATCGAGAGGGCACGCTCGCCATGGGTCACGTTCAACAGGACGTACTTGGCACCCTTGATGTCGCTGTCGTTCAACAGCGGGGAGGAGAGCGCCTCGTGTGCGGCGCGCAGGGCGCGGTCCTCCCCATCCGCTTCGGCCATGCCCATGATGGCGACTCCGCTGCGGGTCATCACGGTGCGCACGTCCTCGAAGTCCACGTTCACCTTGCCGATCTTGTGGATGATCTCGGCGATGCCACGAGCGGCGGTGGACAGCACGTTGTCGGCATGTTCGAACGCATTGTCCAATGACAGGTCGCCGTAGAGGTCGCGCAGCCGGTCATTGTTGATCACCAACAGGGTATCCACGGCGTTGCGCATCTCCTCGATGCCGGCTTCGGCCTGGTTCTTCCGCTTGCGGCCCTCCCACTGGAACGGGCTGGTGACGATGCCGACGGTGAGGATGCCCATGTCGCGGGCGATCTTGGCGATGACGGGCGCTGCACCCGTACCCGTGCCGCCACCCATGCCGGCGGTGATGAAGACCATCTTGGTGCGGGCGCTGAGGAGTGCCTTGATCTCATCGATGTTCTCCTGTGCGGCCTGATTGCCACGCTCGGGGATGGAGCCGGCCCCGAGCCCTTCCGTGAGGCTGAGACCGAGTTGAAGCTTCACAGGGATCGGGCTCACATCCAGGGCCTGACGGTCGGTGTTGCAGATGATGAAGTCAACGCCCTTGATGCCTTGGGCGAACATGTAGTTGACGGCGTTGCTGCCGCCACCGCCCACGCCGATCACCTTGATGATCGAGCTGAGCTCACGGGGAAGGTCGAATTTCATGACGTTGGTATTTGGAAGGTGAACGGGAAGGATCGGTTCAGTTCTCGTCGTCCTTGAGGATCTCGGACGCGCTGTTGATGATGTTGCTGAAGAAGCCGCTGAGCGGTCCCTTGGAATGACCCTTCACGGCGACTTTCGCCGTGCGTTCGTTGGCCACCTCGAACTGCTTCGGTCGTTTGCGCTCCAGGTAGTCGAAGCCCTTCATCACGAGACCGACGCCGGTGGCGTAGAGCGGACTCGTCACCGCTTCCACGTTGCTCTTGGCCAGGTGCTCGTTCGGGTATCCGATGCGAGTGCTCATGCCGGTCATGTACTCCACAAGCTGCTTGAGGTGCTTCAGCTGCGAGCCGCCACCGGTGAGGACGACGCCCGCGATCAGCTGCTTCTCGATGCCGCTGTTCTTGATCTCGAAGTAGACATGGTCCAGGATCTCCTCCATGCGGCTCTGGATGATCTCGGCGAGCGTACGCAGGCTGATCTCCTTCGGATCGCGGCCGCGCAGCCCGGGGATGCACACCACCTCGTTGTCCTTGTTCTCGGAGGCCAGCGCACTGCCGAACTTGGTCTTCAGTAGTTCGGCCTGGTCACGCATGATGCCACAGCCCTGGCGGATGTCCTCGGTGATCACATTGCCGCCGAAGGGGATCACGGCGGTGTGGCGGATGATGTTGTCGAAGAAGATGGCGATGTCGGTGGTCCCACCACCGATGTCGACAAGCACCACGCCAGCCTCCTTCTCCTCGGAGCTCAGCACCGCATCGGCGCTGGCCAGCGGCTCAAGGATGAGCTCGGTGACATTGAGTCCCGCCCGGTGCACGCACTTGTTGATGTTGCGCGCGGCGGTCACCTGACCACTGATGATATGGAAGTTGGCCTCCATGCGGATACCGCTCATGCCGATCGGGTCCCGGATGCCCTGTTCGTTGTCCACGATATACTCCTGCGGTAGCACATGGATGATCTCCTCACCTGGCGGCATCACCAGGCGGTAGGTCTCATCGATGAGCGCATCGATGTCCGTCTGTGTGATCTCCTCCTCGAGGCTCTCGCGCATCTTCATGCCACGGTGCTGCATGCTGCGGATGTGCTGTCCGGCGATCCCCACGTTCACCGTGCCGATATCGACACCGGCGTTGTCACCGGCCTCACGCACGGCGGCTTTGATGCTCTCCACGGTCTTCTGGATGTTGGCGACCACGCCGCGGCTCACACCGTCGCTCTTCGCCTTGCCCATGCCGAGGATCTCGATCTTCCCCTGCTCGTTCTTCCGCCCGACGATGCAGGCGATCTTCGTCGTTCCGATGTCGAGTCCGGCGACGATGTCTTGGTTGTGGTCCATGGTATTCGTGGAGTGTTAGGGCGTTGTTCGTTTGGTGCATACGACCTGGTCGGCGTAGCGCAGATCGATCCGCGCATAGTTCCGCCAACCGGCCTGGGGTATTCCTTTCTCGTAGAAGATCCGCAGCTTCTCGAAGCGCTGCGCGAGCTCGGCGCCATCGCCCAGCAGGATGCGGTGACCACCCACACGCGGGATGAGCTCGAACTCACCTTCCCCGGTCACGACCACCTGATCGATGAGGGCGTTCCAGAAGGGGTCGGCGGTGATATGCGATGCCAATCGATGGATGTCGTCCAGCCGCGACCCCGTGGCCCGGTCATCCGTGGCGTACACATTGCGCACACCTTCCGCAATGCCTGGCACATCACCGATCCCTGTGACCACGAGCACGCGCGCCGTGTATTCGGGGCTGGTGGGCATGGTCCAACCTTCGCGATCGATGTAGAACGACCCGCCGTTCCGGTCGAACACACGCACGATGGGTACACGCTGCGTCACGTGTGCGTGAAGGCGGCCGTCCATGGTGTGATAGACCTGGGCCTTCGCCACGCTCGGGATGTTCTTCAACCGTTCCTCGATCGTGGTGATATCCACATCACCGGTGGCAGAACCCATCACCGTCGTACCCTGGTCCAGCACTTCCTGGCGCACGGAACGTTCGTCGATGAAATGGAGGCCTTCCGCACTCTCCACGATGACCTCGAGGTCCGAAATGGGAGTGTGATCGGCCGTGCGTTCCACGAAACCAAGGGCCACGATGACCCCGATCAGTGCACAGGCGATACCGACCGGACGTAGCATTCGCTTCAGCTTCTTCATGACCGGTAGCGTTCGTTCAACAGTGTTTCGATGCGAGGGACGAGACGATCGATGTCCCCCGCCCCCAGTGTGACCACCACCTGCACATCGCGCTGGCGCAGTTCCTCCAGCAGGCCTTCACGTGTGACGCATTCCTTCACGTCCATCGGCACCCGCTCCAACAGCCATTTCGAAGTGATGCCGGGCAGGGGTTCCTCACGGGCGGGATAGATGTCCAGGAGGAGCAGTTCATCCAAGGCGGAAAGGCTGCGACCGAACTCACTCGCGAGATCGCGGGTGCGCGAGAAGAGATGCGGCTGGAAGATGCCGGTCACGCGCTTGCCAGGATACATCTCCCTGAGGCTCGCGATGCAGGCGTCCAGTTCCCTTGGATGATGGGCATAGTCGTCGATGTAAACCACTTCCGGCCCGGCGATCCGTGTTTCGAAGCGGCGCGAGACGCCACGGAACGAATCGAGCCCCAGCCGCAAAAGGTCCGCGGTGACACCCGCGCGCAGGGCCATGGTGCTCGCAGCGATGGCGTTCTCCACGTTATGACGACCGGGCATGCCCAGCCGCAGATCCTTGAGCACCTGACCTTCGGTATGCAGGTCGAAATGGTAGGCGCCCTTCTCGACACGCAGGTTCTCGGCGCGTGGTCCGCCAGTGCTCCCAAGGGCGTACGTGGTCACCCCTGATCGACCATTGAAGTGGGCCGCGATGCGCTCATGCACCAGCAGTGGTCCGTCGCCCAGCGTGGCAAAGGCGGTGTATGCCTCGAACATCGCCTCGGGCGTGCCGTAGATGTCGAGATGGTCCGGATCCATCGCCGTGATGACCGACCCGCTCGGATGCAGCTTGAGGAAGCTCCGGTCGTACTCATCGGCCTCGACCACGTTCACCACCGCGTCATCGTTCAGAAGCACGTTGGTGCCATAGTTCACCGCGATGCCGCCCAGGAACGCGTTGCAACGCACGCGGCCCACGGTGAGGAGGTGCGCGAGCATGGTGCTCACGGTCGTCTTGCCATGCGTTCCAGCAATGGCCAGCGTGGGCTGATCGCGCGTCACCATGCCAAGCACCTCGGCCCGTTTCGCGATCCGGGCACCACGTTCCACCCAATACTTGAGCAAGGGGCTGGTCGCTGGAACGGCCGGGGTCCGAACCACCATCACATCGGCCGGAGTCGCCTTGCGGAACTCCTCGGGGATCAAGCGCGGATCCTCTTCGAAATGCACGTCGATCCCTTCGCTGAGCAATTGGTTGGTCAGCTCGCTGGGAGTTCGATCGTAGCCGGCCACCTCGGCGCCGTGCCTTCGGAAGTAACGCGCAAGGCCGCTCATCCCGATGCCACCGACACCGATGAAGTACAGCTTATTCCCCTTGTGCGTGTTCATTCGCGTGGACTTGCTTTCGTTCCCCTGCTCCTTCCAAGTCGGATCACCTCGGCGGCGATCACCTCGGCGGCGTTCTGCACGCCCATCGTGGCTATCGCCAGATGCAACCGTTCCAGCGCATCCTTGTCATTGATCAGTTCCAACACCACCCGTCCCAGGTCCTGCACCGCATCCGCATCCTTCACCAGGACGGCTGCACCCCGATCGGTCAACGCACGCGCGTTGTGGGTCTGGTGATCCTCTGCGGCGGTCGGCAGCGGCACCAGGATCGCGGGCTTCTGTACCAGGCACAATTCGCTCACGCTGATGGCGCCGGCCCGTGCGACCACGAGGTCGGCAACGGCGTAGGCGTAGTCCATCCTGGCAACGAACTCATGCACCTTGCAATCGGAGTAGTTCAACCGGGCGACGGCTTCCTGTGCCTGCTTGAGATAGGGCGTTCCAGTCTGCCAGATCACCTGAAGCCCGGCAGCCTGGAAGTCCTTCAGCGCCGCTTCGATCCCACGGTTCACCCCACGCGCACCGAGGCTGCCTCCGGTGATGAACAACACGGGCTTCCCTTCCACCAGGCCGAAGTGCTCCATCCCGCGGGGTCGCTTGCCCTGCAGGCGGACCATCTCCTGCCTCACCGGGTTCCCGGTCAGCAACAACTTCTCCTTCGGGAAGAACCGGTCCATGCCGTCGTAGGCCACGCAGATCCGGTCCACCCGTTTCGAGAGATAGATGTTCGTCCTTCCCGGGAAGCTGTTCTGTTCCTGGATCAGGGTGGGCACCTGCATACGCTGTGCTGCGGCGAGCAGCGGACCGCTCGCATAACCCCCCACGCCAACGGCCACATGCGGTTCGAAGGTGCGTACGAGTCGACGTGCCTTCATCATGCTGCGCAAAACACGCCAGGGCAAGGCGAGGTTCTTCACAATGGAACCACGCTGGAAACCCCGGATGGGCAGACCCTCGATCGCATAGCCCGCGGCCGGCACCTTATCCATCTCCATCTTCCCTTCGGCCCCCACGAAAAGGAATCGTGCCGCAGCATCCCGCTCGCGCACCGCGTTGGCGATGGCGATGGCCGGAAAGATGTGACCGCCGGTGCCCCCATCGGAGATCATCACCCGCAGGTCTCCCTCAGGCGAATGCGGTGCGCGGTCGTTGGACATCGTTGTTCGCGGGAGCTTGTTCTTCGTTGCCACGGCTCACGCTGAGCATGATGCCGATGGCGAGGCAGGTGAACCAGACACTCGTACCACCCATGCTCACGAGCGGTAGGGGTTGACCGGTGACGGGCACGAGGTTGACGGCAACGGCCATGTTGATCATGGCCTGGAGGACGAGCATAAGGCCGAGACCGATGGCGGCGAGCGCACCGAAGGGCTTCTGGCAGCCGGAGGCCACGCGCACCGCCCGGAAGAGCAGGATCAAGTAGAGCAGCAAGAGCCCCAGGCCACCGAGGATGCTTCCGTACTCCTCGATGATGAACGCGTAGATCATATCGGAGTACGGGTGCGGCAGGAAGTTGCGCGACTGCCCGCTACCAGGGCCGTTGGGCAGGAAACCACCCGAAGCGATCGCGATCTTGGCGTGCTCCACCTGGTAGTTGGCGTCGTGGTCCTCCACGCCGAATGATTCGATGCGCCCCACCCAGGTATCCAGCCGCGGCAGCAGACCGGGGGTCGACTTCGCGAGCACGAGCAACAGGATGAACACGCCGATCGCAGCGCCCATGATCACCACCATGTGCTTCAACGGCACCTGGCCGATGAACATGATGACCAGGCAGACCGTGAAGAGCACGGCGGCGGTGGAGAAGTTCGCGGGCAGGATCAGTCCGCAAATGGCGCCCACCGGTACCATGAGCTTCACCAGGACATCGCGCAGGCTCCACTCCTGACCGTGGTGCTTGCCCAGCACGCGTGCGAGGTAGACGATGAGCACCACCTTCGCGGGATCGCTCGTCTGGAAGCTCTGGTTGATGATGGGGATGGTGATCCAGCGGCTCGCGTCGTTGATATTGGATCCGAGCAGGAGCGTGAGCAACAACAACACCGCCATCACACCGATGAGCAATTGCGACAGGCGGGAGTAGATCGTGAACTGCTGCTTCGATACATAGTACATGATGGCGCCCCCGGTGATCAGCATGATCCCATGCTTCATCAGGTAGTGCATGGTGCTTCCACCCTCGTGCTTGAAGGCGAGGGAACTGATGGAGCTGTACACCGCGAGCAGGCTGATCAGTCCCAGGAACAGGACCGTCATCCAGATCACGCGATCGCCCTTCAGCTTATGGATCACCGTGTTCATCGTTCGCTCTTAGAGATCGCGTACCGCACGTTTGAACTCCGCCCCACGCTCCTCGTAGTTCGCGAAGCCATTGCCGCTCGGGCATGCCGGGCTGAAGAGCACGGACTCGCCCGGACGTACCAGCTCGTTCGCCAGGAAGACGGCCGTCCGCAGTTCATCGGTCACATAGAGGTGCTCCACGGGCGCGGCACCCTCCTTCTCCACACCATCCACGGCACGGCCGAAGAGCACCATCGCGCTCACCTTCTCGATCAACAGGTCCTGCACATGTCCTTCGTCCATCTCGTTGCACACGTCGCCCACGATCCACACCACCTTGCCGGGCATCTGCGCAAGCGATTCCAATGAAGCGTCGAGGAAGGTGGCACGGGAGTCGTTGATGTATTCGACTCCGTTGCGGGTGGCCACATGCTCCAACCGGTGCGGGCCGGGCCCTTGTGTGGAGAGCGCGGCGCGCCGGGCATCCACCAACTGACCACCGGCCAGGCGGAGCGAGGGGATCGGTTTCTTCTCTTCCATGGGTTCCGGGTATTGAATGGTCAAAGACCTCTCACAGCGGACTTGAAGCGACGGCCGCGTTCCTCGTAGTTCTCGAACAGGTCGAAGCTGGCACAGGCCGGGCTCAGCAGCACCACATCCCCGGACTCGGCCATGCCGTTCGCAGTGATCACGGCCTGTTCTGCGCTGGCCGTGTCCACGATGATGGGCACCACGCCGGCGAAGGCCTTGTGGACCTTCGCGTTGTCGGTCCCCAGGCAAACGATCGCCTTCACCTTCTGCTTCACCAGATCCATCAACGAGCTGTAATCATTGCCCTTGTCCACCCCACCGGCGATCCAGATCACGGGCTTGTCCATGCTTTCCAGCGCGTACCAGGCCGAGTTCACATTGGTGGCCTTGGAGTCGTTGATGTACTCCACACCATGCACCATGGCCACATGCTCCAGGCGATGTTCCACGTTCTGGAAATCGCTGAGGCTGTCGCGCACGATATCGCTGCGGATCTCGAGCACACGTGCGGCGATCCCGGCCGCCATGGAGTTGTACACGTTGTGCTTCCCTTTGAGTGCGAGTTCGATGATGGACATGTGGAAGGTGGATCGGTTCGTGTTGATGTGGATGTTTTCGTCTTGCAGGAATGCGCCTTGATCGACGGTGTGCTGTATGGTGAAAGGCCAGCGATGCGCCTTCACGGAATGCGTGTGGAGCCACGCGTTGGACTCGGGGTCGTCAGCGCAGTGGATGAAATGGTCCTCCTCCCGCTGGTTCATGGCGATGCGGAACTTGCTCGCCACGTAGTTCTCCATGCGGTACTCGTACCGGTCCAGGTGGTCCGGTGTGATGTTCAACAGGATCGCCACGTCCGGCCTGAACGTGATGATCCCGTCCAGCTGGAAGCTGCTCAGCTCAAGCACGTACCAGGCGTTGTCCCCATCGGCCACGAGCCCGGCGAAGCTGGTGCCCACGTTACCCCCAACGGCCACGTCAAGACCGGCCCGCTTGAGGATGTGATGCGTGAGCAGGGTGGTCGTCGTCTTCCCATTGCTGCCGGTGATCGCCACGATGCGTCCGTTGGCGTGGCGATAGGCGAACTCGATCTCGCTGATCACGGGGATGCCCTTCTCGCGCACGGCCCTGACCAGCGAAGCGGCATCCGGAATGCCGGGGCTCTTCACCACCTCGTCCGCTTCCAGGACACGCGCCACGGTATGGCCTCCTTCCTCGAACGCGATCCCCAGGGACCTGAGCTCCTCCCGGTAGGCCGGCTTCACCGCACCGTTGTCGCTCACGAACACATCGAGCCCGCGCTGCTTCGCCAACCGCGCCGCACCGACACCGCTTTCCTGTGCACCGAGGACCACGAGCTTCTTCATCGGAGCTTGAGGGTTACGATGGACAGGACGGCGAGCATGATGCCCACGATCCAGAAGCGGCTCACGATCTTGCTCTCGTGGACCCCCTTCTTCTGGTAGTGGTGGTGCAATGGTGACATCAGCAGGATCCTGCGTCCTTCACCGTACTTCTTGCGTGTGTACTTGAAATAGGACACCTGCGCCATCACGCTCAGGTTCTCCACGAGGAAGATGCCGCAGAGCACGGGGATCAGCAGTTCCTTGCGCACCAGGATGGCGAGCGTGGCGATGATGCCTCCCAGCGCGAGGCTGCCCGTATCTCCCATGAAGACCTGCGCCGGATAGGCGTTGTACCAGAGGAAGCCGATGCAGGCACCGAGCAGGGCACCGATGAACACCGCGAGCTCACCGCTGCCCGGGATGTACATGATGTCCAGGTATTGCGCGAAGATGATGTTGCCGCTCACGTAGGCCAGGATGCCCAGGGTGAGCACCATGATCGCACTGGTACCGGTCGCCAGTCCGTCAAGTCCGTCTGTGATGTTGGCGCCGTTGCTCACGGCGGCGATGATGAAGATGATGATGCCGATGTAGAGGATCCAGGTGTACTGCCTGGCGCCGTTGCCGAAGAGCTTCGCGAGGATGGAGGAGTAGTTCAGCTCATTGTCCTTCACGAAGGGGATCGTCGTGTTCGGTGACTTCCGGTTGAGCATGTAGTGCTGCGTGCCATCCTCCTCGGTGATGATGTGCACGTCCTTCTCCTCGAACTGTTGCGCGATCACCTCGGGCACCTCGACACGTGTTCGGATCTCGGGGTGGAAGTACACGGTGGAGCCGATGATGATGCCCACGCCCACCTGACCGACCACCTTGAACTTGCCGGCGAGTCCGCGCTTGTCCTTCTTGAAGACCTTGATGTAGTCATCAATGAAGCCGATGGCACCCAGCCACACCGTGCTCACGAGCAGCAGCAGGATGTAGATGTTGTCCAGCCGCGCGAAGAGCAACGTGGGGATGATCGTGGCCGAGAGGATGATGAGTCCGCCCATCGTCGGCGTCCCCTGCTTCTGGATCTGCCCCTCGAGCCCGAGGTCGCGCACCGTTTCACCCACCTGCATGCGCCTCAGGAGGTTGATGATGCCCTTGCCCCACCACAAGGAGATGAGCAACGAGATGAAGACCGCCATCGCCGCGCGGAAGGAGATGTAGGTGAACAACCCCGAACCGGGAACGCGCGCACCAAGCCAGTCGAAGAGGTGGTACAGCATTACTTGTGGAGGAGTTCAAGGGTTTCCTGCAGCACGGCCACATCGTCGAAGGGGTGCTTCACCCCGTTGACCTCCTGGTAGGTCTCGTGACCCTTTCCGGCGATCAACACCACATCACCCGGCTTCGCGATGCCCACCGCCTGCCGGATGGCCTCGCGGCGATCGGCGTTCACGTACACGCGTGGCTGGTCACCGGCCTGCACCCCTTCCCGCATCTCGTTGAGGATGGC